>JGI26086J50260_1000456_pt1 | contig 26240 bp, 29 predicted proteins | sample SaaInl3SG_22_DNA_FD_50260 | JGI IMG/M metagenome (IMG submission 50260)
ATCATGGCAACCAAAGGTACACGCGAGAAGATCAAGCTGGAGTCCACTGCTGGAACCGGTCACTTCTACACCACCACAAAAAACAAAAAGACAACGCCCGGAAAAATTGAGATCATGAAATTTGATCCCAAAGTCCGTAAGCACGTTGCCTACAAAGAGATCAAGCTGAAGTAATCAGCACGACGCTCTAGCGAAACCGCTGGCATCCTTGGGTGCTCAGCGGTTTTTTTTCGCCGGAGTAATTTGTTGAGATCCGCCGGTAGCCGTAAAAAAACCACCCGAGCGCAAAGCACAGGGGTGGTCTTTGGTTGCACCCAGCGCGTGCCGGGTGCCACGGTGGTAAGGCTTATACTTTCGCGCGACGCAATTTCGTCGAGAAATCATACAACGCGGCGATGCCACTGGCCTCCGCCTTCGCACACCAAGCCTGCAGATCCGCCGCAAGCTGCTCACGCGTCTGGGTGGTGCTGCTCCAGACCTGACGCAACTCTTCACGCATGGATGTCATGGTATCCAACACAGGGTGTGCAGCGCGCACCTCAACCAAGGTCGGCTGAATGTCGGCAGGAACCTTCTCTGCATCCCGGTGCAACCAACGCTTAGCGGCTGTCAAGTTGACCAAATCATGGCCCTTCTCCTTGGCGTGCAACATCTCTTTACCAGCAGCAGTACGTAACGCTTTGGCGAAATTAGCCATCACCTCGTAGCGATTGGCAATCACCGCCTCCAGGGTCGCTTCGTCGGCGACTGCTTTAACATCACCCAAAACCAGCTGTGGCGGCACCTTGCGCACTTTGGCCAAGCCCAGTGTCTCGAATGCACGAATATAGAACCACCCCAAATCAAACTCATAGGGCTTAACTGAAAATTTGGCAGACGTGGGGTAAGTGTGGTGGTTGTTGTGCAACTCTTCGCCACCGATCAAGATACCAACGGGTGAAATGTTGGTGCTGGCATCGGGCGCTTCAAAATTACGGTAACCCCAGTAGTGGCCAATTCCGTTGATGATGCCGGCCGCCATGATTGGGATCCACGCCATTTGAATCGCCCAAATCGTCAGACCCAACACGCCAAACAACGCCAAATTAATGACCATCATCAAGGCGACGCCTGAGGCGCTGAAACGGGTGTACAGGTTGCGCTCTATCCAGTCATTTGGCGTGCCATGACTAAACTTATCTATCGTAGCGGCCACTTTGGCCTCTGCACGGTACAGCTCCGAGCCCCGGAAGAACACCGTACCAATGCCACGTGTGACCGGGCTATGCGGGTCATCAACGGTTTCGCACTTGGCGTGGTGCTTGCGGTGAATCGCCACCCACTCACGCGTCACCATACCCGTTGTGAGCCAGAGCCAAAAACGGAAAAAATGCGATGGGATACCGTGTAAATCAAGGGCGCGGTGCGCCTGATTGCGGTGTAAATATACCGTCACGCCAGCAATCGTGAGATGGGTCACCACGAGGGTATACACAACCAATTGCCAACCGGAAGCATGGGTTAGACCGTTTGCCAACCAGTCAATGACGAAATCCAGCATGAAGAATCCTTGTAAAGCGTTTTTTTATACGCAACCCAGACAAGCTCGCGCTCGGGCTACTCATGGCCGTAATTTTAAGGGCTAAGAGCGTTTTCGCCTAATCAGCAAGCGATTTTTATGTACCGGAAGGGAATAAGTCATCAAATTACAAAAAAACAGCTTTTTACGCCAAATACCATCCATCTATCATCTTCAGGCATCTACGCACAAGAAATTCAATCATTCCATCACACCACATTAGCCACTATTAGCGCCCTTTCACCCGTCAGACAGGGGGCTAACGCCCCCCCCTCACATGCGACGCTGCCAGACCGCGGCGAAGAAGCCATCTGTTTGATGCAAATGCGGCCACAAACGCAGGAAATTCCCCTGACATAGCTCAAGCGCCAATGCGTCTCCGTCCTCGGCAGCCCCCCCTTGAGGGGTCAACACCGTTTGTAGCAGGGGGGCAACAGGCATCAGCTCAAAGNCCTCCGAACCCTCTGTAAACGCGTTGGCGATCGCTTCGTTTTCATCGGGCAACAGACTGCAGGTCGCATAGACCAGACGCCCCCCGGGCTTCACCAACTGTGCCGCGCTACGCAAAATCGTACTTTGTAAGGCCGTGATCTCGGCGAGCTCTTTCTCTTTCAGTCGCCACTTGAGGTCGGGGTTACGGCGAATCGTCCCCGTGCCCGAACAAGGTGCATCCACCAGCACACGGTCCATCTTTTGAGCCAGCCGCTTGATGCGGTCATCACGCTCATGGGCAATCGCGGCCGTTTGCACGTTGCTCAGGCCGCTGCGTGCGAGCCGCGGCTTTAAGGCATCGAGCCNATGNGCGGAGGTGTCGAACGCATACAAGCGCCCGGTAGACCGCATCATGGCGCCAATCGCCAGCGTTTTACCCCCTGCACCCGCGCAGAAGTCAGCGACCATCTCACCCCGCTTGGCACCCAAGATACCCGCTAATAGCTGTGAGCCCTCGTCTTGCACCTCGAAGGCGCCTTGCTCGTANGCCTTGACCTTCGCTAGGGACGGATTNCCCTCNAGACGCAAGCCCCAGGGTGAATAGGGCGTTTCTTGCGCCTTGATGCCCAAGCCCTTCAAGGCTTTTTGAATCTCTTCGCGCTTGGACTTAAAGGTATTGACCCGAATGTCCAACGGTGCCGGTGTATTTAGCGTGTCCGCCAAGGTATCAAACCCCGNACCGAGTTGGGACTTGAGCGCGGGGACCATCCACTGGGGTAAGTTGTGTCGGTGAATATCCATCATGACCGCCTCGCCCTCGCGCTCACAGGTCTCCAGCCAGGTTTTCTCATCTGGCTTCAGCGCGCCCAACAGAAAGTCGCGCGGCGCACTAAACCCCAAGATCGCTAACTTGCGCTCCCGCCCTCCTGGCCCTGATCGGGCCAGTAATTCGAAGCGCGCCTTAAAGCGAATAACCGCATAGACGGTTTCAGCGATCGTGTTTCTTTCACGTGGGCCCAGCGTTCGGTTATCCCGAAAATAGCGACCCACCACGGCATCTGCCGGGTGAGAAAAGGTTAAAACCCGCGTTAAAAGTTGCGCGGCGTGGTCAAGGATGGCGTTTGGATGCATGGCGCTATTGTCCCATGCTGGATAATGCGAGCCTATGTCTGAAATCGCCCACCAAGTTCGTCGTCGTCGCACCTTCGCCATCATTTCCCACCCGGACGCAGGGAAAACCACATTGACTGAAAAGCTGTTGCTTTTCTCGGGTGCCATCAACATTGCCGGGAGCGTAAAAGCCCGTAAGGCGGTGCGACACGCCACGAGCGACTGGATGGAAATTGAGAAGCAACGCGGCATCTCTGTCGCCAGCTCGGTGATGCAAATGGAGTACCGCGACTGCGTGATTAACCTTCTAGACACGCCTGGTCACCAAGATTTCTCAGAGGACACCTACCGCGTGCTCACTGCAGTGGACGCGGCGTTGATGGTCATTGATGCCGCCAACGGTGTAGAGCCACAGACGCGACGGCTATTGCAAGTTTGCCGGGCGCGAAATACGCCTATCCTGACATTCGTTAACAAAATGGACAGAGAAGTCCAGGCCCCACTCGATGTGATGGATGAGATCGAGCGCGAATTGGGTATGACCGTCATTCCCTTTACGTGGCCCGTGGGTATGGGCAAGCGTTTTCATGGCGTCTACGACCGGCGCACCGACCAAATGCGCGTGTTCAGCGCGGGCGAGAACCGCGTGGCGGCGAAGAAGATGTGCTGTCCGGCTTGGACAACGCCACGTCTGCTGCGCGTTTTGGTGCCGAATTTGCAGATGCAAAGGGCGAGCTGGAACTCATTGATGGTGCAAGTCCCGTGTTTGATCAGGCCGCATTTTTGGCTGGTAAGCAAACCCCGATGTTGTTCGGTTCGGCCGTCAACAACTTTGGCGTGCGTGAGGTTTTGGACGCCCTCGTTGACTTAGCGCCCCCGCCCTCTGAGCGCTCGACACTGCAACGTATCGTTGAGCCCACAGAGAAAAAATTCACCGGCGTTGTTTTTAAGATTCAGGCCAACATGGACCCGGCACACCGTGACCGTATCGCATTCGTTCGTGTGGTGAGCGGGCACTTTGAACGAGGCATGCGGCTCAAGGTCGTGCGCTCNGGCAAAGAACTCCGTCCCAACACGGTTGTGAGTTTTTTGAGCCAGCGCCGAGAACTCCTCGAAGAGGCCTACGGGGGGGACATCATTGGTATACCCAATCACGGTGTCCTGCAACTGGGCGACACGCTAACAGAAGGCGAGACCTTGCAGTTCACCGGGCTCCCCTTCTTTGCACCGGAAATGATTCGCACCGTAGAGGTGGCCGACCCGCTGCGTACCAAACAACTGCGTGCGGGTTTGACGCAGCTTGGCGAAGAAGGTGCGATTCAGGTCTTCCGACCGATCGCCGGTTCTGTTTTGCTGCTGGGCGCCGTCGGACAGTTGCAATTTGAGGTTGTTGCGCACCGATTACAGGCCGAATACGGCGTCAAAGCGCGCATAGGTNATAGCAACTATTCGCTGGCGCGGTGGGTCACCTGTGAACCCGAAGACGGCGGGGAAACCGAGCTAAAGCGCTTTATGCAAGCCAACGCGCACCGCATCGCACTCGACGCCGTGGACGCGCCCACCTTGCTGGTGGACCACAGCGCGACCTTGCGGGCGGTAGAGGCTAACTGGCCAAAAATTAAGTTTCACGCCATGCGCGAGCATGCGGGGCTGGTCTTTCAAACCACGCTGTAAGGCCATCAAGCCGCAGGCCGCCTATGTCTGCACGCCTTGCGCGAGCAAGGCCTCTATGGCTCTGGGGTAAATGCGGTGCTCTTGGGTTAAGACCCTCGCCGCTAATTGGTCGGCATCGTCGCCCGGTAGGACGGGTACAACCGCTTGCGCGAGAATCTCACCCTCATCCAACACCGGTGTCACCCGGTGGACGGTTGCGCCCGCAAATTGGCAGCCCATCGCCAATGCGCGCTGATGGGTGTGCAGCCCAGGGAATGCGGGTAGCAAGCTGGGATGGATGTTCAGCACCCGATTTTCAAAGTGCCCAACAAACCCAGGGGTCAAAATACGCATGAAGCCCGCTAAAACGACGAAAGCGGGGCGCTGACCACCATTTAGCGCCTCAATATCGGCGATTAGGGCTTGGTCAAAGGCTTCGCGTGAGGCGAAACCGTGATGCGACAGGCTACGCGTCGCAATACCCTGGCTGGCCGCCCACGCTAAGCCAGCGGCATTGGCCTGATTGCTCACGACACCAGTCACCTCCGCGCGAAAGCGCGCCAACCAAGCGCGACGCGATGCGGCCTCGACAATGGCGCGCATGTTAGACCCTCCACCAGAAATGAGAATAACGATCGATTGTGGCGTTGGGTTCGTGACAGACATAAACTTAAATTTTTCGGATAATTGCCTAAGCGTGTTTCGAGTGATATGTTAGCAATTGGGTGTATTTTGCCCCAGTAAGACTCAAGGACTTCTGTATGGATTTAGCTTTCACGGCCGATGAACAGGCGTTTCGCCAAATGGTTCGCGAATGGGTCACGGCCAACCTACCCAAAGATATTTCAGCCAAGGTGCACGGCGCACAACGACTGCACCGTGATGACATGCAACGTTGGGCCCAAATATTAGGCACCAAGGGTTGGCTGGGATACGGTTGGCCAGAGCAGTTTGGTGGCCCCGGCTGGGATGCCATTAAAAAACACCTCTTTGAGGAAGAGTGCGCGTTAGCAGGGGCGCCGCGCGTGGTGCCCTTCGGCCCCGTCATGGTGGCGCCTGTGATCATGGCATTCGGCAATACCGAGCAGCAGCAGCGCTTTCTGCCCGGTATCGCCAGCGGCGAGGTCTGGTGGAGCCAAGGCTACAGCGAGCCTGGCGCGGGCTCGGACCTGGCATCACTGAAGACGCGCGCAGAGCGCAACGGCGACCACTATGTGGTGAACGGACAAAAAACGTGGACCACCTTAGGGCAATTCGGCGATTGGATCTTTTGCTTGGTCCGAACCGACACCACGGGCAAACCGCAAACCGGCATCAGCTTTCTGCTCATTGACATGACCTCTCCCGGCGTCACCGTGCGGCCTATCCGCTTGCTTGACGGCGAGTGTGAGGTCAACGAGGTGTGGTTCGACAATGTCAGCGTGCCTGCCGAAAACCTCATTGGCGAGGAAAACAAAGGCTGGGATTACGCCAAGTATCTGCTCGCGCATGAGCGCACCAATATCGCCGATGTCAACCGCGCAAAGCGTGAGCTTGAGCGCTTGAAGCGCATCGCGAAATCGGAAGGTGTCTACGACGACACCCGGTTCCGTGACCAAATCGCCAAACTAGAAATCGATATCGTCGCGTTAGAGATGATGGTACTGCGCGTGCTGTCAGCGCAAACCGCTGGCAAAAGCAATTTAGATATCGCGGGGCTGCTGAAAATCCGAGGTAGCGAGATCCAACAACGTTACACCGAACTCATGATGCTGGCTGGCGGACCATCTGCCCTGCCGTTTATTTTTGATGCCATGGAGGCTGGCTGGCAAGGCGACCAAGCGCTTGGCTTATCGGGATTCCCCGGTGGGAATGTCGGCAATGCCCCGCTTGCAAGCAGCTACTTCAATATGCGTAAAACCACCATCTACGGCGGTAGCAACGAGGTACAGCGCAATATCGTTGCCCAAACGGTACTCAGTACGTAAGGAAACACAGCATGGATTTCAATTTCTCAGACGAGCAAGTCCAACTTGCAGATGCCGTCGCCCGCTGGGCAGACAAAGCCTACCCATTTGATAGACGTGTGGCGACCAGTAAAGCAGGCGGTTTTTCCGACGATGCGTACCAAGAAATGGCCGCCTTGGGGCTATGCGGCCTCGTGACCGACAGTGACTTTGACGGTATGGACATGGGCCCCGTCGAGGCCATGGTTGTGATGGAAAAGTTAGGTGCGGCGTTGGTCGTCGAACCGATAGCGCTCACTTGGATGGCGAGTGCCACCTTGCAACAGTTTGCCAGCAGTGCGCTCAAAACGCAGTGGCTACCCGCGCTGGCCAGCGGTGAAAAACGACTGGCGATTGCCCTCAATGAACGTGGGGGAAGATACCGCGTATCGGTTTGTACAACGCAAGCCACCTCTGCACAAGGCGCGGGAGCCGAGGCCGGCTCCACCACCTTAACGGGTAGCAAACACGTGGTGCTTGGGGGAGGTAGCGCGCACGCATTCATCGTGAATGCTCAGTTAGATGGACAACCCGCCCTGTTTATCGTGGCGCGCGACGCAGCAGGTGTCCGGTGCGAGGCTTACGGCACGCAAGATGGCGGCAATGCGGCCGAGCTACAGCTAGACAATGCACCCGCGCAACTGCTCACCACGTCTGGCGCGGAGGCCTCTGCGCTGATCGAGGCGATGGGCATTGCCTTCTTGGCAGCGGAAGCCGTTGGCGTGATGGAGAAGACGCTGGCCATGACGGTGGACTACATGAACGCCCGACAACAGTTTCGCTCGGCGATTGCGAGTTTCCAAGCCCTGCGACACAAGGTGGCAGACGTGAAAATGGCGCTAGAACTCGCACGCTCCATGAGCTATTACGCGACCCTGAAGCTCAACGCCCCGGCCGCGGAAAGACGTCAAGCGATCTCCCGCGCTAAAGTGCAACTCGGTGAGAGCATGCGCTTCGTCGGCCAAACCTGCGTGCAGCTGCACGGCGGTATCGGTGTGACCGATGAGTATGCCGTTAGCCACTACTTCAANCGGCTCACGCAAATGGAAATGACCTACGGCGACACACTGCACCACTTGGGTGTCGTCAGCGATGCGATGGATGAAACGGCTGGGGTATTTGCGTAAGGCCTTCGCGTACCGTGGGATAACGCAGTTGCAAGCCTAATCGGGTTTTCATGCGTGTATTCACCAACCTGCGTGACTCCTGCATGAAGCTGAGCGCCATCGGTGTTAAGTGCGCCTGTATCTGCTCGAGCGTCATGCGGGGCGGCTTCTCGAGCTGATACACGGCTGCCGCAAAGTCCATGTATTGCGACATACGCATGTCAGAGTCGTCGGTGACATTAACGGCCGCATAGGACGCGCGACCCGCAAGCGACAGCCAACACGCGCGGGCCAAATCATCGGCATGAATGTGGTTGGTAAATACATCAGCCTCTGGCACAAGCACCGGGGTCTTGCGCTCTAAGCGCTGTTTTGGCGTACCGCCAGCCCGATCTGGCGCATAGATACCGGGTATCCGCAGCACGGTATAGGGCACACCAAAGCAGCGTGCAAACCGTTTAATCGATGTCTCTGCGCTCACCCGACGATGGGCGCGTGCTGTCCCTGGCGCAAGCGACGCGCACTCGTTGACCCACGCCCCACCGCAGTCACCATAGACGCCTGTGGTCGACCCGTAGACCAGCTTGATGGGGCGTGAGCGCCTACCCAGCGCGCGCACCAGTGCGCGTGTACGTCTATCGACATCGCCATCAGGGTTAGGGGGAGCGAGGTGCAAGACATGGGTGGCCACACCGGCTAACCGCTGTAGGCTGGCCAAGTCGTCTAAATTGCCGATCAGAGGGCGCACACCCATCGCGCGCAAGGCCGGCACGCGCTCAGGAGTGGAGGTCAACGCCATCACCTGCCAAGCCGACGACGCGTACGCCGCAGATGACGGCACAACGCGGCTCACGCGTTGGCCAACATCGCCACAACCGACGATCAGCAAACGCGGTCGACGAAAACGTGCTGGCAATGCGCCAATACCCACCATGCGAAACCCTTGTCTATTTTTTGCGACAATACAACGTGTTGCAACCACGTTTCCCATTGCTTACCGCAGCCTGCGGTACACACATCAGTATGACATTTAATATAACCGTCCAGCCCAGCGAACGCGCCTTCACCACCCAACCCGATGAGGCGATTTTGGCCGCTGCCATTCGCCAAGGTATTGGCATGCCTTACGGCTGTAAAGACGGCGCATGCGGCTCATGCAAATGCAAAAAGATCAGTGGTGACGTTGTGCACGGTCCACACCAAGCCAAGGCACTCTCTCCCGAAGAAGAGGCGGCAGGCTATGTACTCACCTGCTGTGGGGTTCCCACCAGCGATGTGGTTTTAGAGTCTAAACAGGTGACCGCCGAAGGGGCCTTGCCGATTAAGAAGATGCCTGTGCGCGTTGCGCAGCTGAGCCGCCCCTCTGAGGACGTGGCCTTGTTGCGCTTACAAGTGCCCGCCACGGAACCCTTTGTTTACCGTGCAGGGCAATATGTGGAATTTTTGCTGCGTGATGGCGATCGTCGCAGCTACTCCATGGCCAATGCGCCGCACACACAAAGTACCCTCCCCGGCATCGAGCTGCACATTCGCCACATGCCAGGCGGCAAGTTCACGGACGCGGTGTTTAGCACCATGAAGGAAAAGGATATCCTGCGTATAGAGGGGCCTTACGGCAGCTTTTATCTGCGCGAGGACAGCGACAAACCCATGGTTTTCGTGGCCTCCGGCACGGGATTTGCGCCCATCAAGGCCATACTAGAGCACATAGACTTTACCCAATCTACCCGCGATATCGTCGTCTATTGGGGAGGCCGTCGTCCGGCAGACCTATACCTCCACGACTGGATGATGGCCCTAGCCGAACGCTTGCCAAACGTGCGCTATATCCCTGTCGTCTCTGATGCCACGGCGGACGATAACTGGACAGGTCGCACCGGTTTTGTGCATGCTGCGGCGCTTGCAGATATTGCGGACATGTCCGGAATGCAAGCGTATGTCTGCGGCGCCCCCATCGTGGTGGACGCGGCAAAACGCGACTTCGTGAGCGAACGGGGTCTGCCAGAAGAAGCCTTCTTCGCCGACTCCTTTACCAGCGCTGCCGATACAGCGCAAAATTAGCTCGCCTCAGCCAGTAACCGCTTGACGTCTGACGCCAACCCGGCCGCCCCCGTGTTGTATCGGTTGTACAAACGCAGCTGGCCTGTGGTGTCGTACACGTAGCTACCCGCCGAATGGTCCATGGTGTAGCTCGTGGGCGTGGGACCCGGGACCTTCTTGAAGTAAATCTTGAAGTCCTTGGCCAACTGTTGCAGCGCACCGGGCTGCGTATACAACGCCAAGAAGCTGTCATCAAAGTGCGACACGTAGGCCCGCATGATCTCTGGCGTATCTCGCTCTGGGTCCACACTCAGAAACAGCCCTTGAAACCGCTCGCCATCCGCACCCAGTAGCCGTTTGGCTTCAGCCATCTCCGTCATGGACGATGGACAGACGTCTGGACATTGCGTGTAACCAAAGAAAATAACCACCACCTTGCCTGCAAAATCACCCAGCGAGCGTTCGACGCCATTGTGGTCAGTGAGCGTGAACGCATTGGCGTAATTCGCACCCGTCACGTCAATGCCAACGAAGGGCGGGCCATCATCTGCGCATGCGCTGAGCAACAAAGCACCAACGGCCACGACCGCCACCGCACCCATGCGGCGCACGCTCACCGCGAGCTTATTCTTTAAACCGCATAAATACATGTCATACCTTCTCTGTGAGGCGTAGCGCACCATCACACCATATAGTGGTCAATTAGCAGGGCTGCAAACAACACAGATAAATGAATCAGTGAAAACTTAAACGTCTTACGCGCCAGTGCATCTGAGTAGTGACGCATCAAAGCCACCGCATAGCCCGTAAACCCGATAGACAACACCACCGCCGCAAAGAGGTAGAGCCAACCGCTCATGCCAACCATAAACGGCAGCAAGCACGCCGCGGCCAAGATGAGTGTGTAGAGCAGTATTTGTAAGCGGGTAAATTCTGACCCATGCGTCACGGGCAACATCGGCAGTCCGCTCTTGCGATAGTCTTCGACGCGGTAAAGCGCCAGGGCCCAAAAATGGGGTGGTGTCCACAAGAAGATGATCAAAAACAAAATGAAGGCCTCATGACCCACACCGTTGGCCATGGCCGCCCAGCCTAAAACCGGCGGCATGGCACCCGATGCACCACCGATCACGATGTTCTGTGGTGTGAGCGGTTTGAGAACAACGGTGTAAATCACCGCATAACCCACAAACGTTGCAAAAGTTAGCCACATAGTGAGCGGATTCACCCACACGTACAGCAGCAAGGAGCCGGCTGCACACAGCAACGCAGAAAAAGTGAGGGTTTGACGGTTGCTTAGTTCGCCCTTAGCCGTTGGCCGCCAACTGGTTCGACGCATCTTGGCATCAATATGACTTTCCACAACACAATTGAACGCAGCGGCTGCGCCGGAAACCAACCAGATCCCCAAGCACGCAATACCCATCAATTGCAGCTCGCTGATACTGGGAACTCCGGGCACCGCTAACACCATACCGATCACGGCACAGAACACAATCAACTGAATCACGCGTGGCTTCATCAAGGCATAGAACTGTCGCCAGATGGGCATGGTAGCGATAGGGGCTGCTACCGATGGGTGATCGACATTGGACGTCATGACAGGGGTACTTTCGATGGAATAACGTAGCGATCGCGGCGCGCACGCAGAATCGCACCCGTGAGCAGTAGCACCGTCACCGCAGCGCCGCCAGTATGACTCACCGCAGCCGCCAGGGGCCAGCCTAACACCACGTTGGACACGCCCGTTAACAACTGCCAGCCTCCCGCCAGCCATAGCAAACTGCCAGTCATATGCCAGCCCTGCGTCTGTCGCAAGCGCCAACCGGCCCAAGCCAGACCCGCCAAAACCACATACGCCAACAAGCGATGCACATAGTGAATGGCCGTCAAGGCCTCGAACGCAATGGGCTGACCATCGCTACGCAGACCAAGCGGCCGCCACCATTCAAACCCTTGCGCAAAGTTCATGGCAGGCCACCAGCTTCCCTGACAGGTCGGAAAGTCTTGGCAGGCCAGTACGGCGTAGTTGGTGCTGACCCACGCGCCTAAGCCCATCTGCACCCATACTAAGACAAACACCGCGACGAGAAACACCCACAAACCCATAGATAACTGCCCAGCTGGCTGCGCCTTGGCTGGTTGTACCTGTATCTGTTGTACGCGCAACAAGGCGAGTAAGACCATCGCGCCCAGCAGATGGAGCGTCACAATTGCGGGAAACAACTTCATGGTGACCGTCAGCGCGCCAAAAGCGCCTTGCACGCACACCCAGAACAAGGTGAACGTCGCCACCCAAGGCGACACAGCAGCCACCGCCTCTGACTCAGTAGTGCCGGTGTTGCGCTGTGACCGGGTGCGCCAGGCCATCAGGCACATGACCAAAATCAAACCACCCACGCCGCTGGCAAGGTAGCGATGCACCATTTCTATCCATGCCTTGCCCGTGGTCACTGGCCCCGTTGGCATCGCCGTTTGCGCCGCATCAATCTGTGCTGCCGCACCCAGCGGCGTTGCCGCCCCATAGCAACCTGGCCAATCCGGGCAACCCAGCCCCGAATCGGTGAGGCGCGTAAACGCACCAAACAAAATAAGGTCGAACGTCAGAAACAAGGTGACCGTCACCAGCAGGCCATAGCGCTGGCGCTTGGCTTCCGAGGCATCGCCCCTGTAGGCACATGACGACTGCGCCACCAAACCCATGCCAACGGCACACTTGCGATCAGCGCGCCAACAATTAACAGGTGGGCGGTCGGCGACAGGTTGTACAGGTCGACGTCAGTACTCACCGTTGGCGCCCCTCGTTATCCCAAGATGAGGATGCTTTCAACAGATGGGTCAGGTCCTTACGAGCCTGCTTGGGATCCAAGTCGGCAGGAAAACGCATCATCAAGTTCCCCAGCGGATCAACAACGTACAGGTGTTCGGACAGTGCTCTACCCGGAGCAGCGGTCAACCAGGCCGAGGCATCTGCCTCTGACATGTCGAGTACGGTCGCCTCAGTCAGTGCAGGGGCTAATCGCTCAGGCAGCGCTTGCGTATCCGTGCGCAACCACACCCAATCAACCCGCCCTTTATCGCGCCCCATAGACTCACGTAACTGACGTTGCAGNTATAGATTTTTTTCGCATATCGCAGGGCAATCGCCGCTTGAAACGCTGATCAACAACCACTGATCCTTGAGGTCCTTGAGGGACTTCAGGTCGACGGGCGTACCACTTACACCCGTCACCAACACATCAGGCAGCGGACGTTGCGGTTCAATGAGTTCACCATAGTTGCGACGGCCCTCTGGCCTGACAACGTAATACATAAAGTACGACGCAATGACAGGGGCAGCGCACATGAGCATCACCAAAATCATTTTTAGCCGCCCTGAGCGCATGCGCTTATCTGCCGCTGCGGCATCGGTCATATCGAAAACCGTCATGGTCAGGGGCTCATCCTGCGGAGAAGTCGTTGGGCGGTCGGACTGGGGGAGATTAGTTTTTGACACGATGCGGAGNGATCCATTGAAACCAAATATAAAGCACGAAAATTAAGGCGGCGAGTGCAAACCATTGCGCGGCGTAACCATAGTGGGTNTAAATTTTGGCGTCCACTTGAGGCCACTCTCGTAGCAAGCCCTCGCTCATGACNCCTGTTTGCACAACGCTGTAGGAGCCNATAGGCTCACCAAGCTCTTTCTCATAAGCCGGCCAATCTAAATTCTGCCGTATACGTGTTGGTTGTGCCTCACCCAGACTGTAAAGCTGTGTTGGCGGCGGGGCTAAACGACCAACAATCTCGATAGGTCCCCCCGGTGTAACGATCTCGGGGACACGTGCGCGATCTAAGAAGTCGCGCGGAACCCAGCCCCGTTGCACCACCACCACTAGCGGCGTTTCAGACCCGGTCACATCCACCAATTGCAAGGGTGTCACGACGTAGAATCCCACGCGGCCGTTCATTTGTCGATTGTCGAGAAACACGGTATGAGCGGGCAGCCACCGACCCATTAGGCGAACCGGCCGATGTACATACTCCGCCACCACGGAGTTACTCCCTTGGGACGCTACTTGAGCGACACCCTGGTTATCCAGAGCCGGTCGAGACGCTTGGTTTGCAATCGCCGCCACCCAGGCCTCCTTTTGATGTGCGCGGTCCAGTTGCCAGACCCCCAGTCGCACACCCACAGCTGTCAACAGCACAGCCGCGACCGTGATCACCCAGAACGCTTTCCCCCGATCAGCCATGACATCAACCATCCGAATTATTCTCAAGGTAGCATTTCAAAAAAAGGGGTAGAGCAACGATAATCACCACATGACTTGGATAATTGCACTGGGATTCATCGCCATTCTCGGCAGCTTGGTTGCCGCGCTCATCATCATGATGCGAGGCAGTACGGAAACACCGCCCGTTGACGAACACGGTGCGGCAATAGAAGCGCCTGCCAAGCCCAAAGGGAACATGGCGAAGGCCTTGGCTTTTCGAGTGGGGTTTTCTGTTTTGTTGTTCATTGTTGTCTTAATCAGCTACAGCCTAGGATGGATAGAACCCACAGGCATTGCAAACGGTCGGTAAACCACGCACTGCTTCGTACACCCCGTGCAAACAAAAAGGCGCCCTAGGGCGCCTTTTCTGTGCCCGCTAGGCGCTGCCCTACAGCCAGTAAACCAGCACGTACAAGCCAAGCCACACGACGTCGACGAAGTGCCAGTACCAAGCAGCCCCTTCAAATCCGAAGTGACGGTCTTTTGAAAAGTGGCCTTTTTGCAAACGCAGTGTGATGAACAGCAGCATCAACATACCAATGAAGACGTGGAAACCATGGAAACCTGTCAGCATGTAGAAGGTTGAGCCATACACACCGGAGGTCAGCTTCAGGTTCAGATCCCGATACAAGTGCACGTACTCGTAGCCTTGAACGCCCAAGAAAACAATACCCAGAGCGACTGTCAGCCACATGAACGCGATGGTCTTGCTACGGTTCCCCACTTGCAACGCGTGGTGTGCAATCGTGAGTGTGACACCAGACGTTAGCAACAATGCCGTGTTAATCGTGGGCAACCAAAATGGACCCACGGTACTAAAGGTCTCAATGAGGGCACCCGGCGCGGCAGTGACACCCGCCGCCGCCGTTGGCCAAACGGCTTGGAAATCCGGCCAAAGCAAGGCATTCTCAATGTTCCCGAGTGCGGGGACTGAGTGCATGCGTGCCCACCACAATGCCGTGAAGAAAGCACCGAAGAACATGACCTCTGAGAAGATAAACCAACTCATGCTCCAGCGGTAAGAGAGATCAACTTTGTGGCCATAGTGCCCGGCCTCGCTCTCATTGATCGCATCCTTAAACCAGAGGTACAAAACCGTCAGCCACCAGACAAGGCCAAACAAGAGTACGTAGGCACCCCAGCCGTGGTCGTTGACCCATTGGCCAGCGCCCAGAATGACAAAGAAGAGACCGATCGCGGACATGACCGGGCGGCTTGAGGGCCCCGGAATGAAGTAATACGGTGTACCACCGTGCGATGCTGCGGACATGACCAACTCCTGCTTATCTAAAGTTTTCAATTGCCTTGGCTTAACCGTGGCTAGGCGGCAATGTTAACGGGTAAAAACACTTCTTATCGGGTGGCTGTTGATATTTTCACANCAACAGCGTCCGTCTTCTCAGGNCACGGCAACCACCCANCGCACAAAGACCATAAGTCCAAGTACAAACAGAATGGTGGCAACTAGCCCCACCACTGCAATATGCAGTGGATTTAATTTTTTTATGTCTGACTGATATTCAGCGTGGCGGCGAACGCCCAAAAACGCCCACAACACAGCGACTACCGTTGCAACCCACGCACCCTTGCGCTTGTATACGGGCACCTCTTTAGGCTCACTCACAGCGTCGCCACCTCGGGCACTAAGCCATCGTCTTGTATCGCTTGCGGCGTCACTGCCGCAGTCGGCGCGGCAGGTGTACGCCCGCCCACCTCAAAAAAAGTATAGGACAAGGTAATCGTTGTCACGTCTTTGGGTAACTTTGGATCCACGATGAACACAACCGGCCAAGACTTCTTTTCTGCAGGCGCCAATGTGTACTGCGTAAAACAGAAACACTCTAGCTTGTTGAAATAGGCTGCAGAAACCTTGGGCGCATAACTTGGAATTGCCTGCGCGGCCATGGTCCGAGCCTGTGAATTTTCAAACTCGTACATCACCGTCGCCATTTCGCCAGGATGCACCTGCATGCTGCGCACGGCAGGATGAAATTGCCACAAGCCCCGGGTGTTGGTATCAAACTCAACCGTGATGGTCCGCGAGGTATCCACTTGGGTATTTTTCGGAGATCGTTGTTTGCTACCGGGAACCGTCAACTCGGTCAAAGACAAGATGTTAATGCCTGTCACCTCGCAAATCGCACGATAAAGTGGCACCAAACCGTAGCCGAAGGCAAACATACCGATCACGATGATCGCTAATTTGCGCACCATCAAACCATTTTGTTTGCCCCGTAACATCCCTTAGGTTCCCAGCACCAGAAGTTTGGCAACAAACCCGATGAGAAACGTCAAGGCCACGCTGGCCAATATCAAGCCAAGTCGTTTATTTGCGCGCTTCTGTTCGGGTGTCATAGTCAATCCTGTTTAGTGTTAGGCAACGATCTTGTTCGCTTCAGCATTCAACTTTGGTGGGGTTTCAAAGGTATGGAAAGGCGCTGGCGAAGCCACTTCCCACTCCAGCCCTTCGGCACCGTCCCATGGCTTCTGAGGCGCTTTCTCACCTTTGCCACGCATCCCTGGCCACACCACAAACACGAAGAAGTAAACCTGCGCCAGACCGAAAGCAAAGCCACCCAGAGAGGCAACCAAGTTAAAGTCAGCGAACTGCATGGGGTAGTCGGCGTAGCGACGCGGCATGCCCGCCAAACCCAAGAAGTGCATAGGGAAGAAGGTAATGTTGAACGCGATCAATGACCACCAGAAGTGGATCTTGCCACGTGTCTCGTTGTACATCACGCCTGTCCACTTGGGCGCCCAGTAGTAATAGCCCGCAAACATCGCGTACAAAGAGCCCGCCACCAGCACGTAGTGGAAGTGAGCCACCACGTAATACGTATCTTGGAGTTGTGTATCCACAGGCGCCATGGACAAAATCAGGCCGGTAAAGCCGCCCAAGGTGAACACGAAGATGAAACCCACTGCAAACAGCATAGGCGTTTCAAACGTCATGGAGCCCTTCCACATCGTCGCGATCCAGTTAAAGATCTTCACGCCAGTGGGCACAGCGATCAACATGGTTGAGTACATAAAGAACAACTGTCCCGTCACGGGCATACCCGTGGTGAACATGTGGTGCGCCCAAACAACAAAGGACAAAATCGCGATCGAGCCAGTGGCGTACACCATTGAGGCATAGCCAAATAACTTCTTACGCGCAAACGCCGGAACGATCTGACTCACGATACCGAAGGCCGGCAGAATCATGATGTAGACCTCTGGGTGACCAAAGAACCAAAAGATGTGTTGATACATCACGGGGTCACCGCCACCGGCGGGGTTAAAGAAGCTCGTACCGAAGTGACGGTCAGTCAGCGTCATGGTGATGGCGCCTGCCAACACGGGCATCACAGCGATCAACAAATAAGCCGTAATCAACCATGTCCAAACGAACATCGGCATCTTCATCAAGGTCATGCCAGGCGCGCGCATGTTCAGGATGGTCACGATGATGTTGATGGAGCCCATGATGGACGAGGCGCCCAAAATGTGCAGCGCAAAGATACCCGCATCCATTGAGGGGCCCATTTGCAAGGTCAGCGGTGCATACAGTGTCCAGCCTGCTGCGGGTGCGCCGCCAGGCATGAAGAACGAACCGGCTAACATCAGGCCCGCAGGGATCATCAGCCAAAAGCTGAAGTTATTCATGCGCGCAAACGCCATATCGCCAGCGCCAATCTGCAACGGAATCATCCAGTTAGCAAAGCCGACGAAGCCAGGCATGATGGCGCCGAACACCATGATCAAACCGTGCATGGTGGTGAGCTGGTTAAACAACTCGGGGTTAACCAACTGCAAACCAGGCTGGTACAGCTCGGCACGGATGCCCATCGCCAGCAAGCCACCAAACATCAGCATCGAGAAACTGAACAGCAGGTACAGCGTGCCAATATCTTTGTGGTTGGTTGCAAACACCCAACGACGCCAGCCCGTAGGGGCGTGGTGGTCGTCATGTGTGTGGTCGTCATGATGGTCAATTACGGCGCTCATGGTTTCGTCCTTCTAATACAAAAATTTATTAACTTCGATCAGTTGTTGCGTGCGGCCTGGACTGCAGCGGGCTGCACCAAATCGCCGGACTGGTTNGACCAGCTGTTTTTGGCGTAGGTGATTACGGCAGCGATTTCGGTGTCACTCAGTGACTTCCACNCAGGCATCGCACCGTTGGCGCGACCATTCAACAAAACGTCNATCACCTCAGCGTGGTCTTTGTTCAGCACAATCGCCGAGCCATCCAATGCCTTGATGGGGCCGGCACCTTTACCTGTCGCNTGGTGGCANGCGGCACAATTTGCGGCATACACCGTGGCGCCGCGCTCAACCAGCGCGGTCAACTCCCACACCTTGGCNGGATCATCGGCCAAGGCCGCCATGGCCTTCTTCTGGCCGTCAACCCACGTGGTGTACTCGTCAGCGCTGACCACNTTCACGTTGATGGGCATGTAGGCGTGCTCCTTACCGCACAACTCNACGCACTGACCGTAGTACATACCTTCTTTTTCAGCACGGAACCACGTGTCGCGAACGAATCCAGGAATCGCATCTTGCTTCACCCCAAAGGAGGGCACCATCCAAGAGTGAATCACATCGTTTGCCGTCGTGATCACGCGCACTTTCTGACCAACGGGCACCACCAATGGGTTGTCCGCCTTCAGCAAATAGTCGTCAGGCTTAGCACCGGTGCCGGCATTGGACAACGCGCGGTGCGCAGGATCCAGACGCGACACGAAACCGATGCCCTCACCCTCGCCCTTGATGTAGTCGTAACCCCACTGCCACTGCATACCGGTGACCTTGACCGTCAAGTCCGCGTTGGTCGTGTCTTTTTGGGCCACCAATACTTTGGTCGCAGGCAAAGCCATACCAATCACAATCAAGAAAGGCACGATGGTCCAACCCAACTCCACCCACAGGGGCTCAGGCAGCTCCTGCGCTTTGTGACCGACTGAGCGGCGGTGCTTCCAGATGGAATAGAACATCACGCCGAACACAGCCACGAAAATGACCGTACACAGAATCAACATAAACCAGTGCAACCACGCCTGNTCAGCCGCAATCGCCGTCACCGCAGGGGGCAGGTTGAGTTGATTCACTGCCGGACCGCCAGGTAAGTCGCCGGTTGCGTAAGCAACGCCCGCGGTTAGNCCTGTCAAGGTCACCACTGCTTTCGCTACACCACGTTGCATGGCCGCCCAGCGGCTTTGAGGGACGGTACCCAATGTCATTTTCGTGCTCACTTGTTCTTACGCCTCAAATATAAGTCTTGAATGATATATCAAGCTCGAATTAAACCAAACTTTGCCGACGCCCTGCTAGGCGTCTAGCCCAAACTGTCTCAAAAACCCCGCACAGCGAAGCGCATTTCTCTCGCCACCAGGGGCCGCCAATCGGCCCGCACATGACGACCAAACTCCAACCGATCGCCGCGGGCGGTCACCTCAATGAGGTTACCTGAATCGGCCAACGGCTCAATTCGGACGGAGGCCCTTGGGAACCGGGTTTCTGCCCGCTTACCACCGATCTCCTGCTCAATGACCAGCCAATTTGCGTCCAAACGGGCCGTTTCGCTGTCAGTGGCGTGGCGCGCGTAGGCAAAAAATGCCACCGCTAACATGGACACCTCTATCAGCGCAAATGGCATCACAAAAACAGCACCCTGCCACCAAAACGCACTGGCAACGCCTAACGACACCGCGCTCAAAAAAGCGAGTACCGCGAGCAACTGACTCGGCTTCATCGCGCAGTTGCGGCGGAAGCTCCATAACAGCCCACTCTCAGTTGCTTGTCCAAAACGCATGGCAGACGCGGTTACCCGTGGTATTAACAATGAATTCGGTGATCCGTATGAGCCGACCACCACCTACACGTAACCTCTTCGTAACCGCGCCAACCAATCAGTAAACACGGGAAAGAGGTCGATCAGAAAGTAACGTCACATTGTAGCGCGACCTAGGGGCAACCCGACTACCCAAACCCCACGGTTCGCACGGATTTCTACTTATTTGACTTAGGGGGGGCGCCCTTGCGCTGCTGCAGCATCGCCTGCATGTCACTCAGTGCCACGTGAGTGGTAGCAGACGCGGGCACCGTCACATCTGGTTTGACCGCGTGCCCGTAAATAAGTTCCACCGTCACCTGTAACTGGCCATCAGCCGTTCGGGGCAACTGCGCCTCTAACGACCGACACAGTGCGGCGCGCCACGCCTTACCACGCAGTTGACCAAAACGTGCCCGCGACGTGTTACCGCCGTAATCGCGCAAGTCTTTAATCAGGCGCTCCGCATTTGGGTAGGTCAGGGTCAGGGTCTCCATATCCATGACCGGCTCTGCAAAGCCTGCCTCAACCAACATATCGCCCCAATCGTGCATATCGGTGAAGTCATGCATCGCATCGGCCCAACCCATGGCTGCGTAAACCTGCCGAACCTCACGCAAGGTATCTGGCCCTAAAGCAGAAAACATCACGTAACCTTGGGGCTGCAACGCCTGCTTCCAAAGCGCAAACAGTTCCATAGGATCCGTCTGCAGGTGAAGCGACATATTGGCCCAGACCATGTCAACCGGCTTAGCACCTGGCTCCCAAAGCGGCTCTGCCGAACGCCAAAAGGCCCAACTCGGTCCCGTCGGTTTAGCAGCAAATTGCCTGGCAGACGAACTGTAGCCACCCGTAACTGTCGTCGCAGTGGGCAGCTTGTCAGTCAGCAAGCGGTGGGCATTCAGCCCACCCCACGTCGGCTCCCAATGTAACCAGCGCTTGGGCTGCTGGGTCATCCAGTCAAGTCGACTGAGCATGCGTTGCGCGACCTCTTCATTAAGCCAGCTAGACGCCTGCATAGATCGCACGCGCGCAATGTGCCGTTCAGCGGCAAGCGCGTCGAGGCTGGGAACAAGGTGAGTCGCCATGATTCTTTGTATGTAAGTTGTCCGCGCTCGGCACCGGGTTTGTCCACCTATACCGTCGCGGTGGCTCCAAGTATATTGAAACGACGTGAACCTGCTACAAATTCCAAGCCTTTGCTATGTGTGCGGCTGTTGGCATCGCACCTTAAATGGCGGCGGTGCATGGGCCACCACGGGGGCATGGTGTCAAGCGTGCGAGGACGATTTAATCCAGGCCACCGACCGCTGTCGCCAGTGCGCGTGCGGCTTGGCAGACGGGGCGGCCGCCACACGGTGCATCACGTGTCTGTGCACCCCGCCGCTTTGGCACTTGGGCGCCGCAGCGGTCGCCTATGTCTACCCTTGGTCGGATTTAATCAAACGCTTTAAGTACCGTGGCGAGAGCCACTTGGCATCAAGTTTGGCAGGGCTGATGCTACGTAGCGCCGACATCAAGACTCTCTTGCTAGCCGCCGATATTTGGATACCCGTACCGCTAACAACCAACAAGCTACTGGCCCGTGGCTTTAATCAAGCTAGCCACCTTGCGAACGCGCTGCGCCGCCAACTGAACGCAGCGGCCCCAGTAGCGATCGCTGCGCTATGCCGCACTCGGGAGACACGCCCGCAAGAGGGGCTTGACCGGGCGGCGCGTGTACGAAATGTCGCCAACGCGTTCGTGGTCGACGGGCAGGACAAACGGCGTATCACAGGGCGGCACGTCTTGCTCATTGACGATGTCAGCACCACGGGCGCGACACTCAATGCGGCGTGCAAAGCCCTTCATGCACAGGGGGTTGCGAGCATCAATACCGTTGTTTTCGCTCGAACACCCGCCGCAGGCGGCTAACATTGGGCACCCTTACTTTCTGCTCAACATGTTTCACATTGTTCTCGTACACCCTGAAATTCCGCCCAACACGGGTAACGTGATTCGGCTCTGTGCCAATACAGGCTGGCACTTGCACCTGATAGAGCCGCTTGCATTCTCAATGGATGACAAGCAGTTGCGACGCGCGGGGCTCGACTACCACGAGACAGCGCGTGTCAAAAGTCACACAAGCTGGGAGGCATTCCTCGCGGCCGAAGCCATCACAGGGGCAGACTGTTTTGCGCTCACAACCAAGGGCGAAAACAATCCGTATGGCGTGCGTTTCGCGCCAGGCAATTATTTGGTATTTGGCTCGGAGACCAAGGGCTTACCCGAGACGATTCGAGCCCAAATCCCCCGCGCCAATTGGCTTCGCCTGCCCATGAAAGACGGTCAGCGGAGTTTGAATTTATCCAACGCGGTTGCGATCATGGGCTATGAGGCTTGGCGACAAAACGACTTCGCTTAGGCGTAACTACGCACCACCGATTCCGCAACGCAAACGGGCCGATCGCCCCCCTCGCGCTGGATCTCGCAGCGCCAAGTGATTTGAACACCGTTGTTGTCAACGGGCGTCACGTCCACCAAGTGAAAGTGTGCTCTTAAACGGCTATTCACCGGGACTGGCGCGGTAAAGCGAACTTTGTTCAAGCCGTAATTGACCCCCATCACGGCACTTTCGATGAGAATCGCCGAGCTCAAAAAATGGGGCATCAGGGACAGCGTCAAAAAGCCATGCGCAATCGCGGAACCAAACGGACTGGTCGCCGCCCGCTCAGGATCTACATGAATCCACTGTTGGTCGTGGGTGGCATCGGCAAACTGATTAATCATCGCCTGATCGACCTCTACCCAGTCACTGTAGCCAATATCCTCACCAATGCACGCCATCAAGGCGCTGGCGTCTTTAAACCGTCGCATAGCCACTCCTATTAAATCCTACACAAATCGCCACTCGCTCAACAGCTTCAGGCCCGTAAGCAACATACCCACTTCTATCATCCGATAGAAATGTGCCATCTGAATGCGCCCCGCGATCCGCACCCCAATCATCACGCCCACAGGCACCAGCGGCATGAGAACCAGCGAGGTGTGAAAATTTTCCCAGTTCAACAGCCCCAAATAAGCATAAGGCCCCCACTTACTGAGGTTGATGGCAAAGAAAAATACGGCCAACGTTGCCGCGTACTTCATGGGTTGCAAGCGCATCCCCATGACGTAAGCGCTAATCGGTGGCCCGCCCGCATGAGCAACGAAACTGGTAAAACCCGACATCATGGCCAAGACTGCGCCAACCGGTTTAGGCCAAGGGGCGCTACCAGAGAGCTTGGGAAGCAATAAACGCTGCGCCAAGAAGATCAGCGTCAAAGCCCCCACAATGCCCGACACCGCCGGTGCAGAAAGGTAATGGAATGTCAGCGTACCCAACACGGTACCCATCAATCCCAGTGGCAGCAAAAATCGCAGGACACTCAGGTCAAAGTGCTTGCGAAAGACCACCAAGCCCATCAAGTCCATAACGAGCAAGATGGGCATGAAGATCGCTGCCGCCGTCGGGACCGTACAAGCCAACGCCATGATGGGCACCGCCAAGCTACCAAAGCCAGACCCAAAACCGCTTTTACTCACCCCCATGAGNAAGACTGCCGGAATCGCNGCNGCATAAAACAGGGGGCTTTCTATCGGNGCGAAAAACATCACACGCGTTCGATCACCACCGCAATGCCTTGGCCAACGCCGATACACATGGTGCACAAGGCGTAACGGCCCTTCATTCGGTGCAACTGATTAACGGCGGTCGTCACCAAGCGGGCGCCACTAGCGCCTAAAGGGTGACCCAGCGCAATGGCACCCCCATTGGGGTTGACCCGCGCGTCGTCATCCGCAACGCCCAGTTCACGCAGAACCGCCAAGCCNTGCGCCGCAAAGGCCTCGTTCAACTCGATCACATCCATATCGTTGATCGATAANCCCGCCATNGCCAACACCTTCTGCGTCGCCGGCGCAGGACCAATACCCATCAAGCGCGGCGGTACGCCAGCCGTCGCCATCGCGACGACACGCGCCCTGGGAACCAAACCATGGGCCTTAGCCTGCGCCTCGCTTGCGAGCAACAACGCACACGCACCGTCATTCACACCACTGGCGTTACCCGCTGTCACCGTGCCATTCGGATGAACGATGGGCTTGAGCTTTTCCAGAGAGGCCAACGTGGTGGCACGGGGATGCTCATCGACGCTCACCACGATGGGGTCGCCTTTCCTCTGAGGAATCACCACGGGCGTTATTTCGGCGTCAAAGAAACCCGACGCCTGCGCCGCTGCCGCTTTGACCTGGCTCGCGAGTCCCATCAGGTCTTGGTCTGCGCGGGAGACACCAAAATCCGCCGCCACGTTTTCAGCGGTCTCAGGCATGCTGTCCACGCCGTACTGCGCCTTCATGAGGGGGTTCACAAAGCGCCAACCAATCGTGGTGTCGTACACCGCGTTACTGCGTGCAAACGCCGTAGCCGCTTTGGGCATGACAAACGGTGCACGGCTCATGCTTTCCACGCCGCCAGCGATCATCAGACCCGCCTCCCCGGCGCGTATCGCGCGGGCGGCCGTGCCAACGGCATCCAAACCCGACCCACACAATCGATTGATGGTGGCCCCGGGTACCGCCATAGGCAAGCCAGCCAAGAGAGAGGCCATGTGCGCAACGTTGCGGTTGTCCTCACCGGCTTGGTTGGCACAGCCCATCAACACGTCGCTTATCTGCTCCCAGTCGACCGTGGGGTTTCTCTCCATCAAGGCGCGCAGGGGGATCGCGGCCAAGTCATCTGTGCGCACACCAGACAAGGCGCCGCCATAGCGACCGATTGGGGTACGTATTGCATCGCAAATGAACGCGTCCGTCTGACTCATGACATCTCCAATCTTTAAATAGTAGGCTTTAAACTATGCCCGACAACCTGCTACGTCTGCGTCACACTGGCGTCGAAAATTTGCCCCATTGTGGAACATTTTTCTCACTAGAAACCCTTATGTTCGCACCCAACCAAGCCGACGTGCGCCGCTTTTTCTGCGGCGCCTATACCAAGCACGCTCAGCAAGCGCCGATGGAGGCCATTGAGGTGCTTGCAAACCAATGGATGCTTGAGCACCCTGAGTACGCCGAGACCTTTGCCGACGAGACATCGGCGCTGGCAGAGCTGGCCGCCGAGCCAGCCGCGACCTCAGATCAAGGGACCGCAGAGAACCCCTTTCTGCACCTTTCCATGCACCTCACAATTAGCGAGCAATGTGCCATCGACCAACCNCGAGGCATTCGTCAAGCCGTTGAACTGCTGACTGCCAAGTTAGGTGACTTGCACNACGCACACCATCAGGTCATGGATTGCTTGGGGCGCATGGTCTGGGAAAGCCAGCGTAGTGGCCGTCCTCCTGACGGTGAGGCCTACATCGACCATGTACGCCGCTTAGCCACTAAAGACTGACGCAGTAGACGAAAAAAATGCCGCTTCAGCGGCATTTTTTTATCGGTTTGGCTTAGCGAAAGCGCGACTGCGGTTTCACCACCAACTCACCATCCAACGTGGACAGGTATTTGGACATGGCCTTNAACTCCGCATTGTCGAATTGGCTCACCACGCCCGCCATGATGGCGTTGTTGCGACCCGCCACTTTATTGCCCGTGATTTTATAAGCGCGCAAGGCCGAATACAGGTAATCCGCGTGCTGTCCGGCGATCTTTGGGTAGCTGGGATCCAAAGGCTTGCTGTAGTTCACGCCGTGGCACGCAACACAGCCACCTTTGGCCAACAAGGCGGCCACGTCTGCCGTCGCAGCTGTTTGGGCTTCAGGCGCCGCTTCCCCCGTGCCAGATGCCGCGTAAAAAGCAGATAAATCAGCGATATCTTCGTCATTCAACGTGACGGCGATGCCGCGCATGGTGGGATGCTTGCGGTCGCCTTTCTTGTAGGCCTTCAGGGCCGCAGCAATGTACTCGGCTGACTGGCCAGAGATCATGGGCACTTTGTACACTTCAGGGAACACGTTTTGGTAGCCGACAATGCCATGACACCCAATACACATCGCCGCCTTTGACTGCCCCGCCTTGACGTCACCGTCAGCAGCAGTCGCCATCGTTGAAAGGGTCAGCGCGGCCATACCCATGGTCACTGTGGTCGCCATGGCGACAAATCGGGGCAGCATCTTGGTGAACAGTTGTTTCATAGTTTTCTGCTTTAAGCGGGCATTGTCAAAAAATCAATCCCTGATTATATAGACTGTCGGTAGACCCAAAATGCCCTAAAGAACTGAAACACCCGCCGTGGTGACCCCTAATCCGACCGACGCGGGTTGCCCT
>JGI26086J50260_1000459_pt1 | contig 26117 bp, 20 predicted proteins | sample SaaInl3SG_22_DNA_FD_50260 | JGI IMG/M metagenome (IMG submission 50260)
TTAGCCTATATGGTGTATCGTGGTTGGGAAAGCCATCTCATTTATACGGCTTTAAATGAAAATTTCTAAAATTGATATTGGAGGGAAACCAAAACATTACGCCCGGGCATAGGGACTAAGTTAGTTTCACTGTATACTTCATTCAAAAGATTATTCATTGANGCCGTGAGTTGAAAAGAATTAAAACGCCACTGCACATTGGTATCTATAACGGTATATCCCTCCATTGTGGGTCGTTTTGCATACTTTAAACCTGTAAACCATTGCAATGAATTCGTCAATTGAGTAGTATAACTACTCGTAAAATGATGCTGAAATGAGTTGATGCTATATCGAGAAAAGTTGACGGCCACCTCACTCAGGTCATCAGATAAATAAGTATATCCTAGCTTTAGAAATTGTTCTTTTTTTCCAATTAAAAAAGGATAGTTCATCTCGATTTCAAAACCTTGAGTAGTAACACTTCTTATATTCGTTGCCTCCCAAAGACTCTCTTCTGTTGCTTTTACATAATCAATTAGATTCTCTGCTTGACGCTCAAAATAAGCCAGATAAAACCTTAGAGGATTGGAACTAAAGCGTAAGCCTAATTCCTTATTAAGCGCCTCCTCGGGCTTTAAATCTGGATTGCCTAAAGTTGTTCGGTCAGAGTAAAATAAGTCCGTATACGTCGGGATACGGTATGTGTACCCTAAATTACCATAGAGTCTCCACTGGGAACTGAGTNGCAAACCGATATCAATACCGGGATAAGCAAAATTTCCGAAATCTGAATACAGATTTACTGCAACTCCAGGAGTCAAATCCAAAATTTGATCCCAAAAAGTAAAACGGTGCTCAAGAAAAAAGGTAGCTAGTTCACGAGAACGGTCTCCTAAATTATTACTCGCAATAGAAACTCTAGAAAGATCAAAGCCTATTCCTGTAGTGCCCAATTTAGATAATAAACTCACATCTAAAGCAGTACCTACCTTATGAGTAATATGCCAATTTTCATAGACTTCAGGATTTGCTCTGAGGTATAAATAATGGTCCTGACCTCTTCTCCAATAAACCTTGGGCTTAAAGGTCCAATTTCCTTTTTGCGTTTTGGTTTGTAGGGCAAATAAACTTGCCTCAGTTTCCTCATATTGATCTATGGCCTCTGGAGATGCGTAAAATCCATTGGCTCCAAATTTTCTTCCAGTAAAGCTGGCTATTACATCAAGCGGAAGTTTGGTGTCAGTAAAAAGACCTCCTTTTAAAAACACATTATTGTTTTTGAAATCGGTATTGTATCGATAACCATCCGCTGAATTACGAGAAAAATGAGCAAGGAAATTTCCTTTTTCAGAAGTAGTTCTATAATTTACCTCTCCATGTATTTGTCCGTAAGAGCCTCCTCTAAGTTGAACAGATCCACCACTGGTAAATTCTTTTTTAGTTACAATGTTAATCGCTCCGGTAAAAGCATTTTGACCAAAGATTCGTGCAGCAGGACCTTTCACAATTTCTATACGCTCTATTACCTCTATTGGGGGAAGAAAGTTTAATGTGTGATGACCCGTTTGAGCATCATCCAATTTAATTCCATCTATCAATAAAAGTGTTTGATCAAAACTACCGCCTCTGATATAAAGATCGGCTTGTGTTCCAGCGATTCCTCTTTGACGAATATCAATTCCTGCTATTTGCTGTAGAGCGTTTACCACAGTTAAAGCACCACTTGCTTTCAATTCTTGTGCAGAAATTAAGTTTATACTTCGCGAATTTTCCGAGAAATTGACATCTATCCTTGAGGAAGAGACAACAACTTCTTTTAACCGTTGTTGTAAAGCTAAACTGTCTTGCTGCGCTTGAAGTGAAAATGAAAATAGTAACACTACAAAAAGATGGAGTATATACTTCATTTATAAAGTTTTGGGATTATAATTTAGAGTAGAAACTACTTTTTTAGTCAGTCAATAAAATGACCTTATTATCACGCATCTCTAAGGCTCCAGATTGGATGTCAAAAAACGTGTTGGCTCCTTCCTGGGTAAAAAGGGCTTGGTTGGTCTCATCTAACTTTAGGTTGCCCTGAATTCTCACTTGGCCTTTTATTAAAGTAGAGACAATAGGCGCGTGGTTGTTTAACACCTGAAAGGAACCTGAAGCTCCTGGAACTGTTAAGCTTTCTACTTCGCCACTAAATAATTTGGCTTCGGGAGATACAATTTCTAGATGCATAATTCTTATACTTCTGCTAACATTTTTTCACCGGCTTCAATTGCCTCTTCAATCGTTCCTTTTAGGTTGAACGCTGACTCAGGAAGATGGTCTAACTCTCCATCCATGATCATATTAAATCCTTTGATCGTCTCTTTAATATCTACTAAGACCCCTGGAATACCTGTAAACTGTTCTGCCACATGGAAAGGTTGAGAAAGGAAACGTTGAACACGTCTAGCTCTAGATACAGCAAGTTTATCTTCTTCAGATAACTCATCCATACCTAAAATAGCGATGATATCTTGTAATTCTTTATAGCGTTGTAATAACTCTTTTACGTTTTGAGCACATTTGTAATGCTCTTCCCCTAAAATCTCAGCAGTCAAAATTCGAGAAGTAGAATCTAATGGATCTACTGCAGGATAAATACCAAGTTCTGCAATTTTACGAGACAAAACTGTTGTTGCATCTAAGTGAGCAAAGGTAGTTGCTGGTGCAGGGTCAGTAAGGTCATCTGCAGGTACATATACCGCTTGAACCGAGGTAATCGATCCTTTTTTGGTTGAAGTGATTCGCTCTTGCATGGCACCCATCTCTGTAGCGAGTGTAGGTTGGTATCCTACTGCAGAAGGCATACGTCCTAATAAGGCCGATACCTCAGAACCTGCTTGCGTAAATCGGAAGATATTATCAACAAAGAACAATACATCTTTTCCTTGTCCATCTCCAGCACCATCTCTAAAATATTCTGCAATAGTCAATCCAGATAAAGCCACTCGAGCACGAGCTCCAGGAGGTTCATTCATTTGTCCAAAAACGAAGGTAGCTTTAGATTCTTTCATGGCTGTTTTATCCACCTTTGTCAAATCCCATCCTCCTTCTTCCATAGAATGCATGAAGTCATCACCATATTTTATAATTCCAGACTCAAGCATCTCACGAAGTAAATCATTTCCTTCACGAGTACGCTCACCAACTCCGGCAAATACAGAAAGTCCACCGTGTCCTTTTGCAATATTATTAATCAACTCTTGGATCAAAACTGTTTTTCCTACTCCTGCTCCACCGAAAAGACCAATTTTCCCTCCTTTAGCATAAGGCTCAATTAAGTCAATTACTTTAATTCCAGTGAAAAGTACTTCTGTAGAAGTAGATAGATCTTCAAACGCAGGAGCTTCACGGTGAATAGGCAAACCATTCTCATTTTCTTTTGGAAGGTCTTCCATTCCATCAATCGCATCTCCAATTACGTTAAACAAACGTCCGTATACATTTTCTCCAATTGGCATTTGAATCGGGCTTCCTGTGGCTTTCACTTCAGTACCTCGACTTAAACCATCGGTAGAATCCATTGAAATGGTTCGTACAGTTTCTTCTCCAATATGAGATTGAACTTCTAAAATCAATTTAGAACCGTCAGCGTTGTTAATTTCTAATGCGTCGTAAATTCTAGGAAGTGGGTTGTTTTCACCACCAAAATCAACATCTACAACGGGACCAATAATCTGAGAAACTTTACCTGTACTTTGTGCCATTTTAATCTGCGTTAGCGTTTATTTTTAATCTTTATTTCAAGCTGCAAATATAGGGGTTCAATTCAAAAAAACGGTCTGTTTTTGATTTTTTCTAATAGCCTTCGGTTTTTATTAATAAAACTTCCTTTGAGGTTAAAATCCCGCTCTTGTTTTTTAGTAATCTTTACTGTGTGTTTTACTTACTTTCTTTAAGAGTCTGCAAACATTAAAACCAAAAACTCTGCAACACAAGCGGGTTTTTCAGCTCCCTCTACTTCCACTACAACGTTGAGTTTGTATTTGGCTCCTTGAGGAGTAACATCAAATTCTTGTAGCGATACGCGGCCTCTGCATTTTGAGTCTACTGGTATCGCAGATGGAAANCTAACTTTATCCATTCCATAATTAAGGATCATCGGTGAATCTTTCACTTCATAGGCTTCAAACATAAATTTAGCACACAATGAGACCGTTAGAAATCCATGGGCGATGGTACTTTTGTATGGAGATTCTTTGGCACATTTTTCTTCATCCAAATGAATCCATTGGTGATCTTCTGTAACATTAGCAAAAGCAGTAATACGTTTTTGATCAATCGTGAGCCAAGGGGTTAGTCCTAGTTCTTTTCCAATAAATCTTCCTAATTCCTCTGTAGAGTTAAATGTTGTTTTATAAGCGCTTTGTTGTTCCATATTNCGNTTTAATCTTTTGGTTTTGCTACATNGGCATGGCTCCACCATTAGCATGTAAGGTGATTCCAGAAATAAACCCTGCTTCTTTGGAAGCGAGAAAAAGATAGGCAAATGCCATATCTTCGGCTGTTCCAATTCGTCCCACAGGAATCTGCGCAATCCCATTCTTGATCACTTCTGCGGGCATAGAGTCTGTCATATCCGATTTAATGAATCCCGGAGCAACTGCGTTTACGGTTACTCCAAAACGTCCTGTTTCTTTACATAAAGCACGTGTAAAGCCAGCAACTGCTGCTTTGGTGGCGGCATAATTGACTTGACCAAATGCACCTGCAAATCCATTGATAGAAGATGCAGAAACAATACGTCCATAGCCGGCTTCTTTCATATGAGGCAAAACAGCTTTGGTAGTTGTAAAAAGTGAATTCAAATTTACATTGATTACAGCATCCCATTCCGAAGGTTCCATTTTCATAAATGAACGATCTCTAATGATCCCTGCATTGTTGATCAAAATATCAATTTTACCATATTTGTTTATAATTTCTGCTACTGCTTTGTGAACATCCTCTTTAGAGGTTACATCTACTTTTTGGAAAAAAATGGAACCGCCTCCTTTTGAAATTGTTTGTGCTGTGGTCAAACCTGAATCTGAAACATCCCATAAAGCAACTGTGCACCTGCTTTACAAAAAACCTCACAAATCCCTCTGCCTATTCCTTTAGCTCCACCAGAAATTATTGCTAACTGTCCTTCTAAATTTATCATACTTGAGATTTTAGATATTTATTAACTCCAATTTATGCAAAATAAAAAAAGGGGCACCATGGCCCCTTTTCATTTTTAATTAGTTAATTATAAGTTTATGGTTGCTCTTAAATTAACTCTTCTTCCAATAACGGGCATGCTTGGAAAAGCACGGTATTGCTGATTAAACAAGTTTGTTGCAGAAAGGTCTAATTTAACCCCGTTTGATAGTCTGTAACCTACACTTGCATCTAAAAGGTTTTTGGCTTGAACAACTCCAGCATAAAATCCTTGATTCGAATTAAACTCATCATCATGTTGGAAGGCTAAAGAGGCTTGAATTCCATCTTTAACAACATAATCCATTCCGATACGATATTTAAATTTGGGTGCATTTAAATAATCTTGAAAAGGAAGACCATCATCGTTATCTTCTCCTGGATTCCATTCATTTTGACTTAACCATGAAGCATTCCCCCAAAAAGTAAGCTTCTCTGTTGCGAAATATTCCATAGATATATCACTCCCTACATGCGAACGAGTAACGTTATCAAATATTCTATATCCAGCAGAAATATGAGTTATTCCATCTCCTTGAGGAACTCTTTGTGATTCAATTGCACCAACTGCAGCTGGTTCAATTGCCTCAACATATGCTTGACCTCCTTGTGCAAAAGCACCTCCTACAAGTCCTGCAACCTGTTGATTCGCAGCGGAAATTGCAGGTGCAATTAGTGGAGCTGCTGTAGCAGCAACTGCATCAGAAACAGCAGCAATAGCTGGAGATCCAGGGAATAATGCATCCGCAGGTGCACCAGTAGCCCAAATAGACTCTGGTATTCCATTTGCTGTGTACTGCGCCTCTACACCAGCTTGGACTTGAGCGTTAACTCCCGCTGTAACAGCTTGAGTAATAGCGGCGCTTATGACTGGGTCTGATGAAAAGTCTGCGGCGACTTGTGCTCCAAGATCGGATGGAATACCCTCTGAACCATTTAATCTAAAGGTAGGCCCTATAGCCGTAAATTGTGTAGATCCTGTTCTGGCAAAGGTGTATACGTCTATCCCAATAGCAAATTTATCACCTAAAAGACCTTTGTACCCTAGCTCCCAGGAAGTAGTTGTCCCTAAAAGTGCAGAGGGAGTTCCAATTGCTTTTGGCATTGGACTTCCATTAAATGCATTGTATCCCTCTATAGTTCCAGAAGCTCCACCAGGAACGTATGAACCGAAAAAGTTTTGAATTAAAGGTAAAAGTGGTGCGTAAGATGGACTCGCAGAAACTCCTTGGTATAAAGCAGGCAATACCTGTCCTGCAACAGCTCCATAAGGAACAGCCAATGGCCAATTAGTTGTGTCTGCTGGTAATGTCGCTCCGCCACCTCCTACTATCTCAATAGGTGCATTTGCATCAAAGTTTTGTGCTGTCGTTTGACCAGATAACCAAACATCTAACACTCCTGGTGCTTGAATTTGAACAGGGAAATCTACATAAGTCTCTAAGGCGCTTGGCCCAAATACAGCTTGGTTGTAGGTTAATCTAATACTATTCTTACTATTTGGCTTAAACACTAATGCTATTCTAGGAGCAATCTTTCCTTTGTCAACAAAATTCAATTTGTCATATCGCAATGCGTAAGTTAAATCCAATTTTTCACTAAAACGAGATGTTCCTTGACCGTATATACCATAGTTTATGTAGTCATTTCGCCCATCATTTTGACCAAAAAGTGTGTTTTCTGAATCAGATCCAATGTCACGATAGTCTACACCAAAGGTAAAATTAGAATCCAAAAAATTAACCGCATCAAAATTATACTGTGCTTGAGCATCTAAAGCTGACCTTTTGGTGATAATCCTTTGAGCAGTTAAATAAAGAAAGAAAGGTGAATTTTCATTACCACCGTCATTTGCTGTATAGGAAATCTGACCAAAGAAGCCACCTGATTTAATTCTTGCTTGCCCCCAGTAATCATTTCCTGCAGCATACCCAGGTCCTTGTGCTTGGTTAATTAACCCATTCCCCGAGTTAATACCTCCTGAAATCACAGCATCTGTATTGTCATTAGGCCTGAATTCTAAGTGAGCATTAGCCGTAAAAGTCTCATATTCATTTAAATAGGCATTACCATCTCCATCAGGATCAATTTCAGACCTTGTTAAAACGGGAATCAATGCTGCTGAAGGATCAATTCTATTATTTCTAACTGTTGGTTGAAAAATTCCGTTTGCTGTTGCTCGATTTATTTGGGCAAGAAAATCAGCATCCTCTACTGGATCCAAACTAAACTCATCTCCTTTTTTATATTGAGCATTAATTTTAAATCCAAAAGTCTTTTTCTCATTCGCATAGGCATGTCTAATTGCTCCCGAGAGTGTGCTAAGATTACCTCCTATAAGTTCAATTGAAGTTCCAGGTCTGTCAATTGCTTTCTTTGAGAAAAAGTGAACTACTCCTGATTCTACTCCAGGACCATATAGTGCTGATGCAGCTCCACGGACAACTTCAACTCTTTCTAAGTCAAGATTAGATAGTCCTGATTGGAACGCAAAAAAGGATCCAGATGCAGGTGACTGTAGAAAACGATAATCTAAAATTGGAAATACACTAGTTCCAAAAACTCCCGAACCTGCTCTCATTTCAAAGTTTACTGAATTCGCTGATTGTTGTTGAAATTGAACTCCAGGTATGTTTACCAGGTTTCTTATTGGATCATTCACATTTGCTGTGTTTTCTAAATCCTGAGATGTGATGATGGATACAGATGCGGGTGCATCTAAAATCTTTTCCGATCTTCTTGAAGCAGAAATCACAACTTCATTTAGATTTTGACCATACGATAATGCAACAACGATTGTTTGGTCTGCACTAGTAACTTCTAATATTTGAGATTCAAAACCAATATAACTCACCTCAATTGTGAGTGGTAAATCAGCTGATGTATTCAAATTGAAATTCCCATCAAAATCTGCAATAGTTCCTGTATTTGAGCCCACAACAATAATGTTGGCCCCAGGAATAGATTCTTGAGTTTCTGAATCTACCACTGAACCAGAGATCGTGGTCTGCGCAAACATTACCGTTGAAGCAAATAGCATCAAGGTAAACAGTGCTTTTTTAATACTTTTTTTTGTTTTCATTTTTGATTTGTTATTAAATTGAACAGCGCATTGAGTATTAGGATTGGACCTAAACCGGTTTGATCAACACATTTTGCTCCTCAACATTTATAAAACTAGTTTTAGAATTTAGGCAGAAAGTTAATGTATTTTTTAAAAAGTTCGTAATTAATTTAGCTTTCAATTTGAAATTCACAATAAATACAAGAAAATTGTCTTCATTCAACTTGAATCATTTCCTTGAATGGAGGGTTCGTTTTAGTTGAAAAAAAATTTAGGATTGCTCTAGAAGATAGTGTATTTTCGAAAGCTATAGCAATGCGTTCCTTTTGAAGCCAATTTTCTATTTTATCGTAAAACATATCATTCGTTATTTCAACTGGATCTATTTTAGGTCCATTTATGTATATGGCGAAGAGAACCTTCCCAAAGATGGAGGAGTTTTATTTTCCCCAAATCACCAAGGTGCTTTTTTAGATCCACTATTAATTGGTTCTATGACCCCTAATAGGATGACTTCACTTACCAGAAGTGATGTTTTTGGAGGACCTTTGCAATGGGTTTTAGATTCTTTTCAAATGCTTCCCGTTTATCGTATTCGCAATGGGTATAGCAACCTAAAAAAAAATGACCTAACCTTTGCTAAATGTTACAAGATATTGGGAGAAGGGAAATTTCTATTAATGTTTTCTGAGGGTGGTCATCACAACGAGTACTATCTACAAAATTTGTCCAAAGGAAGTAGCCGCCTTGCTTATCAAGCATTCAAGGAAAATCCAAACAAAAAAATATACCTCCAGCCCATGGGTATAAATTATGGACATCATCAACAGCCCAGATGTACTTTACACTTAGTATACGGAAAACCAATAGAGGTCAATTCTTTTGTTTCCTCCCAATTAACTGAAGCAGAAAACATCAATAAACTCAAAGAAGAACTTCAAATTCGAATGAAAGATTGTCTTTGGCTAGCAGAAAAAACAGAAGACTATCCAGAACGTAAAAAAAGAATAAATCGTTTAAGTACTCAAATGGGGTTTCATGAATTAAAGACAGCTTTAAAAAATTCATATCAAAGTCTTCCTGTTGCTAAAGCTCCATCAAAACAAATGCGATTTCTTGCTTTTCTTTTGAGCTTACCCAACATCATCCCGTTAATGATCAGTAGAAAAATTATTGCTCAATTCAAGGATATTGTCTTTGTAAGTTCCATGAAATTCGCTCTAGGCGTCTTCTTCTTTCCAATATGGTGGTTAGTGAGTTCTATTCTTATTGCTTATAGCTTTGGAAACCAAGCAATGGTGGTCTATCTACAAGTCTGCATTCTTTCTATATTCTTAAGACAACGTATTTTGTTATTGTAAATTACAATTTAATAGATTTTATTTATAAACAAGCGATGATTGTGTTTTTATTTACTTAATTAAAGTTAGGTTATCAAAAATAATTATTAGATTTAAATTTTAAATAGTTTTTTGTTATAAAACTAATAGTCCTCTTGGTATTTGTACCTTTGTAGCATGAATGATGTTATTATAATTGGCGCAGGACCCATAGGTATAGCCTGTGGAATAGAAGCTAAAAAAAGGAACTTAACATACCGCCTTTTTGACAAAGGAACTTTGGTTAATTCACTGTATAATTATCCACTGAATATGACCTTTTTCTCCACCTCTGATAAATTAGAAATAGGAAATATTCCCTTTATTTCTCATAATCCAAAACCTACTCGTTCAGAAGCATTGGAATACTACAGAAGAGTAACGGCACATTGGAAACTTAATTTGAATTTGTATGAAGAAATTGAAAGTATCCTTAATGTTCAAAACCAATTTACGGTAGCAACCAAAAAAAAATCCTATCAAGCAAAAAATATAGTGATCGCTACAGGATTTTATGATCGTCCGTTTTTACTTAATGTTCCAGGCGAAAATCTACCAAAAGTAAAACATTACTATACCGAACCTCATCCCTATTTTGGGATGGACATTGTAGTAGTGGGAGGAGCAAATTCTGCGGTAGATGCCGCCTTAGAAACCTATCGTAAAGGCGCCAAGAGCGTCACAATGATTATCAGAGAGGATACGGTAGGAGCAAATGTTAAATATTGGGCGCGCCCAGACATCATCAATCGTATTGAAGAAGGGAGTATTAAAGCCTTTTTTAATGCAGAAATAACGGAGATCAAGCAAGACCGCGTCCAGCTTAAAGATAAAGATGGAATTCATGAAATTCAAAATGATTTCGTTTTAGCAATGACTGGNTATGAACCTAATTTTGAAATGCTTGAAGCCCTTGATGTTGATTTTCATAAGGATGAATTCAAAACTCCCATTTATGATGCTAACACTATGGAATCAAATGCAAAAGGAGTCTATTTAGCTGGAGTGGTTTGCGGTGGATACAAAACCAACAAATGGTTTATCGAGAATTCTAGAGAGCATGCTGTTCATATTATGGAAGCAATAGCAAAAACTTAATTTTTTAAAAAGATTGGTTTTAGTACCTTAGAAAACAAAAGGTGACTCATTGAAAGTACTTATTATTCCCGATTCGTTTAAAGGAAGTCTTACTGCAACCGAGGTTGCTAAGGAAATGAAAAAAGCTATAGCAGCTGTTTTCCCAAAAGCTGAATGCACCTTACTTCCCTTTTCCGATGGTGGAGAAGGCGCTATCAAAGTACTTGAAGATCACGCTGAAGGAAAAGTTATCGATTGCCATACAACAGACAGTTTAAAACGTCCAATCACAGCGCCTTATTTCTTGTTTAAAAATACTGAAAGTGCTTGGATTGAGTTGTCGCAAACTTCGGGTTTGGTCCAACTCAAGGAGAACGAAAGGAATCCCTTAAAAACCTCTACTTGGGGTACAGGAATCATGATCAAACATGCAATTGCACAAGGATGTAAAACTATATATCTAGGTATTGGTGGAAGTGCTACCCATGATATGGGCTTTGGAATAATGAGTGCTTTAGGTGTTACATTTTATGACGAAAAAAATAATCTCTTAGTGCCGAATGGTGAAAATCTAGAGAAAATAGATCGCATTGATTTGAACGCAATAGATTCTGGGATACATGACATAAAATGGATAGTCGCTTGTGACGTTGATAATCCTTTGATTGGACCATTTGGAGCTGCACATACTTATGCCAAACAAAAAGGAGCTTCACCTAGTAGTATCAATCAGCTTGAAAAAGGAAGTACACAATTTGCAAAAGTCATTCAGAAACAATTTGGAAAAAACATACTTGATCTTGCTGGAGGCGGAGCTGCTGGTGGAGTTAGTGCCGGCTTATCAGGAGTCTTTAACGCCATTTTAAAACAGGGATTTGAATTATTGGCAGCGCAAACAAAAGTTTATGATAGAATAAAAGAAATGGATTTAGTGCTCACCGGAGAAGGCCATTTTGACCAACAAAGTACTTATGGTAAATTACCTATGCAAGTTGTTCAACTTACTCATCCACTTAAAATTAAAACCCTGCTTTTTGCAGGAAAAACCTCCCTTTCCCATCTACCCGCTTTTCCACATTTAGACATTCATCAAACAACTCCAGTGGCTATGAATCTTGATGAAGCAATGAAAAATGCTGCAAAAAATATGCATTCGAAGCTTATAGAAGTCTTACTATTACTTAAAAAATCAAATCCTTTACAATGATATTCTCTCTCTTTAGTATTTTTTTGGTGATTTTATGGATCGTATTAGGCACTTCCTTTACTAAACTACATCCTTTTCTTGTTTTATTAACTGCTGCTTTTTTCTTGGCTTTCCTTCTTGGAATTGCCCCGTTAGAAGCCCTAAGTTTTATCCAAAAAGGCTTTGGGAAAATAGTACAAAACATCGGCCTATTAATTCTATTTGGAACCGTAATTGGGGTTGCCTTAGAAAAATCAAATGGAACCATTGCTTTAGCCAATGGAATTCTAAAATATCTCAATAAACTTCCACTACCCTACGCAGTAAGCTGTATTGGTTACTTGGTTTCTATTCCTGTTTTTTGTGATGCTGCATTCGTTATTTTATCCCAACTTAATAAAACTCTTTCAAGACAAACAAAAACACCTCTTGTAGGGCTCACTGTAGCGCTATCTACTGGTTTATTTGCTCCTCATGTTTTGGTTCCGCCCACACCTGGTCCTTTAGCAGCAGCAGCAAATTTAAATTTAGAAAACTTACTCTTACTTATTATTATTGGAGGGAGTATTGCATTCATTCTTATCCTTGTTGGTGGATGGTATGGGAACTTCCTTATCAAAAAAAATAAATATGAAGAAGTAGCACTTGAAGAGAATGAGGGAAAATCCACAACCGAAAGTCTGATCCTTCCCAGTTTTAGATCGGCTTTACTTCCCATTCTTGTTCCCATCATGCTGATGTGTCTAGGAACCATGATAAAACTATTCCCAGAATTTTATGGGAAAGAATATTTATTATGGCTTACCGAACCTACCATGGCCTTGGGGGTGGGGATGCTTTTTGCTTTTCAGTTGATCAAAGGAAAGGAATTCGTGAATACTACATTGAAGAAAGGAATCGAACAAGCTGCACCAATTCTAATTATCACAGGTATGGGAGGTGCATTAGGTACTATCATTCAAACTATCCCTTTACAGGACTATGCAAAAGAAATCGCTACACTTTCAGGCTTAGGAATTTTAATTCCCTTTGTTATTGCTGCTTTACTTAAAACCGCTCAAGGGTCTTCAACGGTTGCCATCATTACCACCTCATCCATTATTTTCCCCCTACTTCCCGTTTTGGGATTAGATAGTGAAATGGGAAAAGTATGGGCAATTATGGCACTAGGCGTAGGTTCCATGACTGTATCCCATGCCAATGATTCCTATTTTTGGATCGTATCACAAATGAGTGGACTCGACGTGAAAACAGCCTATAAGACACATACATTCGGAACCCTACTTCAAGGTGTAGTGGGATTGGTTGTTGTCTTTACTGGATATACAATTTGGAATTTACTCTAGCTTATTGGTAAGAAGAATAAACAAGCTCTAATTTGACTTTTTTATCTTCTGAAGTTGCCTCAGGATGAGATCCTATTAACACTGCTCCAAGAGGATTTAATGTTGCTGACAAAGGATACAATAGCTCTTCTTCTGATTCAGTAACGGCATTAAGAAAGCCTAAATTATCAATGTCTGCATTCACCACTAAGCCTAAATCAAAATTGATGGAGTCATTTCTAATGATATTAGAAATATGATCAGTAATGTTAAACTTGTAACGGTAAGGCGTGTTGTTGTCATCATATTCCAATAATCCACCAAAAATCCTTTTGTTGCTGTTGGCTCCAAAATTTGAAACAGAACCATCGCTTATATAATCCGAAAGCGGAAAACCAGTATCATAATTAAAAAGATACAACCGTTGTGCAAGTAATTCTTTTGAATTGGCTAAAGCAGGATCAATATAAAAAATGAGATTGGCTTCATTGATCAACCATGTCTCTCCTCTCAAATCTTCGATCAATTCATTCTCATCTTGTTCTTCATCTCCAAAAAGGCGAATTTTTCCTAAAAAAGTTCCACTTTGAACATAAAGTCTATTTGAGGGATTGTCATTACTAGAAATGGTAAGCTGCTCTTGAACTGCTGCATCAAAAAGACTATTCTTGAGTGTATTGATTCGAATTCCATTAAAGCTCAATGAAAATTCCTTTTCTGCTTTTTCTATCGTGTCATCCGTTGTATCTCCAAGAGTCCCTTGTGTTTGATAATCATCGTGTTCATAAACTATGTTGATGTTGGCATTTTGGATGTCCAACAACATATACAAATCATCTGAAAAATCTTCAGCTCGAATAATCAAGCCTCTTAACGCTTTTTGAAAATCTACATTGGTTTCCAAATCAGAAGAACCCTCCTTGTCAATTATGTTTTCTTGAAAAAAACTAATGTCTAAAGGAACGCGTAATCTAGGAGAAAGTCTCGTTTCAACTTGTGTGGTTTCATCAACGTCTGGTGTTTCGGGATCGTCCTCTTTAAAATTGATTCGTATCTCTTCAAAATTTAAAGATATCGTATCGTCAAAAAGTGTGGCTCTAGAAAATCCATCCTCATAATAATCTTGAGAAGAATAGTATGCCTGTGTGGTTTCAAAATTATTTAAAGGATCTAAATTATTTAAAAAGGCCCCTAATTCATATACTTTCAAATTGAATGTAGCCTCGCGATTCCCATAGAGTGAATCAATTTCATAGTCTCTATTCTCACTTTGGTAGGATTCATTATCCTCATCATTATGATCCAAAATACCATCTCCATCACTATCAGAACTCAATGGGTTTAATTGCAATTGAAATTCAATTAAATCTGTTAATTCGTCTCCATCAGAATTACTTTGTGGATCATTTGGATCTGCATCCAACGAATCAATAACTCCATCGTTATCAGTATCATTTTGATTGGTGAAAAAAGGGATGTCAAGATAAACAGCTGTTACTGTTTCATTTTCAGGAATCAAATTTGGATCAGAAGCATCAGGCTCATCTTCAAATTCCTGCCTGTGATTTCCAAAGAAAGGACTGTTGGCAATGGTTAACTGACCGGTAAAGCTTGCTTCAGCTAATCCAAAAACAGGATGTGTTATTCTTCCCAATTGCATGAGAGGCAATCCATTGGTTTGAACTTTCTTTATTTTTTCTTGATACGTGAACGTTGGGAAGCTTTCGGTCATTGTTTCAAGAGTTTGATCTTCAAATAAAGATTCTCCAACAGGATGATAATCTTGATTACATGAACTGATAAACAGAACTAAGGTAATACTTGCAAGAAGTTTAATGATAAAACGCATTGATGGGTTTTCTATTAAAATTTATTACTATAAAAATCAATATATGTTTCTTCATCTTTTGAAGCACTANAGTCTAAATGAGGTTTTTTACTGTTCTGAACCTCTTCAACTACAGAAGAAGGAACATCTTCTGCTGCCAAAATTAAACCATCCGAATTTTTGATTGCTAAAGAAATCAATGCTTCGTAATTGGCTTTTTTCAAACCTTCAATNTGCGTAGAATCAATCTTGTCGAAAGCTACTTTTTCAAAAAAGTTTTTGGCAAAAGGAGTTTCAAAATCAGGACCATAAATGGAGCTTATAATTTTACTATCAGCAAATAAAGGCTCATCCTTATAATACGTTTGTAAATACAAGGGAAACAAAGCAGTAAACCAGCCATGAAGATGAATAATATCTGGGGACCAGTTCAATTTTTTAACGGTTTCTACTACTCCTTTAGTAAAAAAGATCATGCGCTCATCATTGTCATTATANCAATCTCCTTCACTATCATGTAAAATCCCACGACGTTTGAAATACTCGTCATTATCAATGAAATAGACCTGCATTCGCTCTTTAGGAATAGAAGCCACTTTGATAATCAACGGCATATCCATGTCATTGATCACTAGATTCATCCCAGACAATCGGATAACTTCATGTAATTGATGTCTCCTCTCATTGATTAAGCCATACCGTGGCATAAAAATTCGCGTCTGACCACCATGTTCATTGATAGTCTTTGGAATTTGAAATGAATTGATTGCTTGTTCAGTTTGCGGTAGATAAGGTACTACCTCTGAAGAAATGATTAAAACTCTCTTATCTTTCATATGAATTATTCCGTAGGGAAAGTTCTGCAAAAATACAAAATTAATACACATATACTCAAAAACTACCTACTTTAGCACCGTTAATCATATCCTAAATGTTTGTGTTTACTACACACAGGGAGATACACTCCTTTTTAAAAGACAAAAAGGGATCCGTTGGATTGGTCCCAACCATGGGCGCTTTGCACCAGGGACATGCNTCTTTAGTNGAAAAAGCTACCCTCGAAAACGAATGGGTCATCGTTAGTATTTTTGTAAATCCTACGCAATTTAATAATCAAGAAGATTTAGCTAAGTACCCTAAAACTCTTACAAAAGATCAACAAAGATTGGCTCCTTTCAAAGAAAAGCTGCTTCTTTATGTTCCTGAATACACNGATCTTTATCCTGAAAAATTGGCCTCTAAAAGCTACCGTTTTGACGGTTTAGAAAAACATATGGAAGGAGCTTACAGACCGGGGCATTTTGATGGAGTAGCCACTGTTGTCCAGTCCTTGTTTGAAAAGCTAAGCCCAAACCGTGCTTATTTTGGGGAAAAAGATTTTCAACAATTACAAATCATTAAGGCACTAGTTGTACAATTAGATCTGAAAATAGAGGTGGTAAGTTGTCCCATTATCAGGGAAGACGATGGCTTAGCCATGAGTTCTAGGAATGCCCTGTTAAGTCCAAAGGAACGCAAAGCTGCTTCAGAAATCTACAAAGCTCTTCAAGTAATTCAATCAAATCAAACNGCATGGGATGTGTCCAAAATGTCACATTACTTTAAAACCAAAGTTGAAGAAAAACCTGAAATGACAGTGGACTATTTTTTTATTGCTAAAACTACCGATTTGATTCCCGTCCAATCTCTGGAGAGAGGGACATCCTATCGNATTTTTGTAGCTGTTTATACAGGAAAAACAAGATTAATTGATACCGTAGAATTGGGCATAATGTAATACCTTTGCGCCATGCTAATTGAAGTACTTAAATCGAAAATACACCGTGTAACGGTAACCAATGCTGATCTAAACTACATTGGAAGTATTACACTTGATAAAAACCTAATTGAAGCGGCAAACTTAATTGTTGGCGAAAAAGTTCAGATAGTCAATGTGAACAATGGAGAACGCTTGGAAACCTATGTAATTGAAGGAACTGCAGGTTCAGGAGATGTTACCCTAAATGGTCCAGCAGCACGTAAAGTACAAAAAGGGGATGTTATCATTATCATTTGCTATGCTCAAATGGAAGTGGAAAAAGCAAAACAATTTAAGCCTACTCTTATTTTTCCAAACGAGTCAACCAATCAACTCAATTAAGGTTTGAATTCTTTAAAATCTATTCTAAAAGTCATCCTACCCTTGGGGGTTGGCTTATTCTTTATTTACTTAACGGTGAGTGCAACAACAGCTGAAGAACGTGAACTAATCTTCAGTTATATTAAAAATGCAGACTATCGATTTTTATTACTCTCTGTTTGTTTTGGGATTTTGAGCCATCTTTCACGTGCTTACCGTTGGAAATATCTTCTTGCTCCTTTAGGTTATAAACCCAGATTTATTAACTCAACTTTAGCCGTACTAATTGCATACATCGCTAACCTTGGAATCCCTCGTTCTGGAGAAATATTGAGAGCTACAACTTTAAGTTCCTATGAGAAAATTCCATTTGAAAAAACCTTTGGAACAATAATCGCAGAACGTTTGGTCGATCTTATTATTTTACTTGGATTCATCCTATTAGCTTTGAGTTTGCAGTTTGAACTCATCTGGGGAATGCTGAAAGAGAAACAAATTTCCAGTAATTCACTACTCCTTGGAGGGGCTTTGTTTCTTCTATTCTTTTTTCTTATTAGGTTCCTATTCAAACAAGAAAAATACCCTTTGATTATTAAAATAAAAACCTTTTTAAAAGGACTCTTAGAAGGTATATTAAGTCTAAAAACCATGCCAAACAAAAAGGCCTTTATTGCCCATACTCTGTTTATCTGGCTTATGTATTTGGCTATGTTTTATGTGGTAAAATGGACAGTCCCTGAAACAGCAACACTAGGGCTAAATGCTTTACTCCCTGCTTTTGTTATTGGAGGTTTAGCGATCTCTGCAACCAATGGAGGAATAGGAATCTATCCTTTTTCAGTNGCCTTGATGCTAGCTGCTTTTGGAATTTCAAACGAATCTGGATTGGCGTTTGGATGGATCATGTGGACCTCACAAACTTTGATGATCATCGTCTTTGGTAGCCTTTCCTTTTTTGTATTACCTTTAGTCAACCGTCAATAAAAGACTATTTCATTTCCTATGGCCAAAGTTAAAAAAGCTTTTTTCTGTCAAAATTGTGGAGCACAACAAGCCCAATGGCAAGGTCAATGTAATGCCTGCAAAGAATGGAATACTTTAGTTGAAGAAATTATAGAAAAGGAGTCCACAAAAGAATGGGAAACAGCTTCCTCCAAAGAAATAACAAGCCCCATTCGAATGGATGCTATAGAAATAGCCGAAGTCCCTCGAATTAAAACAAAAGATGAAGAGTTAAATAGAGTATTAGGCGGAGGACTCGTTCCTGGATCTGTAATCCTTTTAGGAGGAGAACCCGGAATCGGGAAATCTACTCTCCTACTTCAAGTATCTTTAAGCTTAACTACAAATGTTTTATATGTTTCTGGAGAAGAAAGCCAACAACAAATAAAACTTAGAGCAGACCGTATGGGTCTGAGTGGAAAAAACTGCTTTGTTTTAAGTCAAACAGAAACTCAAAAAATTTTCCAACAAATTCAAAAAGTAAAGCCCGATCTTCTCATAGTGGATTCTATTCAAACTCTTCACAGTAATTATATTGAAAGTGGTGCGGGAAGTGTTTCTCAAATAAGAGCTACTGCAGGAGAACTAATTCAATTTGCAAAGAGTACGAATACTCCTGTTATCCTCGTAGGACATATCACAAAAGATGGAAATATTGCTGGACCAAAAATCTTAGAACACATGGTCGATACCGTACTTCAGTTTGAAGGGGACAGAAACCATATTTATCGAATCCTTAGAGCACAAAAAAATCGTTTTGGTGCTACCTCCGAAATTGGAATCTATGAAATGCTAACTCAAGGCCTACGTCAAGTTACCAATCCCAGTGAAGTCCTTATTTCTGAAAAAGAAGAGAGCCTAAGTGGTCATGCAATTGCTGCCACAGTAGAAGGCATTCGCCCTTTAATGATCGAAGTACAAGCATTGGTTAGTACTGCCGTTTATGGAACACCTCAGCGAAGTAGCACAGGATTTAATGCCAAACGTCTTAACATGCTTTTAGCAGTTCTTGAAAAAAGAGCGGGATTTGCCTTGGGCAGTAAAGATGTTTTTATCAATATTACAGGAGGAATGAACATAGAAGACCCTGCTTTGGATCTCGCAGTCATTGCCGCATTGCTTTCCAGTTATCACGACATTCCGCTTCCACAAAATACTTGCTTTGCTGCTGAAATTGGTCTTTCAGGCGAAATTCGTCCTGTTGCCAAAGCAGAAATCCGAATCCAAGAAGCAGAAAAACTTGGTTATGAAAACATTGCAATCTCAAAATTTTCTAAACTAGGTTCGGCCTCTAAATCAATTAAAATTCAAGCTTTTTCTAAAGTTGAAAACTTGGTTGAATTTCTTTTTTAATTTCATCTAATTTTAAAAAAAGAAATACCTTTATCTAACTTAAAATCTCTCACCATGGACAAAATCGTAAAACAGTTTCTAGACGAAGTCAGTGCAAAAAATCAAAATGAACCTGAATTCATGCAAGCGGTTGCAGAAGTGGCTGAAACAGTGATTCCATATATTGTTCAACATGATATTTACTACGGACAAAATATTTTACTCCGAATGGCAGAACCAGAACGTGTTTTATCCTTTCGTGTTGCATGGATTGACGACAAAGAAGAAATTCAAGTCAACCGTGGATATAGAGTACAAATGAATTCAGCAATTGGTCCCTACAAAGGAGGATTGCGTTTTCATCCTAGTGTAAATTTAAGTGTCTTAAAATTTTTAGCCTTTGAACAAACATTCAAAAACAGTTTAACCACACTTCCCATGGGAGGTGGAAAAGGAGGCTCGGATTTCAATCCTAAAGGAAGATCTGATACCGAAGTAATGCGATTTTGTCAAAGTTTTATGACAGAACTTTACAGTCATATTGGTCCCAATCGTGATGTCCCAGCCGGCGACATTGGCGTGGGAGGAAGAGAAATAGGATATTTATTCGGTCAGTATAAACGCCTTCAAAATGAGTTTACTGGAGTCCTTACAGGAAAAGGAGCCTCTTTTGGAGGATCACTCATCCGACCTGAAGCAACAGGATATGGTGTGGTCTATTTTACCGAAAAGATGCTAGAGCATCAAGGAAATAGCGTAAAGGGAAAAACCATAGTAGTTTCTGGCTCTGGAAATGTAGCGCAATATGCTACAGAAAAGTGCATTCAATTAGGAGGTAAAGTGGTAACACTTTCTGATTCATCGGGTTATATAATGGATCCAGACGGAATAGACGCAGAAAAACTTGCCTTTATTATGGATCTAAAAAATGTGAAAAGGGGACGTATTAAAGCCTATGTAGATCAGTATCCAAAAGCTTCTTTTCATCCTGGCAAAACGCCTTGGGAAGTTCCTTGTCAAATTGCACTCCCATGTGCAACACAAAACGAACTTAATGGAAGTGATGCAACAATTTTATTGAAAAATGGGTGTATCTGTGTAGGTGAAGGTGCTAATATGCCCTGTACTCCCGAAGCAATTACACAGTTCAAACAAAATAAAATATTATTTGCTCCNGGGAAAGCCTCAAATGCTGGAGGGGTTGCAGTCTCAGGATTAGAGATGGCACAAAACTCCTTACGCTANAGTTGGACAAGAGAAGAGGTTGACAACCGCTTACAAACCATAATGTCAGACATCCATCAATCNTGCTTGAAATACGGTGAACAGAATGGNTTTGTTGACTACGTTAAAGGNGCAAATATTGCCGGTTTTGTAAAAGTTGCCGATGCGATGCTCGCACAAGGTGTCGTTTAATTTTTGAGTTCGAGTGCATACTTCAACTGAGGCCTTGGCCCTTACTACGGTGAAATATGGTGACTCCAGTTTAATTGTTGCCTGTTATACAAAAGAGTATGGATTACAATCCTACATGCTCAAGGGAATATTAAACTCTCGAACCAATAAAAAAATCCCTAAATCTCTTTTTGAGCCCCTTAGCCTTTTGGAATTGGAAGCTCCAAAAAATCCGGCAGACCGACTTGGTTTTATTAAAGAAGCCAAACTTCATTACCCCTATCAATCCATTCCCTTTAACTTGATAAAAAAAACACTTTTGTTTTTCTTGGCCGAAGTCATTCACCAAGTAGTAAAAGAAGAGCAAGAAGCCAATGTTGAATTGTACTCTTTTTTAAAAAAAAGGATGCTTTGGCTGGATTCAGAGGATCGTATCGGTCTGTTTCATATTAAGTTGATGTTGGACATCTCAGAATTCATTGGATTTTACCCTAATATCACAGATAAAACAGCATCCTACTTTGATCTTGAAACAGGATGTATGAGTCAATCAAAACCAAGAGGGGCCTTTTTAGAAGGTTCTATTAAAACCGCTTGGATTCAACTCTTAGGCANGAAATTTGATATGNTAGAAGAAATAAAACTTTCTAGAGTAGAAAAATCTGAAGTATTAGATGCTGCAGTAATGTATTTCAAACTACATTTACAACAATTCAAATCACCGAGATCAACTAAAATATTGAATGAAATTTTTAAGTAAACTTAACCTTTTCCTTCTGCTTATTACCCCTCTCTGGTTAGCTGCACAGAGTATTCTTGTGATTGATGCTGCGTCTAGTGAGCCCATTCAAGGTGCTGCACTGTTCAACAAAAATAAAACAAAATCGATTCTTACTGATGACTACGGAAAAGCCTCCCTTCTTCTGTTTTCAGAAAATGAACTTTTTTATATTCAATATTATGGTTACAAAACCTTGAGTTTACAACTGAGCAATCAGCAAATTCAAAAAGGAATTACCGTACGTATGGAAGCAGATGAACAAACCTTGGATGAAGTTATTTTATCTGTAGCCAGAAAAGCCTCAAATAGAAAACAAATTGCTGAAAAAGTAAATGTGGTAAGCGCTGAACAAATAAAACTTCAGCGTCCAGCAAATGGTGCAGATCTTGTCGGTCTCACCCCTGGAGTTCGAATCCAAAAAAGCCAAGGAGGTGGTGGAAGTCCTGTTATTAGAGGATTTGAAGCCAATCGTTTACTTTTAGTTGTGGATGGTGTTCGTATGAATAACGCCATTTATAGAAGTGGGCATTTGCAAAATGCCATTACAATTAATCCCAATAATATTGAGCGTGTAGAAGTTATTTTTGGATCTTCATCTGTAGGATACGGTTCTGACGCCTTGGGAGGAGTGATCCACTACTACACTAGAACCCCACTAATTAATAGCGAAAAAAAGATTTCAACTCAATTTTCTAGTGATTTTTCCTCTGCTGATAATGCATCAATAAATTCTTTTTCTACTGAAGTGAGTTTTAAAAAATGGGCAAGTTTAACCAGTGTAAGTCATTCTTCATTTGGCGATATTCGAATGGGTAAAAACAGACAGCATGGATTTGAGGAATGGGGACTTACTCCTTTTTATTCTGCAAATACGAGGACGTTTTTTAGTCCTGCTCCCTTAGCAAATGACAACCCACTAATTCAACGAAATACAGGATATGATCAATTGGATTTATTTCAAAAATTCTTAGTTCAACTTAGCGAAAAAAGCCAATTTATTATCAATACCCAATATTCTAATTCTTCTGATATTTCGCGTTACGATAAATTAGTAGAAACTCGAGAGGGAAGTCTTCGTTTTGCCGAATGGTATTATGGCCCTCAAAAAAGACTACTGCTCTCGCCTCAATATAAATTTTTTACAGACAAAAAATTTCTAGATTCTGGACGAATCACCTTTGGCTATCAACATATAGAAGAATCCAGAAACAGTCGAAATTTTGGCAGTCTAACAAGAGAATACCAAAGAGAAAAAGTAAAAGTTTTTAGCTTGAATGGAGATTTTGAAGTTGATTTAAATGAAAAACATTCGTTTTCCTACGGCTTTGAAGGGACCTACAATAAGGTTCGCTCACTTGCCTATAAATATGACTTAATAATCAATCAAGACAAAATAGAAGGAAGAGCACCCATCCTTCCTATTCCCACACGTTATCCAAGTGCAGGAAGTTCTTATGGAAGTCTTGCTATGTTTGTCAACTGGGTTTGGGATTTCAATGATAAATTGACCTTGAACGCGGGAGCACGAATCACATCCACTCGACTAGATGCAAGGTGGAAAGAATTTTATAACATCAATGCATTATTGTCTTCTGTAGATCTTAGATCTGAAGCGCTCACAGAGACTTTAGCACTCACTTATCGCCCTTCGGCTAAAAAGCAGTGGAATATGATTCTCTCCAACGGCTTTAGAAACCCCAATATTGATGATGTTGGAAAAATCAGAGAAAATAAAGGCGCTCTTGTTGTACCCAACCCTTCACTTTTTCCAGAGTACGCGTACAATTTTGAACTCGGTTTCACCAATTATTTAAATTTACCGAAAAACTACATCTCCGTTAGAGGTTTTACCACGCTCATCTCTAGACATATTGGCCGTGACAATTATATCATCTTTGCTGATGAAACGACCCCAAATATGAATACCATATTGTATCAAGGAGAAGAAGTTGAAACTTTTGCCAATGTCAATTCTGGAGATCGATATTTAGTAGGAGGATCTATAGATGGTTATTATTCCTTTGTAGACACTTTTTCGATTCAAGGAAATATTTCGTTCATAAAAGCTGGGAAAAATAAAAAATACGGACCCCTTCCCTCCATTTCTCCTATTTTTGGTAACCTGCTATTGAAATATCACAAAGACAATTGGTTAACAAGCTTACGTTTCCAATTTAGTGGAAGTAAAAACCCAAACACCTACAGTATTGGAGGTGAAGATGGTTTAGAAGAAACTCCCTTAATTTCAGAATTATCAGGCCTTTATGCTGGAACTCCAGCATGGAATGATTTATCTCTCTTGACACAATATGAATGGAAGGAAAACATCCGCTTTAGAGTGGGTATTGATAATATTTTTGACATTCATTACAGAACCTTTGCATCTGGTATTTCCGCCCCCGGCAGAAACTTAAAAATAGGGGCTAATATCACTTTTTAAACCTTTAGTTTAAAAGCCAAGTGCATCAAAAAACACGCTGTTTTCTCTAAATTAATTACTTTCGCATTTGAATGCAAAAAATAGTTCTTTTTAATTACCATTAAGGTGTTGTAAAAAGTAGCGTAAGAAACAGATTTACAAAAGAAAAAATCGACATGAAATTCAATGAATACAAAGGGTTGAACTTACCTCAAATAGCCGATGAGATCCTTACCTCATGGAAGGAAGACAATACCTTTTCTAAAAGTATTGGTCTTCGTGAGGGAAAGCCTTCTTTTGTTTTTTATGAAGGGCCTCCTTCGGCCAATGGGATGCCGGGTATTCATCACGTTATGGCTCGTGCCATTAAAGATATTTTTTGTCGCTATAAAACACAAAAAGGATTTCAAGTACAACGTAAAGCGGGATGGGATACTCATGGCCTACCCGTAGAACTTGGAGTCGAGAAAGAATTGGGAATCTCAAAAGACGCCATTGGAAAAACAATTACCGTAGAAGCCTATAATGAAGCTTGTAAAAAAGCTGTTATGCGCTATACTGATGTCTGGAATGAATTGACACAACGAATCGGGTATTGGGTCGATATGGATGATCCTTATGTAACCTACACTCCTAAATATATGGAATCCGTATGGTGGTTGCTCAAGCAAATTCACGAAAAAGGACTTTTATATAAAGGCTACACCATTCAACCATATTCACCTATGGCGGGAACGGGATTAAGCTCTCATGAACTTAATCAGCCAGGAACTTATCAAAACGTAACTGATACAACAATAACTGCCCAATTTAAAGTCAAACAAGAAAGTTTGCCCGATGCCCTCAAAGGAGAAATTCCACTTTATTTGTTGGCGTGGACCACTACTCCTTGGACGCTTCCATCCAATACAGCCTTAACTGTAGGAAAGAATATTGACTATGTTGTTATTCAGACTTTTAACCAATATACTTTTGAACCCATTCGTGTGGTTCTTGCAAAAGCACTTCTTTCAAAACAGCTAGGGAAAAAATTCATTCTCCAAGACAACCTCAAAGACTATAAAGCTGGGGATAAAAGTATTCCATATTGCATTGAAAATGAGGTGAAAGGAAGTGATCTACTAGAGATTAGGTATGAACAACTTTGGACCAATGCACCATTACCATTAAGTCATCCAGAAAATGCCTTTCGGGTGATTGCAGGTGATTTTGTGACCACAGATGATGGAACAGGTATTGTACATACAGCGCCTACTTTTGGAGCAGACGATGCCAAAGTGGCCAAAGAAGCACAACCCGAGGTACCCCCATTGTTAGTTCTTGATGAAAATGACAATACAGTTCCTTTGGTTGATTTACAGGGACGTTTTAGAAAAGAAGTAGGACCCTTGGGAGGACGTTTTGTCAAAAACGAATACTATCCTGAAGGGGAAGCTCCAGAGCGCTCAACCGATGTTGAAATTGCCATCCAACTGAAAGAAGAGAATCGTGCGTTTAAAGTAGAAAAATACGTTCACTCTTATCCAAATTGCTGGAGAACAGACAAGCCTATCTTATATTATCCTTTAGACTCATGGTTCATTAAGGTCACAGAAGTAAGAGATCAAATGGTGCGTCTTAACGAAGAAATTAATTGGAAACCCAAATCTACAGGAGAAGGACGCTTTGGAAATTGGTTGTCTAACGCAAACGACTGGAATCTTTCTAGGTCGCGTTTTTGGGGAATTCCATTACCCGTTTGGCGAACAGAAGATGGCAAGGAAACCCAAGTAATGGGTTCCATTACTGAACTGAAACAGGCAATAGATCATGCCATAACAAATGGAATGATGCAAGAAAACCCTCTCAAGGACTTTAAAGAAGGGGATTTTTCAGAAGCCAATTACGACCCCATCGATTTACATAAAAATGTTGTAGATCAAATAGTCTTATGTAGTCCTAGTGGACAACCCATGCAGCGCGAATCTGATTTAATTGATGTCTGGTTTGATTCAGGTGCAATGCCATA
>JGI26086J50260_1000463_pt1 | contig 26034 bp, 19 predicted proteins | sample SaaInl3SG_22_DNA_FD_50260 | JGI IMG/M metagenome (IMG submission 50260)
CCGCTATTTTCACTGCAGGCGAACGTTTTATAAAGGCTTAAATTAAGAAAACGCTTCCATAGATTTTAGCGTTGGTATAGAATACGTTCCTCTGCTCTTGCNGGAACCAATTCTCCTGCGATGAATTTTCGTAAAAGAATGTTTTCTATCAATCGGTCCTCGGCATCATTTTCNGGATCATAAGGCCGTTTCAAATCAATATCATACCACCACGCTGTCATTGACCAAAAACGCGCGGANAAGCCGTTTCTATAGGTCTTAATAATCTCGTATACNCTCGTATTGGTCTCCCTGAAGACCAATTTGCTTAATATTTGCCCTTCACTGCGAGTAAGCTTTCTTAATTCAGGTTCAAAGCGCTCTTCAAGGTACTTCTGATACGATTTTGTGTATTTTCTTCGCTGTCGTTTGCGATCAATTCCTTCCAGCTGCATATTTACCGAATCCATTCGCAGTGCCGCCTCTCTAACATAAGGATACACTCTTCCCACTTTTTTCATCAGTGCGTAATAATTCCGTCGTGCTTGAACGTCGTTTAATGTAGGTTTAGCTACGAATAGGACCTCATCTAGAACAGACCACGCAACGGTATCTCCATTGATAATCAATTGACCCAAAAGAGGACCATTGGTCTTTGGCGACGTGCTCAAAGTATCCACTTTTTGTGCATTTGCTGTAAAGCAGCACAAAAAAGCAAAAANAACTTTAACTCCTATTTTGTTTCCAACGACTTTGGCCATTTGACGTGCTCGTACTTTGCGTTTCTTTCTGTGTTTGAAGAAGATTACTCAATGCCATAGCTCCTATAGCTTCCAATTCTGCATTGCTTTTGTCTAAAGCCTCTGGTGTATAATAATTCGCAACAAAATGCGTATCAAAATCACCGCTGACGAATGCTTCATGATCCATCACGAATTGGGCAAAGTCTATGGTCGTTTGAACGCCACTGATTCGGTATTCACTCATGGCGCGTTTCATACGTGCAATGGCTTCGGAACGGTTGGCGCCGAACGTAATCAACTTCGCAATCATAGGATCGTAGTATATACTCACCTCCATACCTTGTTCTAAGCCATCATCTACACGAACTCCCAACCCCTGTGGCCTGCGGTATTCTCGCAGAGTTCCCGTACCGGGCATGAAATTCGCAGCAGCATCCTCCGCGTACACACGAACCTCAATCGCATGTCCTTGAATTTTTAAATCCTCTTGTGTAAAAGGCAGTACCTCTCCTTGGGCGATTTGAATCTGTGCTTTGACTAAATCTATTCCTGTAATTTGTTCGGTAACGGGGTGCTCAACTTGAAGACGCGTATTCATCTCTAGAAAATAGAACTTACCACCCGGCTCGAAGATAAATTCAACCGTACCTGCTCCCCTGTAATCACAGGCTTTCGCCACATTTACTGCCGCTTCACCCATTGCTTTTCTCAATTCCGCCGTGAGNACTACTGAAGGAGCTTCCTCAATCACTTTTTGGTGTCTACGTTGGATCGAACATTCTCTTTCAAAAAGGTGCACAACGTTTCCGTGCTCATCTGCAAGCACTTGAATTTCAATGTGACGTGGGTTTTGAACGTATTTCTCAACGAAAACGGCTCCGTTACCAAAGCTGTTGGTAGCTTCACTAACAGCCCGTTGCATTTGATTTTCAAAATCGGCTACCTCATGCACAATACGCATGCCTTTACCTCCTCCGCCAGCGCTAGCCTTTATCATTACTGGGAATCCAATTTCCGTGGCCAATTTCTTTGCAGCTTCCACATCAGTAACTTCCCCATCTGAACCTGGCACTAACGGAACATCAAAGTCCTCTACAGCTGCTTTCGCACTAAGTTTATCACCCATCACCTTAATAGCATGCTCTCGCGGGCCTACAAAAGTGATACCTGCAGCTTCAACTGCCGCAGCAAATGCCGCGTTTTCACTCAAAAAGCCGTAGCCTGGATGAACAGCATCAACACCTAGTTCTTTTGCAAAAGCAATGATTTTATCTCCTTTTAAATAACTCTCAGAAGAAGGTGCGGGACCTAGACATACTGCCTCATCGGCAAAAAGTACGTGTGGAGCTCTCCGATCTACATCAGAATAAACAGCTACTGTTTTAATGCCCATTTCTCGGGCACTGCGCATAACTCGCAAGGCGATTTCACCGCGATTTGCGACCAATAGTTTGGTAATAGGTTTCATAGTGTGATACGTTCGCTTGAAGCGTTCAAGCAAATATAAGGTACTGCGCTAGGAAATACTTAGAGTTTCAGTATGCGTCTTCGCCACAAATAGTTCTCCGTCGAAATTCGAACCTCGTAACTTCCTGCAGGCAAAGGCTGAAGATCCAATTGGAAGTCATTACCGCTTTGTACTTTTCCTTCGGATACTTTCATTCCAGCAGCATTAAACACTTCAATGTCAGCGGTTAATGTAGTTCCAAATTCTAATTGCACATACCCTTGAGTAGGATTTGGATAAACACTTATGGTATTCGAACCTTCATCTATTCCTACCTCTGTCAAACTATGGGTAATCACCGTAGTATCTCCGCAATCATTGATTAAGAACAAGCGTACCGTGTACTGCAAGGAAATCACACCATAGGTATGCTGTGCATTCGGCGAATTGCCTTTATCGTTCGTGCCATCCCCCCAATACCAATGAAATTGCGTTGCGCCTGTAGAAGAGGCAAAGAAATTCACGGTCATACCGTTTGAACTGGTCGAAACAATGTTGAAACTAAAGTTCCCCATTGGCGGATCACAAGTGGCCACATCTTTAGAATAGGTATACTGTGTTCCACAACTGTCTGTGGCAGTTAAAACGACCGTAAATGTTCCATTGGTCGAATAAGTGTTGCTTGCAGTACTTCCTGTACCGACCGAACCGTCCCCGAAATCCCAATTATAATTGGTCAAATTTGCTGGTGTTGCAGTGAAAGAGAAGTTGTTACCCGTGGCTATCTCGCTAAAGGAAAGCGTCACCGGCGTACACACTTCAACTGTGTCATAGACTACAATTGTATCACCACAAAGACTTGATGCAGTGAGAGTTACAACATAAATGCCTGAATTGGCATAGGTATGCGTGGGCGCTGAAGTATTTGAAGAAACACCACCATCACCGAAAGACCAATCATAATTCAGACCCGTTCCCTGTGATCCCGTGGTATTAAAATCAACCGTTAAGCCAGTAATGGTGTAGCCAGTAACAATATTCATCGAATCACATACTGTGACCGTGTGCAACAAGGAATCTACACTCCCGCAGGAGCTGTACACAACTTGGTATACGTTCATATTTCCAAAAATAGTGGTGTAGGTATGTTGTGCAGTGGTACCTGTATCCTGGGTATTATCCCCCCAATACCATACTGTTGAATCGGAACCAACCGTGGAAGAATTTCCTTGAATCGTAGTTGCATTGAGAGCTACCGACCCTAAGGCAGTAATAGGAGGACAGGGTAACGTAGTGAAAGAAATACTATCCCAGAGACTGACGAGTGAAGAGGTACAAGTATCTTGAACCCATACAGTATAGGTAGTTGAAGGTTGAAGATTATTTAGCCCATAGGCTTGGTTTGACGCAGAAACCCTCGTGCCTGTACCGAAAGTGAAGCCTTGGACGCCAAACTCCAGAGCGGAAGAATTTGCGGTTCCGGACCACGTTACATCTGCAGAATTATAGGTAATGCTGTTTACTGAAATGTTAGGCATTGGACACGTTGTAGGCTCATCTATTCGAATATCGTCAATAGAAATATCCGCTTGATAGGCTGTAAAAGAGCCAGTACCGTCGCGCCACGCCTTAAAGATGATTTGTACCGTATCGTTTTCAAAAGCCGAGAGACTAATGGTTTCTTTCATCCAAGCTGCATTTGAGCTGCTTTGCTGTTGACCGCTAATCGTCTTTAAAAGAACAACCGATTGACCTAAAGCTTTTACATAGACCCTAAGTTTATCAATATCTGGCCCAAACATATGGTACCAGAAGATCAACTCAGGGCTTTGAAGACTATCTAAATCTATGAGTGGGGTGCGGAGTTCGGTATCTGCGGTATTACTAAATGGCGTTGCGCTACGTGCGAAAGCATAACCACCTGTGCCTGAAGTGTGATCACCAGACGGTCCCGTACCTGCATAATGCGCAGCGGTACCTCCTCCTGTCCAGAAGTAGTCTACGGTATCCGACCGAAGCCAGCAGTCGTCAATTTCGCCGTTTTGATCAGGCCAAGCAGGGCCTATCCACGTTGAAGCACTAGAGAATTGTTCAACAAACGGCGCCGTGTAAAAAGAACAATTCGTTCTAAACCTTGGACCATTGCGCCAATCACTTACATCACCACTACCACAGGAATCGCGAACCTGCCATTCGTAAGTAGTTTGAGCACTAAGCATTCCGATTCCTTTAGCGGAGGTGTTTGCCGTTGTCCAATTCCAGCTGTTTGTGCCTACTTCTCGGTATCTTAATTGGTAATTTGACGCACCGCCTGAAGTCCAATCTAGTTGAGCCACAAAAACGCCAACGGCTGTTACCGCAGTATTGTCAGGCTTAGGACAACTGGGTTCTTCATCAATTTTAATATCATCAATCGCAAATTGCGTATAAAATGAATTTTGCGAATTTGTGCAATCGAAGCGAATTCTAACGGTATCGCCCGCATACGAAGTACCTAGGGATAGTATTTTCTCTGTCCAAGGTGCATTTTGAGAGCTGTGTGTCACCCCTGACGTATCCCACAGTGCCGTCCAACTGCCGCCAAGTTTCTGTACATACACATCAAAGTCACCCATTCCAATTCCAAATCCATGGTAATAAAAGCTTAACTCGGGCGAGACCAATGTGTCCAAATCAATCCATGGTGAAATGAGCCGAGGATTGGTACCGCTGACAAAGGTGCTCGTCACTTGATTCATCATGTACTGACCTGAACCCGTTGTGTGATCTCCAGCGGGGCCCGTTTGCGTCCAATTAAAGGCCGGCGGTCCCGGTGTCCAGAATTGTGTCGCCGATCCTTGATCCAACCAGCACTGATCTAAATCTCCTTGAACATTCCATGTGGACGCCGGATCCCAACTTGTACCGTCAAAGTTCTCGGTAAAAGGAGCAGTTGCAAAAGAGCATTGCGTAATGAACGTTGTGTACGGCGACCAGATAGAGGTATCCCCTGCTGAACAGACATCGCGTACACGAACAGAATAGGTTGTGTTCGGGTTTAATCCAGTGAGCGATGCTGGTTTCGTCGTTGAATTAACAATTGTTCCACCTGATGCCCCCCCATTGCCCTGAGCATATTGGATTTGAAAGCCGAGTTGGTTGGTATTTAAACTGGTCCAATTCAATTGAACCGAAGTAGATACCAAGTTAGACGTCGTAATATTTAAAGGTTGGTCACAACTAGGCGTTTCTTCAACAGTAATATCATCAATAGCCACCCTGCTTTGTGTCCACCAACTGAATGAAGTGTTGCGCTTAGCTGAAAACCTAATTTGAATGGTATCTCCCGCCCATTGCGAAAGAGACTCAACATGCTTGCGCCAAGCAGAATTTTGAGACGTGAACTGACTGGCGGCCGTAGTTGAGTTGATCGTGTGAATCTGCGTCCAAGCTGTGGTACCCAATTTTCTTACGCGAACGTCGAGCAAATCGATATCGGAACCGTACATATGATAGTAAAACTGCAACCGCGGTGTCGTATCGTTACTCAAATCAATGGGAGGCGTAATCAAATGCGTAACGGTCCTGAATGTACCTGATGCGTTCCAACCCTCTGCCACTGCATAACCGCCTGTACCCGAAGTATGATCACCACTTGGGCCCGAGTTGAGCGTTCCCAAGGCAGGAGGGCCAGCCATCCATAAGTAATTACCTGTGGATAAAAGCCTATTCCAACACGTGGGAATTGAGCCTGAATTGAGCCAAGACGTTTGAGGTACCCAATTTGAGCCGTCAAAGTTTTGGGTGTATGGTGTGCTTTTAACACATTGCGCCTGTGCTTCTGGTAAGTAAAAACAAGCGAGCAATATGAAAATAAATAGGAGTCGGTTTTTCATAGTATCAAAAATAACAAAACTCAAAGTGAAATGTTCAAACAATGAGTATGCCACGACATTCATCGAACCAGTAGTAAGTTTCACTATTTTTGAACAAATATGAACGTACTGAAACGATTTCTTTTTCTACTCCTTCTTGGCTACTCCTTTTCATGCCAAGCCCAACTGTTGGCGGTCTACAAATACGACGGAGGCGGCGACTGGTATGCGAATCCGACCGCCCTTGAGAACCTGAGTTCATTCTACAATGCATCCACAGGAGCTAAATCCACAGTATGCACTGAACCCATTACCGCGGAAACTTTATTAGAAAGTGGGGTATCGTTTTTACATGCCACTGGCCACGGCAGAATTGTAATTTCTGAGGCACAGGGAAACCAACTAAGAACGTTTACTGAAAACGGCGGATTTCTTCATATCGATGATAATTACGGCATGTCAACATACGCGAAAGACGCGTTAAAAGAAGTCTTTCCGACGGCCACTATTGCACTAGTAAACCTCAAGCATCCTATATTTAATACCCTTTACCTCTTTCCAGCGGGCATGCCTAAAATTCACGAACACGACAACAGTGAACCAGAAGCCTTAGGCTACTTTGTAAAGGGGGAATTGGTTGCGCTACTCACTTCAGAAACCGATTTAGGAGATGGCTGGGAAGATGCAGAGGTCCATGGAGACTCCTTGGAGAAAAGACAAGCAGCATTGAAAATGGGCGCAAACTTGTTACATTGGGCAACAATAAGAAACAACCAGCCATGAAAAACTTTGAATTTCAACCTTTTGCAAAAGCGTGCATTCAATTGTTGGCATTCGCCGCATTGGGCTATGCATTATGGAGAGTAAAAGGCGTCATTGTCTACGCTGGTATATCATTATACATCAGTGTATTAGGACGTCCTCTTTTTAAAATACTTCAATTTAAAACGCCCTTAGGTAAATACGTAGGTAAAACGGGTAATGCTGCTTTAACCCTGCTCGCAATTGCCGCAGTATTAAGCGGTATCGTGACATGGTTCTTCCCACTACTGATCAAAGAGTTTTCCTTTTTAAGCACCATTGAATACGACCGTTTGATTGCGAGCTTAGAAGAAGAATGGAACCAATTAGACGCCATACTCGCGAGTTTCGGGATCAATTCTCAAACCGAATTGGAGCAAATCAACAATAGCTTGCAAGAATTCGCTTCCGTTGATGCAATAAGTGATGTACTCAGCGGACTGATCGGTAGCATGGGCAATGTNATTATCGGCTTATTTTCTATCTCTTTTATCTCNTTTTTCCTGATANGAGAGCAAGAATTGGCACATCGTTTTATAGACTATATCACGCCTAAAAAGCACCATGCCAAAATAGACAAAATGGTTCCCGGGATTAAGCGCGTGGTCACACGTTATAGCTTTGGTATCCTCATTCAAATCACTTTAATTTTCTTGTTACTGTCCTTGGGCATGAGCTTGATAGGTGTTCAAGGCGCTGTTGTTCTCGCGCTAACGGCGGCCGTATTCAACCTCGTCCCCTACGTGGGGCCACTNATAGGAGCTAGTTTAGGCATTCTTTTAGGTATTGGCCAATTATACACTACTGGCTTATCTGATCCCGCCACCAGTGTGAATTTGCTTCAAAGTCTTTACTTACTCTTTGGACTATTCGCTGTGGTCCAATTGTTAGATAACATCGTATTCCAACCCATCATCTTCTCCAACAGCGTTGGTGCCCATCCACTAGAAATATTCTTGGTTATCTCCGTTGCAGGCACACTGCTTGGTGTTGGCGGGATGATTTTTGCCGTTCCCGCATACAGTATTTTAAGGATCGTTATTAATACCATCAGAGAAGGTTGGGAAGCATCCTGAACGTAAAAGAATGGGACATCCTAAACAACAAGTAGACCCAGAAGATTTCAAATTAAAAGAAGCAGACCTTTGGCTCTCAGCTAATGCGCATTCTTCGGTAGCTGACCTGAGGTTAAAATACGGCCTTAGCCGGCCCTACTTCAGCTGGATCACTCGGCTCGAAGCGCAGCACAAGTATGCTAAAAAGTTCCCTAAACTGCTCCAAACCGAATGGGTGTTTCCAGCAGGTCAAGCGACGGAACAAAGCAGCTCGGAACGAACCGCAGAATACAAAGCTTCACTTGTCTCTTCGCCGTATACAGTAGATTTATGCGCCGGTATGGGCATTGATTCATGGGCCTTAACCAACCGTGAAACAGGTCGAGGACACTTTGCCAACGAATTGGATACAGGTTTGTCACGGCTAATAGCGGTCAACTTAAAAAACAGCACTACGGCCTCGGGCTCTGCAGAAGACGCACTACCTCAGCTCAAACGTTGGCTTCAAGAAAAAGACATATCCCCAATGGAGGTCACGATATATCTCGATCCAGACCGCCGAACGGGTTCTGGGAAATCCGTAGCGCTACAAGATGCCAGTCCCAATATTGTTGACCTACAGAAAGAGTTGCTCAACCTGAGCCATACATTGTTGACCAAGCACAGTCCCATGATAGATTTGGCTGCATTAAATGAGCTAAATCATTTGAGTGAAATTCACGTGGTAGAATACCAAGGAGAATGCAAAGAGGTCCTGGCCATACAGCGGTGGGGCCATACCGGCTCGCCCACTTGCAAGCTGGTCGTCCTTAAAGAGCACTTTATAGCGGAGCGAAGCAGTGTTGAAGGGGTGTCAGAGGAGATACCGTATGTCACCGAATTGGACCAATTCTTAATTCAGCCCGGACCCGGACTTGCAAAAAGCAACTTGCACGAGTTGCTCGCGGCAGAAGAGCAATGGAAAAAATGGACTGTGGGCAACCTNTATACCTGTAACCATATCCCACCATCATCCCCATTCTACAAGCGCTACAAGGTCATGGAGGTTGCAAAACCTTACAAATTGAAGCTCCCTGAAGAAGGTGGAGCTATTGAACGTATTGGCTACCCAGAACACCCTGATGTAATCCGAAAAAAACTTGGATGGAAAGAAGGCCGCGAAAACAAACTTTTCGCCGTAAAACGCGGGAAAGAAAAACTAATGGTGTTCGCTAAACGTTTAGAGTAAGGCATCCTTTTTGATGTATCTTTAAACTATGTGCAAAAGATTCCTTTCTATACTGCTCGCAATCGCGTTCTTACCCGTTTCATGGGGTCAAGAGGCTCTTTTTGTGCCTAATGAAGGACAGTGGCCCGGGAACTTTTCTCATAAGATGCCATTAAAGTATGGAGGATTGTTTTTTGAAGACGATGCCGTACAAATTGTGCTGCGCGACGCGAGGCATTTAGAAGACCTACACGGCCACGACATGCACGAGGCCGGACTCAGTCATGAAGCAGCCGTTTTAAAAGGACATGCTGTACGTCTTAAGTTTTTAAACGCCACACCCACTGTTGCAAAAGGACTTAAACCCACAGAATTTTACCATAACTATTTTCTAGGCAACGACTCCTCCACATGGCGCGGTGAAGTGAGACCTGCTCGTAAACTTACTTATGATGGGCTATACGATAATAGCACCTTGGCATTCGGTCAGACCGGCAGCCACGTGAAGTACCAGTGGCACCTGTCAGATCCATCGGTCATTGATGAAATCGCATGGATGTACGAGGGCGCTACGAAAAGTGAAATCAACCCTGAAGGTGCATTGATTGTCCATACCTCTATAGGTACGTTCTTAGAAAGTGCTCCAGTAGGCTGGGGATGGAAAGATGGCGAACGAGTAGATTTTGGCATGTGGTATTCACAGGAGCACGGCGTCTTCCGCTTCAAAACCGAGGCTATCGCCAGGACGTTAGATTCTTTGGTACTGGATCCACAGCTCATTTTCACCTCGTTCAGTGGTTCGTTAACTGATAATTGGGGCTTCAGCGCTACCTATGACGATCAGGGCCGATTGTATGGCGCCGGCGTTGCTTTTGCCACGGGATATGTCGCCTCTACAGGTGCCTTTCAAACCACTTATAACGACCCTCCAGGCATTAATTTAGGATTTAATCCAGACGTGACTATTACTGTGTTTGAACCGCAAGGCAACACTATGTTATACGCCACCTATTTGGGAGGTACCGCCCCGGATCACCCGCACAGTTTAGTGGTCAATGGAAATGGACATTTAATTGTAATGGGTACCACTGGGAGTAGTAATTTCCCAACGCAAAACCCCATTCAATCGGCCAATGCTGGGGGAACCTCTGTGAGTATCAACGGCTATGAATTCAAGAAATCAGACCTTTTCATTACACGATTCAATGCAAACGGCACGGGTTTGCTCAGTTCAACATATATCGGAGGCACAGGGAACGACGGATTGAATACGAACATCGTTAAAAATTACGGTGATGCAGCCAGAGGCGAAGTTGTGGTCGACGGATCAAATAACATTTATATTACCGCATCTACAAATAGCACAAACTTCCCATCTACAAACTGCAGCAGTTGTTCAAAAGCTGGCGGTCAGGATGCCGTTGTGTTTAAACTGAACGCAGCAGGTACATCACTAATGTGGAGCAATTATTACGGAAGCACCAGCGATGACGCTGGGTACAGTTTAAAGTTTCACAACGGTGCTGTTTTCGTCACAGGAGGCACAGTAGGTAACAATCTACCAAGCACTAGCGGAGGTTATAAGAGCACATTCGGTGGAAATCACGATGGATATGTCGCAAAGTTTGACGCTTCAACAGGTGCCTTGCAGCAATCCACCTATTTGGGTACCAGCGCCTACGACCAAAGTTTCATTCTGGATGTCGATAAATTAGGTAATGTGTATGCTTTTGGCCAAACGCAAGGTGCCTACCCTATTTCCACCGGCGCTTGGGGCACGCCTCAATACCGCAAGCAGTTCATTCATAAGCTAAGTAATGACCTTACGTCAAGCGCAGCATCTACAGCTTTCGGTTCACCGCAAGGGGTTCAGAATCTAGTACCCACGGCGTTCAATGTTGACGACTGTTTAAACATTCTACTCTCCGGTTGGGGCGGTGTCACGAACAACGGCTTTTTCAGTACGACAGTAGAGCAACTGCCTGTATCCTCAGACGCTTTACAATCCAGCACCAACGGTTCTGACTTTTATTTCATGGTGCTCAGCAAAAACTTCGGTTCGTTCTCTTACGGAAGTTATTTTGGAGGCGCTGTCAGTTCAGAACATGTAGATGGAGGTACGTCTAGGTTTGACGATCGTGGACGTATTTACCAAGCCGTATGCGCCGGTTGTGGGGGCAACGATGATCTTCCAACCACGCCTGGAGCGTTCTCCGAAACTAACAACAGCAGCAACTGCAATTTGGGCGTGATAAAATTGGACTTTGAAACGGCCATAGAAGCCGATGCTTCCGTTGATTTGAACTTTCTTGCAGATACAAGCTGCTATGAATTGACGCTACGATTGGCAAACAATAGTAAAAATGCTAATGCCTATTTCTGGGACTTTGGCCAGGGCGATACCTCCAACCTCACTGAACCCATAGTCACTTTCCCCAACCTTGGCACTTATAACGTAATGCTCGTTGCTATTGACACCATATGCGACAGCTACGACACGGCTTTTGTTCAAATCGTGCATGATACCGCCTCATTTCCGATATGTGACTGGAAGGAAAATTATGCGAGCTGTGATTTATTCCGTGAAGTAGAATGGACCGAACAGTTACCAAATGCTGATTATTACGAATGGGATTTTGGCGACGGTACTGCGCTTACTACGACCAACACTGTAGTGAACCACACCTACCCCGCTTTTGCAACCTATACAGCCACAGTGACCGCACGTGATAGCTTCTGCGACGTAGGCTATGACCAAAATTTTACCATTGTTTTCGACGACGATGCGAACATTCCCACTGTAAATCTATTCACAGATAGCTGCCGCTATGGTGGTGTGGATGTCATTTACCAAAATGTCGACAGTACCATGATCTTTGAGTGGGACTTTAGCGGCACGGCTGATACGGGCATGATACCGTCCTTCCGTTACCCAGAATCAGGGCTTGAAGAAGTAACATTGACCATCATTGACACTTTGTGCAATAGGGCTTACGAATTTGATTTTATGGCAACCATTGTTCGCATTGAAGGCCGCGTTTACATTCCTTCAGCTTTTACGCCAAATGGTGATAAGGACAATGAAGAATTCAAAATCTTTGGGAACAGCTGTTTAGACGACCCAACCTTTAGAATTTACGACAGCTGGGGAAATGAGGTTTTCCGGAGTGAAGACCCCTTCAATGAATTTTGGGACGGCACCTTCAACGGCAAGCGCGTACCTCAAGACGTTTACACCTACAGGTTTACTGGAGGCGATGAAGTCCGCATGGGTACAGTAACTATTCTGTATTAGACGTTAACAGGAGTTTCAATGTAGAGCTCTTTCAGAGCATTCAGGAATCCTTCTGCACAATCTTTCGTATTGAATTTGCTGAACGACACACGCACAGGCTGGTAATCCGAAGTCCATTCGCCGGCACGAATCACATGACTGCCTTGATTCGACCCCGAGGTACATGCCGAACCGCCACTGACATTGATCCCTTTCATATCCATGGTGAACGTGAGCATATCATTGCCTGTATTAGGAACAGCGATACTCAGCACCGTATATAGACTGCGATCCAATTCCGCACTGCGTCCAAAAAACTTCACTCCGGGAACAATAGCTTTAACGCCATCAATCACATACTGCTTCAATGCCTCGACATGCTTCTGATCTTCTGCCATTTCCTCAATCGCGATAGCAAAGGCTTTACCCAATGCACAAATCCCAATGGTATTCTCTGTTCCCGCACGTAGATTGCGTTCTTGCGCACCGCCCTGAATCAACGGCTTAATCTTCAATCCACTTCGCACATAAGCGAAGCCGATGCCTTTGGGACCGTGAATTTTGTGCGCCGAACACGTAAGAAAATCATATGCCACATCCTTAACATTGATCGGCAAATGCCCCATTGCTTGCACGGTGTCTGAATGAAACAATGCGCCGTATTTCTTACAAAGTGCACTGATTTCAGCAACGGGGTTTAAGTTGCCTATTTCGTTGTTGGCGAACATTAAGCTCACTAACGTTTTTGGTCCATTTTGAAGTAAGGCTTCTAATTCTTCAAGATTGATATCGCCGTGGGCATCAACAGACAAATACGCCGCTTCAACCTCACCGCGTTCTACCATGAATTCCACAGGATGACCTACAGCATGATGTTCTATTTCTGTAGTAATAATGCGAGCTACGTCTAAATCACGCACGCTACAGAATAACGCCATATTATCTGCCTCTGTTCCGCCAGAAGTGAAGAAAATCTCTCCCGGCTCCGCACCAATAGCTTGCGCAATACGCTTGCGCACTACTTCGACTTCGACCTTCGCACCACGACCGCTAAGATGAGTGCTCGATGGATTACCGAAATTATCCATCATACGAATCATTTCCTCCTTCACGCGAGGCTCTAAGGGTGTCGTAGCAGCATTGTCCAAAAAAATAACTCCCATCTCTATGCAATTAGGTTTGCTCAAAGATAGGAGTTAGACAGTATAGATGGAAGTCCTAGGCTAAGGACGCTATGAGATCCATGAAATTTTGGCCCAATTCTGTCGCTTCAGTGGTTGAAGGCGCCTCTGTATAGATGCGAACAATAGGCTCAGTATTGGATTTACGCAAATGCACCCAACGGTCTGACCACGTGATTTTTACGCCATCAATCGTACTGACTTCTTCATTAGAATAACGCGCAGCTATTTCGGCTAGAATACCATCAACATCGAGCCCCGGAACGAGTTCAATTTTTTGTTTTGCCATGTAATATTCCGGATACCCTGCGCGCAATTCGCTCATGGTTTTTCCAGATTTTGCCAAATGCGTTAACGCTAATGCTATTCCCACTAGCGCATCTCTTCCGTAGTGGAGTTCCGGTAATATGATACCGCCATTTCCTTCTCCACCAAGCACCGCTTTCGTGCGCTTCATTTCATTGACTACATTAACTTCTCCTACAGCGGAGGCGGTATAGCTTCCGCCTTTCGCCTCGGCAAGATCGCGCAGTGCTTTAGATGAGCTCATATTACTTACCACTGCACCCGTTTGTAGGCTCAATAGATAATCTGCAACAAGAACGAGTGTATACTCTTCACCAAACATGGCACCTTTTTCGTCTATGAAGGCTAATCGATCGACATCCGGATCAACAACGATGCCCATCGTAAATGAACCTGATTTCACCGTTTCTATGATCGCACCTAAATGCTTTTCGAGGGGTTCCGGATTATGAGGAAATTGGCCTGTAGGCTCAGGGTATAAGTTTTCGTAGGTGACACCCATGGCGTCTAGCAATAAAGGAATAGCCACAGAACCAGAACTATGTACCGCATCGATGGCAACATGAAAGCCTTTTGAGCGCACTGCTCTTGCATCTATAGAAGGGAGTGAAAGTACCTGTTCGATATGCCACTCCATACCATCATCACACGGTGTAATTTGACCCAAGTCATCCACTTCTGCAAAGGCTAAATCTGCATCTTCTGCCAAACGCAAAATAGCGGCACCATCCTCACCGGAGACAAATTCGCCTTTCTCATTNAGAAGTTTCAGTGCATTCCACTCCTTCGGATTATGAGAAGCGGTAAGTATTATACCACCGGACGCATTGAAGCGAGGCACTAACATCTCTACCGTTGGAGTGGTGCTTAAACCTGCATTTATAACATCTATGCCTAACCCTTGTAAAGTACTAATGACCAAGTTTTCAATCATCTGTCCAGACGGACGGGCATCCCTTCCAATGACCACTTTACAGTGCTTGTGCTGCTCTTTGAGCCACGCACCGTAACCTGCCGCAAACTTTACAGCATCGAGAGGTGTTAGGTTAGTACCGGCAGTTCCTCCTATGGTACCACGAATTCCGGAAATGGATTTAATTAAGGTCATCTTGCTTGGTTCGATTTTATAGCGAAGATAAGACAGGNGCGCGTGGTGCCCAATGAAGATTAGGTTCAAATTGGGCATTGTTAATAACAGTGTTGATAGGTTCTGGTGAATACATTAACCTAACTTCGCGAACCCATTGAATTGTGCTTAAATTTCTACTATGCGATTTGAAGACCAGGATACCTACACCTTAGTACGACAGTTTGAGCAAGCCTTGAGCGAAGGACGTCAGCCGTACTACGATGTGGAAGATTTAGAACTCATTCTTGAGTACTACCTGGAGACGGGCAGCTTTGCTCAAATGCGAAGCGCCTTAGCACTCGCCCAAGAAATTCATCCTTTAGCCTTTGTATTCAAAGTGAAGGAAGTGCAACTTGATATAGCGACTAAGGACTATACAAAAGCGCAGGCGAAACTGAACCACCTGGAAGGTTTGAATATGCGTTCCGCAGAATTACTCATAGCTCGGGCTACTATCTTGATTCACCAAGGCAATAACGAAGCGGGTCTGAAGATTTTAGACAAAGCTTTTAATGATGCAGAGGACCCCGTGGATGTATTGCAATTGATTATCGATGCGCACCTTAGTCAAGGNGATTATCCGCGTTCCATCGAAGCGTTACTCAAATGGTGTGAAATGGAAGAAGATGCATTGGAAGAAAGTGCNTTGTATCAATTGGCCATGTGTCTTGACTTTACAAACGAATACGATAGGGCCTTAGATATTTTCACATCCTTGACCACTCGCGAGCCGTATAACCCTTTGCTGTGGTACCAGATTGGCGCTTTTTATTTGCGNAAAAACAAGGAGGACAAAGCATTACAAGCATTTGAATGGGCTACACTAGCGGATGAAAATTACCATCCCGCCTATTTCGAGCAAGGTAGAATTCATGAGCGCAACGAACGGCTGTACGACGCCCTGAATGCGTACCGTCAAAGCATCAGTGAAGAAGTACCTTCGGGCTACATTCATTTTAGGATAGGACTACTAGAACTGGAATTAGATGCGCCGAAAGAGGCCTTGCGTCAGTTCAATACAGCTATTGCGCTTGAAGATGACATTGACGACATCTATTTGGAGCGTGCGGGAGTCTACATGGAATTAGAGCAATACNCAGAGGCCTTATCGGATTTTCGTCGCGTATGGCTAGATGAAGCTTACGGTGAGGAAGATGTGCTGGATTATGTAGAATGTTTAATTGAGCTTGACGATCTTGACGAAGCCATACGTATTCTTTACGACGGTATAGATAAATTTCCTGCGGCATTGCAATTNCGTTTGGTACTCTCTGGCTACCTCATTGCCATCGACGAATTAGCGGCAGCGGAAACTGTACTCTCAGAAACCTTACGACGTGAACCCAAAACGCTTGCACTTTTTGCCGAATACTTCCCGGAATTACCAAAAATCCCTGCCGTAGGTGCTATTTTAGCATCCATTCAAAGGGAGGATCATGACTAAGAAATACGGCTTTTTGTTTTTAAAAGGCATGGCAATGGGCGCAGCAGANGTTGTTCCAGGAGTAAGTGGGGGAACCATAGCCTTCATTACAAATATTTACGAAACGCTCATTCATGCATTGAGNCAATTCGATTCTCGCGCNATTCAACTGCTGCTTAAGGGCCAGTTCAAGGACTTCTGGACCCACATTAACGGTACCTTTTTAGCCGTACTTTTTGCAGGTATTTTCACTAGTGTATTGAGCTTGGCAGCGCTNCTCTCACATGCCCTTGAAACCCACCCNATNCAACTTTGGAGCTTCTTCTTTGGTCTAGTTTTCGCCAGTATTTTCATTGTTGGCAAACAGGTTAGCCGTTGGCAATGGTTTACATACCTAAGTTTTGCTGTCGGGACTGTCATTGCTTTTTGGATCACCACGTTNCCCGCTTCTGCTGGTTCAGACACTTANCCCTATTTAATACTTTGTGGAGCCTTAGCCATTTGCGCAATGATACTCCCTGGGATTAGCGGCAGTTTTATACTTCTATTACTAGGCGCTTATGCAACANTATTAGAGGCAATAGCAGACAGAACGCTCGGCNTTATCGCTGCCGTTGGTATTGGTGCTGTCGTTGGACTACTCTCTTTTACGAAGCTGTTAAAATGGGTGTTCTCAAAGTANCACGATTTAACGGTTGCGCTACTTAGTGGTTTTTTGCTCGGCTCATTGAACAAGATTTGGCCCTGGAAAAAAAATCTAGTGACTTTTACGAAGCATCCCGGAACTCCTGAAGAAGAAGTGGTACCCATTGTTACACAAAATTTGACGCCAGACGAATGGTGGCCTATTGCTTTANTCATGGGGCTTTGTGGCGTGGCTCTTGTGTTTGGTTTAGAATGGGCGGGCANTAAAAAATCTAAACCCATTCAATAAATGTTGAAGCTCGGACTCATTGGTTTTCCGATCAAGCACAGCCTAAGCCCTGGTCTTCATCAAGGCTTTATGGAAGCATTTGAGGTTGAAGGATCGTATGAATTATTTCCGACCCAGACCATTACCCGGGACATCCTTGACACTCTTTTNACCTCAAATAACCTCACAGGATGTAATGTCACCATCCCTCTNAAAGAGCAGGTTCTGCCATTGCTAGACCGTGTAGATTCCACTGCTGCGGCGGTTGGCGCAGTGAATACTATTGTTCTTGAATCCGGTGCATTGGTAGGATACAATACAGATTGTGCCGGTATTGAAAAAGCACTTGACCAATTGAATTCAACCGCAAAGAGCGCCCTTATCTTCGGTACTGGTGGTGCCGCCAAGGCCGTTCACTATATTCTAAGCCAACGTGGTATATCTTCAAAGATGCTCACGCGAAAGCCCGGAGCATTTAATTACAGCGCGTTGACCGCAGAAAATTTCAAAACACACAAACTGTGGATCAACTGCACACCTCTTGGTGGACCACAATTCGAGGACGCGCATTTACCCCTACCAAATGGGGTTTTAACCTCAGAATTCGCGATATTTGACCTAATTTACGAACCGCTTCCTACTCCTCTACTGAAGGCTGCAACCGATGCAGGTGCTCGTAGTACAGATGGAAGAATAATGTTAACAGAGCAAGCGAAAGAAGCATGGAAACTATTCCTTGCCGCTTACTACAAAAATTTGTAGACGATGATGCACGAAGATCAAGAACAGCAGACAACACCAGAATCGAATGAAACGCCCTCTCCAGAGATCGTAGCGGAAACGACGACTGAAACCGAAATCGCAGAAACTTCAAATGAAGAAACGGCAGGCGAAAACGAAGAGGTTAAAGCTGTTGAAGCGGAAGAAGATCATGAAGCGCCTAAAGATAAAAAACTGGCCATTCCAGATTTCGATGTTCTGAGTATCGAAGCATCTTTAGAGAGCATCGAAAAACACATAAAGGAATACGAGCCACAGCGCATAAAAGGCATTGTTGAAAGCGGTCGATCAAGAATTCTACAAGAATTAAACGCTGATAGAGATGCGGCAAAAGCAACCTATTTAGAAGAAGGCGGCAACATCATCGACTTTGAGTTTGACCAACCGCAGCGCAAAACATTAGGCATTCTTTATGGAGGATACCGGGATAAATTGCGTTCGCACTATGCACAATTAGAAGTTGAGCTAAGTAATAATCTGGCTGTGAAAATGGCTATTATCGAAGAGGTTAAAGCCCTCCCGATGGCTGAGGGTTCTGCAAAGGATAAATACGATACCTTCAAAGGCCTTCGCGAACGCTGGAACCAAACCGGGCTGGTTCCCAAAGCTGATGCAAGAACGGTTTGGGCCAACTATAACCACCACGTAGACAACTTCTTCAATTTTTTACGTTTAGCGTACGACTTGATTGAAAAAGATTACCAAAACAACTACGATGAAAAAGTTGCTTTGTGTCAGGCATTAGAAGATAACATTCAAAACGGTGCAAGTCCTGCCCTCTTTAGAACATTGCAGCAGACGCATAGTAAGTGGAAGCGAATTGGACCCGTGCCAAGGGAAAATAAGGATGCACTTTGGGAGCGATTAAAAGCTGCAACAGCAAAAGTTCACGAGCTACGCGATCAATACAATGAGAACCTCCAAGAAATCAATGCATCTAAGATTGCTGCAAAAAAAGTAGTAGTAGAAAAAATTAAAGCGTTGACGGCGGAGCTCCCCTCAAAACACAGCGGTTGGCAAAAAGCCAGTAAAGCACTTGAAGCCTTACGCGCAGAGTTTAAGGCCATAGGATTTGTAAAAAGTGAAGAAAACGATAGCGTCTGGGAGGCCTATAAGGCCGCACAACGTGGGTTTAATCAAACGAAAAACGACTTCTATAAAGAAGAAAAAACACGTCAGCGAGAAAGTCTTTCTAAGAAGAAAGCATTGGTAGCATTAGCCGAAAGCTTAAAAGATTCTGACGATATCGCTGGCGCTGCGCAACAATTAAAACAAGCCCAGGCAGATTGGAAAACTTCCGGGTATGTACCAAAGAAAGAAGGGGATAAATTATGGGAAGCATTTAGAGCAGCCTGCAACCATTTTTTCGATCGACTTAAAGGTGAGCGTAAGGCTAAAACAGCGCAAGACAATGCGGTTGTAGAGTCAAAGCAAAAGGCATTAGCTGAGCTTAAGAATACGAAAATAGGTTCTGTAGAAGAGGCTATTTCGGCGAGCGAAGCGTATTCTGCCATTGGTGTTCTAACCGGTCGCAACAAAAAACTTGAGGATGATTTTGATAAAATTCTTTCTGAAAAAGTCCGTGACTTAGGACTGGAGCCTTCAGTACTGGAGCGAACCATGTTCGAGGCGAAGGTAAAAGCCCTAGTTGAGTCAGATGATCAAGATGGGCTGCACCGTCAACGCGCTTGGATTCGAGAGGAAATGGATAAAGCAAAGAAGGAATTGCACCAGCTCGAAAACAATATTGCTTTCTTCTCTGGAGCGAAGGGTAATCCCCTATTGGATGCTGCTTTGGCTAAAATAGAAGCGCATAAAACGCGTGTAGATGAATTAACCGTGCTACGTAAATTATTCAACAGCCTTCTGAAATAGCCAAAGATGAATTTTAAGCTGAAAGCCCCTTTTAAGCCCATGGGGGATCAACCGCAAGCCATAAATGAGCTTGTGGAAGGCTTGAACGAAANCGTCTCTGACCAAGTATTGTTAGGTGTTACCGGTTCAGGTAAAACATTTACTGTGGCGAATGTAATTGAACGAACACAGCGTCCTTCGTTAATCTTATGCCATAATAAAACACTCGCAGCGCAGCTTTATGGAGAGATGAAAGAATTCTTTCCAGAAAACGCAGTAGAATACTTTGTAAGCTATTACGANTATTATCAGCCCGAGGCATATGTACCATCTTCTGGACTTTACATAGAAAAAGATCTCAGTATCAATGATGAGATTGAAAAACTGCGTTTGAGTACGACCTCCTCACTCCTTTCAGGACGCCGTGACGTTATCGTAGTTGCTTCTGTTTCATGCCTCTACGGCATGGGAAATCCAGAAGCCTTCAACAATTCAGTGGTAAATCTCAAAGTAGGAGAAATCATATCGCGCCAAGCGCTTCTGCATAAGTTTGTTAATGCCCTTTATGCAAGAACTGCCGCAGAATTTAAACGCGGTTCTTTTCGAGTAAAGGGNGATGCAGTCGATATTTTCCCAGCNTATGCCGAAACCTTTTTTAGAATCAGTTTTTGGGGTGATGAGGTCGAGAGCATCGAGCATATGGACCCAATAAGCGGTTCTAAGATTGAGGACATGAGCGAAATGCGCCTGTTTCCAGCGAATCTTTTCGTTACTGAAAAAGACCAACTTCAAAACGCAATCCATCACATTCAAGACGACTTGATGAGTCAAGTGGATCACTTTAATAATGTGGACCGCCGAATAGAGGCAAANAGGTTGGAAGAACGAACCAACTTTGATCTTGAAATGATTCGAGAATTAGGCTATTGCTCGGGCATTGAGAATTACTCCCGTTACTTAGACGGACGCGCACCTGGAGTACGACCTTTCTGCCTACTGGATTATTTCCCCGACGACTTTCTGTTAATTGTCGATGAAAGCCACGTAACTCTCCCTCAAGTGCGCGCAATGTATGGCGGTGACCGTTCTAGAAAGGAAAATCTTGTGGAATACGGTTTTCGACTTCCAGCAGCTATGGACAATCGACCTTTGAAATTTGAGGAATTCGAGAAGCTCAGGGGACAAGCCCTCTTCGTGAGTGCTACTCCTGCAGATTACGAACTCACCTTAAGCGGAGGTGTCTATGCNGAACAAGTCATCCGTCCTACTGGACTATTAGATCCTATCGTAGAAGTTCGATCGACTGAAAATCAAGTGGATGATTTAATGGAGGAAATCAGCAAACGTACAGCGCTCGACGAAAGAACTCTAGTCACTACGTTGACTAAGCGAATGGCTGAAGAATTGACAAAATACCTCACACGCTACGACATTCGGTGCCGTTACATCCACAGTGATGTTGACACTATGGAACGTGTGGAAATCATGCGTGACCTGCGCTTGGGCGTTTTCGATGTACTCATTGGGGTAAACCTTTTGCGCGAGGGTTTAGACTTCCCTGAGGTGAGTCTAGTCGCTATACTCGACGCAGACAAAGAAGGATTTTTAAGGAGTGAACGCTCACTAGTGCAAACNATAGGACGTGCAGCGCGTAATGTCAACGGTAGAGCCATTCTATACGCAGATAAAATAACAAACAGTATGCGTGCTACAATGGAGGAAACCAAGCGCCGCCGTGAGAAGCAAGACGCCTTTAATAAAGCCAACGGTCTNAAGCCTCAAGCATTAAAAACAAGTAGAGAGGAAATTCTGGCTAAATCTGGTGCAGTCAGCCGAAATATGGACTATGAAATCAGTAGAGATCAGCAAAAATCGGCTGAGAAAGCGATGAATTACTATACGGCTGAAGACCTCGAAAGTGAAATACGCTCCACACGTAAATTGATGGAAACTGCATCGAAAAGCTTAGATTTTATCGAGGCCGCAAGATTACGCAATCTACTTATTGAGCTCGAAGGAAAAAGAGAGAAACGTTGATTAGAGGTAGTGCGCAACACCTAATGCAAAAGTCCAAACTCTACGCCCCTCCATACGCTGATCCATATAAAGCGTTGGAGTCCATTCCCAACGATCGTTCATAGGAACTTCACCTTCAACGCCTACCCTAACGATCGGCTTCCACTCGCCATTTTCAGCCGTAAATCCAGGTCCAGCTCCAACAATAAGGTTATGATTAAGGCGATAAAAAGCATCTATAGTTGAAACTAAAGGGGTTCTGAGAAGAACCTCTTCACCTTGACCATTTAAGATGATATAGTTCTCTAATTCAATATCACTATGCCAACCCAATGACCAACGATCGGNTAGGTGGTAATCCAGATCCCAACCCCACGCAGGTACGAAAAGTACGCCGCCATCAATCTCCGGAACCATACCGTGTCCCATTAAAACTGCTATTCGAATGGGATGGCGATGGTGATGAGGATCTTGTTGAGGAACATGCTTTTCCTGCGCCAACAAAGATGCGCTACAGCTAAGCGNGAGTAAGAGGTAGTTCAATGATTTCATGATGGTAAAACTTGGCTCGAATTTCCTACTTTGGTCATCAATCACCATAACTTATATCACGCTGATGATTTTTGTTGTATTAGGACTTGGAGGAGTATTTTTCGGATTGGGTTACTTGATTACGGAGGGAAATGCATCTCTACTTTTAAGCGGCTACAACACTATGAATAGTGAGGATCAAAAGTCTTTTCCACTGAAGGAATACCTTCGTGAGTTTAAAAGATTCCACCAACTTTTTGGATTGGGTTTTACAAGCTTAGGGCTAGTATTCTACTTTCTAGATGAAAACTGGCTTGGCTATCATTTAGGTATCACTCCGCTCTTGGCCTACCTCTATTTCTATTGGAATACACGTAAATACACTTTACAACATTCTAGGAACAGTAAGCGCCAATTCTGGATTGGGCTATCCGTGCTGATAGCTGTCCTTGGTTTTGTTGTTGCTATGTTGTTTTGGTCGGAACGAAAAAACACAATAGTCTGGACTGATCGAGCTTTAACAATCGAGGGGCCATACGGTAGGGTCATTCCCTTAGAAAAAATAGATTCCATTAAACTACTGGACGATTTACCCGAAATCAGCTCAAGGTTACATGGATACTCAACAGGAAGTGTCGCGAAGGGCAAATTCAAAGGGCCTAAGGATGTTCGCTACCACCTGCTTTTGGATAAGCCCTATGAGCGTGTTCTAAAAATTAGTATTTCAGGTGAACCCCCCATACTACTATCGCTTGAGGGTGTCGATGAAGTTGCTTTAGCGGAACTATTAAGCGGGCAACTTAAAAATTGATTTAGTCTTCAAAAGAATAATCAAAAGCGGTTACATCTTCCTTGTATAAAACCTCTACTGCAGCAATTAGCTTTGGGGTATAGTAGTCGCGGTAATCTTTCGATTTAATTTTATCGCCGGATTTGGAAATAAGTCCCGGCCACGTCTCCGGGCGCTTAATAAAGCGGTTACCAAACTTTTTAAGCGAACCTAAGCCGCCTTTCTGCGCGCTTTTATTTTTATGAGGAAGGCTTTGAACCGGAATCTCCAGCGCTTCACAGACCTTCGCGAAATCGTCCTGTAAATGCTCGAATTTCCCAATAAAATCTACTTTATTTTGACCATTAACATAGAAGAAATCATATTGTGGGCCATAAAACCAACGCTCTTCTTTAATGAGTTGAGGCAGTTTTGTGACCACAAATTTTTCAAAAGACATCAAGTGTTGATGCCCGTGAAATTTATAGAACGAAACCGCTCGTGACCATGGGTTACGAATAAATCCAAACTTAAAATACCGATCGAAATCTTCTTGAGAAATAAAGTATTGTCGCACATAATCTCCTGCATGTAAATGTGCCAAACGAGGTGGACCTATTTTATCCGCTTCATTCGGTGTCAATAATAGCGGCAGTCGTTCCTCCCATTCTAAGCCGTGGAGGTCTAGAAAAAAAGCCTCGACACTTTGGCCTGCAGCTTTGGGAACATGAATAAATAGGGCGTTGTACTTGTGAGAAACCATTGTTCCAAAGGTAACTAACCTGGTACGGAATGCCCAATAAACTTAGAAAAACCGGAAAATCTGATTGTATTGATTGTCCGCCAAAGCTTTTTTAAGTCTCCATAAATACTATTCGTACTTATCAAATATCCTCTCGTAAAAAGGAGAAGATAGTGATGAATCAAAAGTGGTTAAGAAAGAAGAATAACTTAAATACGAGAGTAGAAATCGTTTATCTGTAATCCACGGCGGAAGGAATTTAGGCGGCGCCACTATACCCATCTCAGATAGTTTTTTCAGCGTAGGTAAATCTGCAATATTCAGCTTTCCAACGAACAACAAATCCAGGTAATCGAACTTACCCTTAGCCACCGCCAGGCGCAAGAAATTGTGGACATCAGCCAATCCTTCGAGATAGACGATATCCTTGGTAAAAGGCGCCCCACCAGTCATTACACCACCTCTAAACACACGCTTGGCATTCTGAAAGGACTGCTCAGGATGATCCGTTTTCTCTAAGAAGTACCGATACACATCGATAAAATCAGCACCATCAATGGCGTGCTGAATGGCGATGACGCGATCTGATAATCGGCGTAATCGGTCCAAATCAATATTTCCAGTGATGAACTCAGCAAATACAGCCAATCCCTCCTGCGTCGCAGTAGTACCGGCATGCCCTTCGACCAATATCTTTAAATACGGTTGTAAATGACCATTTATGGACGTCGCAACATGCACAAAAGCCTCATGTTGAATGAGCTGATCGACATCCTTATCATTGAACTGTGCTGTAGGGCGAATGGCAATACGACGACGCCCTGCCAACGCATTCGAAGCCAAACTAGGGTCCATGACCACCTCGGGCGCATGTTCCCCAAACATTTGATCTACCGCCTCCCTCATCTTCTGCGCTAAGGTTTCAGCGGATACCGAGGGCATCTCCACGGCCGCACCTAGATCCTCCTGTTTTACACGGTCAAAGAGACGGTCAAAGTGGTTAGCAAGATCAATAATGGTGGAACTCCCGTTTTCCAATTCATTGGTGGGCTCACCATACAAATCCTTCGAATGCTCGAAGAACGCGGGTGTACCTCTAGTGGCCAACAAATAGGCGCTGCTCTCTAACTTATCCGCAATACGGGAAGCATACTTTTTAATGTGAGGCACCTCAGCTATTTCCTTGCGCACGGCCGCAATACGCGCCAATATCGGCGCCGCATCATATTTAGGGTATTCCACAAAGGGCAATCGCTGTGCGTCGTAACGGAAGAACTCTTGTTGAACGTGATCTTCCCAGGCGATATTGCGGAGGATTTTCACATCGTCGGTGATGGCCAGCAGCGCATCACTTACCGCTACAATTTTCTGAATACTAACCTTGTTGGTCATATAATCGCCCGTTACAATTGGGCGGGTCGAAAGTAGGAAAAAGCTACATTGATTGCGCAGGTTTGCCCCTACAATAATCCCAATTTTTGCGCCAACACCAAATCCTCAGGAACATTGACCTCAGGCACCGAATGCGGTACTATTGCCACATCAATGTGGTATCCATGATGGATAAAATCCAATTGCTCCAAAGATTCTTGAAGGGCCAATGCTGACTTGAAATCCCCCTCATACGACAGCGCAAATTCTTTTTTGTACGCATACAATCCCAAATGGCACAACCGCACTACTTCCGAAGTACCCGGCACTGAATATGGAATAGGATACCTACTGAAATATACGCCTTCACCCTTCTTATTACGTATGACTTTCACCGTATGCTCATCCTTCTCCCCCGCCTCTTCATAGGCGATGGTCGCAATGGGGTTGGCTCCCACCGCCTCCACTACCGTCTTAAGGTATGAGGTAGGCAGGAAGGGTTGATCGGCTTGAAGATTCACTACAATATCCCAATCCTGCTGAACACTGCGAGCAGCTTCAAAAACACGAGAGCTTCCACAAGGATGGTCGAACGAGGTTGCGATGGCAGCAATTCCGCGCTGTTCACACAACTCAAGAATTTCGGGATTTGGAGAGGC
>JGI26086J50260_1000468_pt1 | contig 25857 bp, 25 predicted proteins | sample SaaInl3SG_22_DNA_FD_50260 | JGI IMG/M metagenome (IMG submission 50260)
AAGCATGCCCTAGCCTACCTTAGACTAGTAGCAAACAAAAGTGATGATAATGCTTTCTTAAGGGTAGTCAACTTCCCTACTCGTGGAGTTGGAAATCGATCCATTGAAGGGCTTCAAGATATTTCTAAAATGACCAGCTCATCTTTATGGGATTCTGCAATAAGTGAATACAAGCCACCAACTAGTGAGAAAGGAGTTTCTTTTTTTGTTGATTTAATAAAAAAAATTGAAGATGAAATTCAGGGGGTTACATTAGCTGAAGCGATTGATGTTGTAATTAACTTTAGTGGATTAAAAAATCATTATCTAAACGATAAAGATGGCCAAGACCGAGTTTCCAACTTAGAAGAATTGGTTTCTGCGGCCATTACATTTTCAGAAAATTTTGATGAAAATGATCGTAACTTAGAGCTAATTGAATTTTTAAATTACACAACATTAGAAAGTGGAGAGCTTCAGGCTAAAGCAAACCAAGATGCCCTTCAGTTGATGACTATTCATTCAGCAAAAGGACTTGAGTTTGATGTGGTTTTTATTTCTGGTCTTGAGGAAGGTTTATGTCCTCATGAACAAAGTCTTATGGAGGCGGAGGGCCTAGAAGAAGAAAGGAGGCTTATGTATGTTGCAGTAACAAGAGCCAAAGAAAAACTTTATCTAACCTACTCCCAATCAAGATTAATGTATGGGCAAACTCAATATAACCTTTCTTCAAGATTTCTTGATGAGATACCAGAAAATCTAATAAAAAAAATAAATATTAGTGAAAAGAGTAATGCTTTTCTTAACGAACCTGCGAAAGTCAGAAAAAATGAACCATCGAAGAGTTTCCCCTATAAGATTGGTTCAACTGTTTTGCATAAGAAATTTGGTTACGGAGTCGTTCTAAGTTATGAAGGAAGTAGTAATGATCTAAGAATCCAGGTTGCATTCCAGTCCAGTGGTACAAAGTGGTTGGCATTAGAATTTGCCAAACTTGAGACACTATAATTTAAATATATCTCTATAACTTACGTACTGAAAGATAAACAGCAATGATACATAAATTGCCGTCATACTAAATATTAAAATAGTTGAAATCACGGAAAATGCAGACTGGGAAAACGATAAGAATCCTATAACTGTTTGGATAAAATAAATTGAAACACCAAACCCGAACAATAAAATTATCCAAGTAAAAAATAATGGTCCAATATAAAGAATAATTCCAGCAAGACTTGATTTGATTGCTTTAAATACAGATTCTTTTCGGAAAACTGAAATCATTGGCGAAAACCAAGTAGCAGCAAACAGAGGGATCATAAGCAAAAACAACTTCATAAAAACGTTCTTGAAGGCGGAAATATTAATATTATTTTCTACAGAGTTCGCTTGCTCTACAAGCGACTGCATCTGCTTGGAAAGTAATGTAGAAACGATCAACGCGTATAAGAAAGTAATCAAACCTATCCTAATTAGCTGCGGAACACGCGCTCTTATCTTTGAGTTTATTGATAACCATCTAAACTCTTCAACTTTAACCTTAGCGTTAAAAAACATCACAATCTGCACAACAACAATTGGCCATAAAATAATTATCAGAGGCGAGAAAAACTGTAATAAAGGAATGGAAGGTAAAACCAAAAAGGTAAATAAATAAAAATAACCTATAACTAAAGAATTATTTTTATTCATATTAAAAATTTTAAAAATCTCCCTAATCCATATTTTTGTTTGCGTCATTATGTTCAAAATTTTAATCCGCTTCTGTGTTTAATTATTTCTAAGAAAAATAAAGGGTCTTTTGGATTGCTCATTTCCGCTTCTTTCTGGAGAAACGAATCATGGTATCTTGATATTAAAAATCTCATAGCTGCTAAGATTAAGAAAAAATCTAGAGAGTTCAGTTCATTCGAATTTAATTGTCTTGTTTTATTATAAGAATCTAATAATATTTTTTTACGTTGTTCATCAATACTACCATCAAACTCGATGCACCAATCATTTATAACAATTGCTAAATCATAAATAAAATAATCATTACAAGCATAATAAAAATCAATAAAGCCACCAACTTCATTACCATTAAACAAAACATTATCACGGAATAAATCTGCATGAATTATCCCCGAAGGTAATGACGGAAGGTCTGTGGATAAGTAATCAAATTGTTTAAGTATAAATTCTCGAGTTGAGCTATCCAGGTACTGGCTAAATGTGTCAAATGTTGCTTTCATCCACCCTAAATTTCTACCGTTTGGTTTATTCTCTTTAAAATCCAAAGAGAACATATGCATTTTGGCAAGATTTTCTGCCATTGAAGCCAGTTGGCTTTCGTTCGGATCTTCAACAACAATACCAGGTATTTTTGATAAAAATGCTGCAGGCTTATTTTTTAATATATGGATTATTTGGTTTTTTTGATCATGGATTGGATTGGGGCAAGAGAATCCCTTAAAGGACAAGTGCGCCATGAAATTGAAATAAAAACTTAACTCACCTGCTTGATGCTCTTCAAAAATTGTAAGTATATAGCGAAGTTTTTTTGATGTATCTATAAAAAAATTGCTATTGGTAATGCCCCCCGAAATACCGGTGAATTTTTCTAAAGTGCCGATATCAAAATTAGAAAGCAAAATTTCAATATCTTTTGTATCAAGGGAAGTATAGACCGCCATGAATTAATTTAAAAAGTTCCTATTACCCACATTGGCACTGCTACGGTACCATCCTCTTTCTTTACCCATTCAGCATTAGGGCCATCTTTAATCAAGTAATAAGGCGATGAATTCTTAGGAGTGACTTTAATCATGTACAAATTACCATTCATACGATACTCCTCAATAACTTCATCATTCTCTTCTTTAATAATAATTTCTGGCTCATCTACTGTCGAATCATAACTGTAATCAGTTGGTGGAGGGGTGATATCCGATTCAGAAGATTGGTCTGCAATAACCTTAGTAAAATTGGTAAGTAACAATAAAATTAATATTTTTTTTAGCATAATTTAATGAGCATTATCAGAAAATATTATTATAGATGAATATTTAAATTATTGCTTTCAAAAGATAAATCATTGTCGTTGTTTTCGTAACATGAAAAAATATAATCAACAATTTCTTTAGGGTCATCCAAGACTTTAAAAATATTCAAGTCATCTTTATTGGCAAAATTTTCTGATATTATTAAATGATCAAGCCAACCTACCAAGCCTTCCCAAAAAAATTTTCCAACTAAAATCACCGGCACTTTCTTCGATTTGTTTGTTTGGATAAGGGTAATGACTTCAGACAATTCATCTAATGTTCCAAAGCCTCCAGGACATACAACATATGCAAATGCATACTTTACAAACATTACTTTACGCATGAAAAAATATTTAAAGTTGATGCTAATATCTTGAAATTTATTTGGGTTTTGTTCTTTTGGTAAAACAATATTCAACCCCACACTTTTAGATTTACCTCGGAATGCTCCTTTACTTGCTGCCTCCATAAGACCCGGACCACCACCAGTAATAATATTAAAGCCAGACTCCGAAAGTAGAAATGCTATTTTTTCTGTTAATTTGTAATATTTGTCATCTGAACTTGATCTTGCACTTCCAAAAAAAGATATTGCAGGCGTTATTTTATCGAGTGCTTGAGCTGCACTCACATACTCAGAAATAATCTGAAAAGCGTGCCAAGATTCGTTATCAAGCTGTGTGTGCATTAACAAATCATTCTCATTAATACTAGGATTTTTTTCTGTTTCAGCCATAATAAACTCTATGAGAAAAATTTTACTAATTGATGGATCATCATACCTATATAGAGCATATCATGCGCTTCCTGATTTAAGAAATCAAAACAATGAACCCTCTGGTGTAATTTACGGAGTATTAAACATGCTAAAAAAGACCATTTCGGATTCAGCATGTGATTACGTTGTATGTGTCTTCGATGCTAAAGGAAAAACTTTTAGGAATGATATTTACAATGAATACAAAGCTAATCGCCCAAAAATGCCTGATGATCTTGCTGTACAAATTGATCCATTAAAAGTCTCTATTGGTGCACTTGGGATTCCCATGATGTCAATTGAGGGAGTTGAGGCTGATGATGTTATTGGAACATTATCCAATATGGCAAATGAGCAAGATATAGAAGTACTAATCTCAACAGGCGACAAGGATCTGGCTCAATTAGTTAATGAAAAAAGTACATTAATCAACACTATGACAAATGAGAAGTTGAATATTAATGGAGTTAAGGAGAAATTTGGTGTACCCCCAGGAAAAATTGTGGACTACTTAACTATTATCGGAGATAAAGCGGACAATGTTCCAGGTGTGGAAAAAGTTGGTCCAAAAACAGCCTTGAAATGGATTAATGAATTCGGTGATCTGGATGGAATCATTAAAAATCATCTACAGATAAAAGGCGCTGTTGGCGAAAATCTTCAAAAGTCACTTGAATGGCTTCCTACGGGGAAAAAACTTATCACCATTAAAACAGATCTTGATATTAAATTTGACCTAAAAGAATTTTCCATCAAAGAAAAAAATCAAGAAATTTTGAAAAAAATTTATGAAAAATATAATTTTTCATCTTGGCTTAAGAAAGAATTTAATAATCATGATAATCCATCATATGAGGAAGAAGGCAGTCATAAAGTTTCTTTTGTAGATACTGCCAATTACAGCATTGTTAATCAAATAGAGCAATTACGCTTATGGATTGAAAAAATTAATAAATCAAAATATTTTGTAATTGATACTGAAACTGACTCTCTTAACCCGCTGGAAGCAAAGCTTGTTGGCATATCTATTGCTATTGATCCGGGTGAGGCATGTTATCTACCCCTTCAACACCAAGATCAATCCATGGAGCAATTAAAAATTGATGATGTTTTAAATATGCTTAAACCTATATTTGAAGATGAAGCAATAACCAAAATTGGGCAGAATCTTAAATATGATATGCACATACTCAAAAATTATGACTTAGATATCAAAGGACCAATTCAAGATACCATGCTTTTGAGCTACGTCTTAAATAGTAGCGAGGCTCATGGAATGGATAAATTATCGATGAAATATCTTGGTCATGAGTGTATAAGCTATGAATCAATCGTTGGAAAAGGAGTGAAGCAACTTACTTTTGACCAAATTGATATTGAAACTTCATTTAAGTACGCCGCGGAGGATGCTGACGTAACTTTACAATTATTTAATGTATTCATTGATAAGATTTCTAACAATAAAAAGCTAACATTTTATCTACTATGAAGTTGAAATTCCATCACTTAGAACTTTATTTCAAATTGAAAGAAATGGTGTATTAATTTCAGAAAACATACTTCAAAATCAAAGTCAGGAAATTGGTTTAAAAATTATTGATCTAGAAAAACAAGCCTATGAAATAGCTGGACAACCATTTAATTTGGCATCGCCAAAACAGTTAAGAGAAATTTTGTTTGATAAATTACAAATAACGCCAACCAAGAAAACACCGACTGGGATTCCTTCCACTAGCGAGGAGGTGCTGGAGGAACTTTCTAACGACTACCCCTTGCCAAAAGTTGTTCTTGAGCATCGTGGTTTAAGTAAACTAAAAAATACCTATACAGATAAGTTACCAAAAATGGTGAATGCAAAATCTGGGAGGGTTCATACGAGCTACAATCAGGCTGTTGCCATAACTGGTAGACTTGCGAGCTCGGATCCTAATCTACAGAATATCCCAATCAAAACCTCGGAGGGGAGGAAAGTTAGGGAAGCATTTGTCGCTAAAGAAAACTCTCAAATTTTTTCATGCGATTATTCCCAGATAGAGTTAAGAATTATGGCGCATCTATCACAAGATAATGGCTGATTAACGCATTCAACCAAGGTGAAGATATTCACAGCGCAACAGCTGCAAAAATATTCAATAAAAATGTTTTAGAAGTATCATCTGAGGAAAGGCGATTTGCAAAAGTTATTAACTTTGGACTCATCTATGGAATGGGTATTTTCGGACTTTCGCAAGCATTAAATGTTGACAGAAATTCAGCTAAAAATTTTATTGAACAATATTTTAATGAATACCCAGGTGTTAAAAACTATATGGACATGGGAAAAATTAAGGCAAAAGATCAGGGTTTTGTTGAAACTATTTTTGGTCGCAAACTCTGGGTGCCAGAAATAAATAGCTCCAATGGTATTCGGAGAGCGGCAGCTGAAAGAGCGGCTATTAATGCTCCAATGCAAGGTACAGCCGCTGATTTAATTAAGCTTGCTATGAATCAAGTACAGATATGGCTTAATAAAGAAAAAATGAAATCCATCATAGTAATGCAGGTTCACGATGAACTTGTTTTAGAGGTACCAAATGAAGAAGCAAGCATAATAAAAGATGTGTTACCTAAAATAATGAGTGATGTGGCAAAACTGGATATTCCACTTATTGCAGAATTAGGTTCTGGAAGTAACTGGGAAGAGGCGCACTAAATGTCTGATAACCAAATCGATGTTTTAATAATAGGTGATGAAATTCTTTCAGGAAAAAGGGAAGATAAACATTTTAAAAAAATGTTGGAAATTGCAAAAAAATATAACTACCAAATTTCTTCTTCTACATACCTTACAGATTCACCTCAGTCTATTGAGTTATTTATTCAAAATAATTCTAATAAAATTTTATTTAGTTTCGGAGGTATAGGGGCTACTCCAGATGATCATACTCGACAAAGCACGGCAAAAGCCCTTAAAAAAGAATTGACACCTCACAAAGAAGCAATCTCTCTGATTGAGCAAAAGTTTGGAAAAGATGCTTACCCTAAAAGAGTGCTTATGGGTCATCTTCCAGAGGGTGCAAAACTATTACCCAATGAAATTAACCAAATACCTGGATTTTACTTGCATCATCTTTTTTTCATGCCCGGATTTCCTGAGATGGCATGGCCCATGATTGAATGGATCTTTAGAAATATTTTACCCGAGGTAAAAAATAACTTTGATGATCAATCTATCATTATTAAAGATATTGCTGAAAGCCTTCTAATTGATTTTATGAGAGAAATTGAAATAAAGTTCCCAAAAGTGAAAGTTTACAGCTTGCCTAAAATTTCTCCCTCAAAACAAGTGGAATTAGGCGTAAAGGGAGATGTATCACAAGTTTCAGAGTCAATCTTAGTAATAAAAAAATATGTTAAAGATATGGGTTATAGCTTTTAAATCTTAATAATTGCCTATAAAATAAGCATTCTTTTTAAGTTAAAAAATAACGCATGCAAATTGGTCCATATACACTGAAAAACAATATTGTCGTTGCACCAATGGCGGGTGTAACAGACCGCCCTTTTCGACAATTATGTAAGAAATATGGTGCTGGAATGGCTGTGAGTGAAATGGTTACCTCCAATTCTCTTCTTTACGGAAGCTCAAAGACAATCAGACGAGCTAATCACGATGGTGAAGTAAGTCCTATATCAGTTCAAATTGCTGGTGCAGATCCTAAAATGATGGCTGAAGCTGCTCAATACAATGCTGATAAGGGAGCGCAAATAATTGATATAAATATGGGCTGTCCTGCAAAAAAAATATGTAATGTGATGGCAGGATCNGCCCTTCTTCAGCATGAAGACCTAGTAAAAAANATTTTAGAGTCTGTTGTAAACGCCTCACCTATCCCTGTTACGCTAAAAATAAGAACAGGATGGGATAAGCAGAATAAGAATGCAATCAAGATTGCTAAAATTGCTGAAAATTCAGGTATACAAGCGTTAGCTATTCACGGAAGAACACGAGCTTGCCATTATACCGGCGATGCTGAATACGACACCATTGCAGCAGTAAAAAATGAAATATCTATTCCTGTAATAGCTAATGGAGATATCACTACCCCTGAAAAAGCCTTGATGGTTTTAAAGACAACAAATGCAGATGCGGTGATGATTGGTCGAGCCGCTCAAGGTCGTCCATGGATATTTAGAGAGATTGATCATTTTATAAAAACTGGAACTCATTTGAAGCCCCCAACCATTGAGGAGGTAGAAAAAACAACAATTGAGCATGTCATTGATTTATATGATTTTTATGGTGAAGAATCGGGACTTAAAGTAGCGCGTAAGCATATTTCTTGGTATACAAAAGGTTTCAAAAACTCTGCTATGTTTCGTGCAAAAATGAATCTTATTTCCAATAATAAAGATCAAATAAAGTTTATAGAAGACTTCTTCAGTGAGTTAAAAGAAGAAGCGCATTTTATTGAGTATGATACCAATATGGTTGCTATCTAGAATGGAACAAAACTTACCAGATAATATTGAAATACTGCTCGATAAATATATCAAAGATCTTGAGGGCGAAGAGCCAAAATCAATTTATAACTTAGTGATCCAGTCTGTCGAGAAACCATTATTAATTTATATAATGAATTATGCTCAGGGGAATCAATCAAGAGCAGCAAAAATTCTTGGTCTAAATAGAAATACCCTGCGAAAAAAACTTGAGCAACATAATTTAAATTTTTAAAAGACTCTTCAAAAATGAATAAAATAAAAACTGCATTAATTAGTGTTTCAGATAAAACTGGTTTAATTGAACTGGCTCAAAAATTAAACAAACTTGATATTAAAATTCTCTCCACAGGAGGAAGTGCCAAAGCTCTTCAAGATTCTAATATTCCTGTGACTGAAGTTTCAGAACATACAAAATTTCCAGAAATGCTTGATGGAAGAGTAAAGACTTTAAACCCTATTATTCATGGTGGTATCTTGGCAAAAAGAAATAATGATAAACACCTAAAAACAATCCAGAAAAATGGAATTGAATTAATTGATTTAGTCATTATCAATTTATATCCCTTTGTAAAGACCATAGAAAATCCGAATTCAACATTTGAGGATGCGATAGAGAATATAGATATTGGGGGTCCTGCGATGATAAGGTCCTCAGCAAAAAATCATGCTGATGTTGCGATTATCACTGAACCTAAAGATTATGACTTCATCATCAAAGAACTTGAAGATAACGATGGTAAATTATCATTAGATACAAAAAAACAGCTTGCCATAAAGGCATTCAAACATACCTCAGAGTATGATAATGCCATATACAATTATCTATCAAACAATAAAGAAGAAATATTCCCAAAATCATTACATCTAAAATTTGAGAAAGATATCGAAATGCGTTATGGAGAAAATCCACATCAGAAAGCTGCATTTTATAAACATAAAACAGACTATGAGGGCGCCCTTTCCAACTTTAATCAACTTCAAGGTAAGGAATTGTCATTCAATAATTTAAATGATGCTGAAACAGCATGGGAATGTGTTAAAAATTTAAATGAAAATTCATGCGTCATTGTCAAACATGCAAATCCTTGTGGTGTAGCTTCTGACAGAACAATAATGGAGTCATACCTCAAGGCATTTAAGACAGATCCAACATCAGCCTTTGGAGGCATTATTGCTTTTAATAATTTGGTTGATGAGCAAACTGCAATGGAAATTAATAATCAATTTGCAGAGTTAATCATTGCACCAGAATTCTCAAAAAAAGCATTGGAGGTTTTTTCAGCAAAAAGAAATCTTCGACTTCTGCAAATACCTAATGTAAAGGGTCATGATCCATTTGATATTAAAAAAATTGGCGGCGGTATTCTTCTTCAAACTCCAGATCATATCAATTTCGATATAAATGATTGTAAGATAGTATCTAATTTAAAACCTACACCTGACCAATTAACAGACATGAGCTTTGCTTGGCACGTAGCGAAGTATGTTAAATCGAACGCCATAATATTTTGTAAAGATAAAATGACCCTAGGAGTCGGAGCCGGTCAGATGAGTAGAGTTGATAGCACTCGAATTGCTGCTATCAAAGCTGAAAATGCGTCCCGAAACCTATCGTCTAGCGTCGTTGCTTCAGATGCCTTTTTTCCTTTTCGAGATGGCATTGATGTTCTTGCGCAATATGGTGCAAAGTGTGTAATCCAGCCTGGGGGAAGCATGCGTGACGATGAGGTAATACAGGCAGCAAATGAGCATAATCTCGTTATGCTTTTTACTAACATTAGGCACTTTAAACACTAAAATGATGAATGTACTAATTATTGGAAATGGTGGCAGAGAACATGCAATGGCATGGAAAATATCACAGAGCAATCAAGTCTCAAAAGTATACTTGGCTCCTGGGAATGGAGGAAGTGATTCTGAAGAAAAAATTTATAATATTGATATAAGTGATCATGACGAGCTTGTCAATTTTGCAGTATCTAACAATGTATCCTTTACAGTTGTTGGTCCAGAAAAGCCACTCTCAGAGGGGATAGTTGATAAATTTGAGGAGAAAGGTTTAAGAATTTTTGGCCCATCAAAAAATGCCGCTCAACTTGAATCTTCAAAAAAGTATGCTAAAGAATTTATGATTAGCCACAACATACCTACGGCTTTTTATGAAACTTTTACTGAGGCAGATAAAGCTCATGCCTATGTAAACGAAAAAGGAAGTCCTATTGTTATTAAAGCAGATGGACTTGCTGCAGGAAAAGGGGTAATTGTAGCCCTTTCAGAAATAGAAGCTCATGAAGCAATAGATCACATGCTTGAAGACAATCAATTTGGTGACGCAGGTTCTAGAATTATTATTGAAGAGTTTTTGGAAGGAGAGGAAGCAAGCTTTATCGTGATGTGTGATGGTGAAAGTATTTTTCCAATGGCCTCAAGCCAGGATCATAAGAGATTATTAGATAATGATTTAGGACCAAATACAGGTGGAATGGGGGCATATTCTCCTGCTCCAATTGTAACTACTGAAATTCACGACAAAATTATGACTCAAGTTATTAATCCAACAATTTCTGGATTAAAAAAAGATGGAATCACTTTCAAAGGTTTTTTATACGCAGGGTTAATGATTAAACAAGGAGATATAAAAGTGCTTGAATTTAATTGCAGAATGGGTGACCCTGAAACTCAGCCAATTTTATTCAGAATGAAAAATGATTTTGCTCTTCTTTTGGACAGCGCTTGCAACGGAAAAATATCTGAACACAGTCCCGAGTGGGAAGATGATTTTGCNTTATCAGTAGTGTTGGCTGCCAAAAACTATCCTGGAGAACCAGAAAANAATAAGGAAATAGTNGGCTCTGATTTTAAAAGCTCAACTCAGTACGTATTCCATGCTGGNACAAAAAAAATAAACGGGAAAATTNTTACCAATGGAGGAAGAGTATTAGGATTAACTGGTCGAGGNAAAACGCTTCAGTCAGCTTTTGAGCAAGCCTATAATCTAACTTCTATTGTAACCTTTGAAGGCGCTCATTACAGAAAAGACATAGGTCAAAAGGCAAAAAAATTAACTTAACGTACCCAAGAATCAAAAGGCTATTAATCGTTGGAAAAATTCTAATACACCCAACAGAGTCATGTTTTGGATTAGGATGTCATCCAAAACATGTTGAAGCTCTTAAAAAAATCTACAAAATAAAACGTCGGTCACGAAATAAAGCCTTTCTACTCATTTCAGATAATGCTAAAAAATTTAGATCATTTATTGAAGAGAGTTATTTTGATAAAGAATTAGACATCTTTAATCAATGGCCAAAACATACTTCATACCTATTGAAAAGAAAAAATAAAGATAATCATTATTTGACAAAAATGCTTAAAATTGGTTGCCGCATTCCTGATCATGCTCATCTAAACAAATATCTCAAAAATTTTAATTTTCCGATAACTTCAACCAGCGCCAATTACTCTGGACAAAAAAGCTTGAAGCGCTTTAGAGACTGTTGTCGTATATTTTCAAATAAATCTTGTATTATATTAAAGAATAAGATTGGCTCTTATAAAAAACCATCACGAATTATAGATTTTGATTCAAAAAAAATTATTAGGAATTAATTTGATTGATAAAGAAAAAGTTGCCAGCAAATTTCAATCGTTACAAATGACGATAATTGATACTATCGAAATGATTGAGAATAAAAATTTCCTTCATGACACATGGCAAAGACCAGAGGGAGGTGGGGGAACGACTTGCATGCTCGAGGAGGGTAAAATTTTTGAAAGAGCTGGGGTGGGTTACTCGCATGTGAAAGGTACGCAACTTCCTAAATCTGCTTCTGATGCGCACCCAGATATTGAAAATCGAAGTTGGGAGGCAATGGGTGTCTCTTTAGTCTTTCATCCCAATAATCCATTTATTCCAACCGTACATATGAATGTTAGATTTTTTATCGCCAGTAAAAATGATGCTGAAGATATTTGGTGGTTTGGTGGTGGTATGGATCTGACTCCATATTATCCATATCAAGAGGATGTGGTCCACTTCCACCAAACATTAAAAAATGGGTTAGATAAATTTGACCGAAATTTATATCCAAAATATAAAAATGATTGTGACGAATATTTTTATCTGAAACATCGAGATGAGCCAAGAGGTGTTGGTGGAATTTTTTTTGATGATCTAAATCATTTTGGTTTTGAAAAAACCTCAAAACTTGTTTTTAGTATTGGTGATCTTTTTTTAAACGCCTACATGCCAATTGTACAAAAAAGAAAAAACGAAGAGTTTAATGAAGCTGAAAGAAAATTTCAATTATACCGAAGAGGACGTTATGTAGAATTTAACCTTCTTCAGGATCGTGGGACCCTTTTCGGAATTCAATCTAAAGGTCGTACAGAGTCTATATTAATGTCTATGCCTCCAATGGTGAATTGGACTTATGAATGGACTCCAAAAAAAGGATCTCGAGAAGAAGATCTCTATAAAAATTATTTAGTTAAAAAGGATTGGGTGTGATAAATAATTTTATAAAAAATATCACAAGGAAAAAATCTCAAGAGTTGATCAGAAAAAGTAGACTTAATCGATGTCTAACCGCGTTTGACCTCACCCTTCTTGGAATAGGATGTATTATTGGAACTGGTATTTTTGTCCTTACTGGAATTGCAGCAGCAAATTTAGCTGGGCCTGCGGTAATTTTATCTTTTGTTATATCAGGCATTGCCTGTACTTTTGCCGCTTTATCTTATGCAGAATTATCTTCATCAATCGGAGGAAGTGGCAGTGCATATGGTTATGCTTATGTAACGTTTGGTGAGCTAGTGGCCTGGATTATTGGATGGATTCTTATTTTGGAATATGGAATGTCAATCGCTGCAGTTGCTAATGGATGGTCGGGATATTTTAATAATGCATTACATTCAATAGGCATTTCTATTCCAAGCTTTCTCACTAAAAGTATATCAAATGGTGGGCTAATTAATCTTCCAGCTTCGTTAATCATTCTTGCAATAATGGGTTTGCTTATTTTTGGGGTCAAAGAAACCGTAAAATTTAATACCATTATGGTCCTCATTAAACTCATCGCAATTTTTACTTTCATAGCTGTAGCAATTTTTAACGTTGATATAACAAATTGGAATCCATTTTTTCCTTACGGCTGGTTTAGTAAAAATCCAGACGGCAGTACTATAGGAGTTTTAGCAGGAGCATCTATTGTCTTTTTTGCTTATGTTGGTTTTGATGCAGTATCGACTGCCGGCGATGAAGCAATCAATCCTCAAAAAGACCTACCTAAAGGAATTATCTACTCATTAATATTTTGCACAATTATTTATATCATCGTCGCAGGTCTTCTAACAGGGGTCGTTAATTATTCAGAACTTAATACATCTTCACCTGTAGCGTATGCTTTACTTAAGATTGGATTTAAGGGTGCTTCTGCTCTGGTAGCAACTGGAGTTATTTCGGGATTGACAACAGTAATATTGGTTCTATTTTACGCGCTTACTCGAATCCTTTATGCTATCAGTCAAGACAAATTAATCCCAGAGTCATTGTCAGTAGTCAGTCCAAAGACCAAAACTCCCGTTAAAATTATTTTTATCACAGGGATAATTATTTCACTAGTAGCTGGATTTATTCCATTAGGTAAATTAGCTGAAATTGTTAATATTGGAACACTAGCGGCATTTATTTTTGTATGTTTTGGAGTTTTGAAAGTTCGAAAAGTAGAGAAAGAGGTACACAAAAATTCTTATCAAAACAAATGGCACCCCTTAATACCAGTCATGGGAATTATTACTTGTGGCTCATTAATTTTTTTCCTACCAACTGACACATGGCTTAGATTTATGATTTGGAATTTGATTGGGCTAGTTGTTTATTTTGCTTATGGATACCGAAAAAGCTTATTGAATCGTTAATATCCAGTTAACGATTTCTTGGACGTCTTGTTTTTTTAATTTTGGATGCGGTGGCATCGGAATATTTCCCCAGTTACCAGTTCCACCGTTAATGATCTTATTTACTAGTTTTTTATTAGCAGATTTGTCAGACTTATATTTTTTTGCTACATCGATATATGAAGGCCCGAGAACTTTGGTTTTTACTGAGTGACATGCTAAACAACCACTTTCTTGAGCTAATTGCTTTCCTGTCTCTGCTTGAAGGGAGATACAAGATATTAATAACAGGGTAAAGATTAAATTTTTCATTCAAACATTAGTCCTTTTATCGGTTGAGTAGTTCATATTATTCTTGTCAACTCCAATCAATACTCTTGAACAGAGAACTCCGTGCTGATTGTATGAGTCTTGCCTGGGTATATAACAACATTATTCTCGAGCGCATTAACGGTTTCAACACAAATCATTCTCCTCCACTCGTCTTCCTTGCCCATATCTGACATTTTCTTAGCCTTGACCTCACCTGGTGACCAGATAACTGTGGAATTACTATTAGATTTTTTAACAGTAATTACTCTATTAAATTTTGAATCTTCGATATAACAGTCATTGCTATTGTTTAAATAAACTTTATCAATTTCACCAGATACCAAAATCTCATCTTGCTCAATCCCTTTTTTAAAATTTTCAACCTTATCGGTAAATAAAGCATTTTCAAGACCTCTGATTTTTATATTGTCTAGATCTGAAATATAGAAGTAGGTATGGAATCCTTCTGAGATAATAAATGGAAATTGAGAATGATTTGAAGTGATCAGGCTCACGGTAAGTGATTCACCAATAATAATTATGACTTCTAAAGTAAATTCGTATGAAAGTTGTTTTTTTACTTCGTTAGTTGGAGTCATTTTTAAATGCAACCTGGTTGAACCATTTTTTAGATCTTCTGAACTAAGAAGCTCCCATGGAATAACTCTTGCAAAACCATGCATACAATAACTATTATCAGTCGGATGCTGGCCAAACCAAGGCCAAATTATAGGCACTCCTCCTCGAATAGATCTGCCCTTTTCAAACCGAGCATTTGAAGAAAGCCACAAAACATCTTCTGTTGTATGCTTTGGTCGCCACCATGAAACATGAGCTCCTTGAAGAGAAATATCTGCCTCTGCCAGACCATTGTCAATTTTAAGGTAATGCTGACCACCTCTTTCTTCTAACTTTAAATATTTTGAGGTCATTATTTTATCTGCTCAATATCTCTTACTGCGCCTTTTGCAGCGCTAGTTGTCATTAAGGCGTATGCTTTTAATGCTTGAGATATTTTTCTTTCTCTGGGTGCTGGTTTCCAGGCATTCTCGCCTTTTGCATTCATAGCATCTCTTCGAAGACTTAACTCGTCATCAGATAAATTAACATTAATGGTGCGATTCGGGATGTTGATTTCAATCATGTCACCTTCACGGACTAATCCGATATTTCCACCCTCAGCTGCTTCTGGTGAGGCATGCCCTATACTCAAACCTGAAGTACCTCCCGAGAACCTACCATCCGTAAGAAGCGCACATTTTTTTCCAAGTCCTTTGGATTTAAGGTAAGAAGTCGGATAAAGCATCTCCTGCATCCCAGGTCCGCCCTTTGGGCCCTCATAAGTAATTAGAACGATATCACCTTCTTTAATTTGATCATCTAAAATTGCTTTAATGGACGCTTCTTGAGATTCGAATAACCTTACGCGCCCTTTAAAAATTAACACCTCCTCATCTACCCCCGCTGTTTTTACTATACATCCTTCTTGTGCAATATTTCCATACAAAACAGCCAAGCCACCATCAGCACTGTAAGCATTTTTTATATTTCTGATACATCCTAATTCACGATCAGAATCTAAAGAGGGCCACATACGACTCTGGGAAAATGCTTCTGTTGTCCGAACACCACCCGGAGCAGCCATAAAGAATTTCCTAACCTCCTCCGAAGAGGTAGAAATGATATCGTAGTTTTCTATTGCCTCACCCATTGTTGGCGAATGAACGGTTGGAACACTTTTATTAATGAGACCGCCCCGATTTAGCTCTGCAAGTATTCCAAAAACTCCACCCGCTCTATGCACATCTTCCATATGATATTTTTGTGTTGCAGGTGAAACCTTTGCTACACATGGGGTATTTCTTGAAATTCTATCAATGTCGCTCATTGTGAAATCAACTTCAGCCTCTTTTGCTGCAGCAAGCAAATGGAGTACTGTATTTGTAGAACCTCCCATTGCCACATCTAGTTTCATTGCATTTTCAAAAGACTCTTTTGATGCTATGGCTCTTGGTAAAACACTATGATTTTCTTTTTCATAAAAATCTTTAGCTATGCTAACAATTTTTCTACCAGCTTCTAAAAATAAGGTTTCTCTAAATTTATGTGTAGCAAGAGTTGAGCCGTTTCCAGGTAAACTTAGCCCTAGAGCTTCTGTAAGACAATTCATTGAATTAGCTGTAAACATTCCCGAACATGACCCACATGTAGGGCAAGATGATTTTTCTAGATCCTCTAATTGATTTTCTGAAATTGCTTTATCCCCAGAAGCAACCATTGGAGTTACCAAATCAACCTTAATTTCCTGGTCTCCCCAGCGGACCTTACCGGCCTCCATTGGTCCACCAGATACAAATATTGTAGGGATATTAATCCTCATAGCAGCCATTAGCATCCCAGGGGTAATTTTGTCGCAATTTGAAATACAAACTAAAGCGTCAGCACAGTGCGCATTAACCATATACTCTACAGAATCTGCAATAAGATCTCGACTTGGAAGACTATAAAGCATCCCATCATGGCCCATTGCAATACCATCATCAACAGCAATCGTATTAAATTCTTTTGCCACTCCTCCACTTTTTTCAATTTCTCGAGCAACAAGCTGACCAAGATCTTTTAAGTGAACATGTCCTGGCACAAATTGTGTAAAGGAGTTTGCTATCGCAATGATTGGTTTCTGGAAATCATCATCTTTCATTCCAGTTGCTCGCCATAATGCTCGAGCACCAGCCTGATTTCTTCCATGAGTTGTTGTATGTGATCTATACTTTGGCATAAGCTTCCTTTAAAAAAACATTATAATACTTAAACTATGATGACTCATCCAGAAATTAACCCTATCGCAATCAATCTTGGATTAATCCAAATTCACTGGTACGGATTAATGTATTTTTTTGCATTTATTCTGTTCTATTACCTTGGTAAATATCGAATTAAAACGAACCCTTGGTACAGACTAAATGTAAAAATACTCGACGATTTATTTTCTTATGGGGCCCTTGGTGTAATCATTGGCGGCCGACTTGGATATGCTTTATTTTACCAGCCCATACATTATTTTACACACCCTTTGGAAATTTTTGCAATATGGAATGGCGGTATGTCATTTCATGGCGGCCTTGTTGGTGTTTTGTCGTCTGTGTGGTTAGTTGCAAGGAAGTATCATAAAGAATGGTTCTGCTTAACAGACTTTATAGCACCATTAGTTCCTATTGGCCTTGGTTTTGGAAGAATCGGAAATTTTATCAATCAAGAGCTTTGGGGTAAGCCAACTGAAGTACCTTGGGGAGTTATTTTCCCCAAAGTTGATCTTTTGACAAGACATCCTTCACAGCTTTACGAGTTTTTCCTTGAGGGAGTTTTATTATTTTTGGTTTTGTGGATTTACTCTGGAACTCAGAGAGCTAGAAAAAAAATTTCTGGATTATTTTTAATTGGATACAGTCTCTCAAGGATCATAGTTGAATGTTTCCGTGAACCTGATCATCATCTAGGTTATCTTTTTGGATCTTTGACTATGGGGCAACTGCTATCATTGCCCATGCTACTATTTGGAATCTATCTTTTTCTTAGCAACAACGATTAATTTTGTTCCATTTTTGGTTTAGCCGTTTCATATAAAATTCTTTTGAAGACATTATTTCTTCTTTATTTATTTTAGAGTTACTTGAAAGGTATTTTTGATATTCATTCTCACCAGAAATTTCTTTAAGAAAAAACCATAAAGATTTAAATATTCTTTTCAAAAACCTCTCCTTTAAATACAGTCTTAATTACATCAAGCGCAACAATCCATAAGACTAAAACTAAAATTGACGTTATCACAGAATTTACATATAAATTAAATGAAATTTGTTGCAGAACTTGAATATCATCAACATACTTAAGGCTAGTAATTTTATTTTCAATATTTTGTGCAGAAGCAAGGAAACCAACTCTTATATCGTTACTAAATATTTTTTCAATAGCTGCTGTGGTTGTAATAATCAATAACCATATCAAAGGAATTCCTGAAATTAAACCATACCATCTATTTCTGTATTTGATTAACATTGCCGTAACGACAGAAAGTGCAATTGCTGCAAGCATTTGATTTGCAATTCCAAATAATGGCCACAAGATATTCACCCCTCCGTTAGGATCAATCACACCAATGTATAAAAAATATCCCCAGCAAAAAACCACTATAAAACTGGTCAAAATATTTGATGAAATAGACGCATGATTTCCAAGCGGTTTGTAGTAATTACCCAAAATATCCTGAAGCATAAATCTACCAACCCTTGTTCCAGCATCCAGTGTTGTAAGAATAAATACAGCCTCAAACATAATGGCAAAGTGGTACCACATAGCAAGAAGGTGTTCACCAAAAGCTTTAGCAAAAATGGTAGCCATTCCAACCGCCAGAGATGGGGCTCCGCCGGTTCTGGCAAACAGTGTTGACTCTCCCACGCTAGCTGCAAGCTTATCCATTTGATCCAATGTTACTGAGAAACCCCAACTATTAATTGTTTGAATAGCATCTGATGCTGAGGCTCCAACAATACCAGGAGGACTATTGATTGCAAAGAAAACTCCAGGTTCAAGGACGCAGGCAGCTACAATCGCCATGATGGCGACGAAGCTTTCCAGCAACATTCCTCCGTAACCTATCATAGGTATATATTTTTCGTTATCAATAAGCTTTGGGGTTGTTCCTGAAGATATCAGAGCATGAAATCCTGAGATTGATCCACACGCAATTGTTATAAATACGAAAGGAAAAAGGCTACCACCAAAAATTGGACCCGTTCCATCTATAAATTGCGTTATTGCTGGCATCTGAATTTCTGGTTGAATAATAACAATAGAAACGGCTAGGAAAAAAATCGTGCCAAGTTTTACAAAAGTAGATAAATAATCTCTTGGGGCTAATAGCAACCAAACAGGCAATACAGCCGCCAAGAATCCATAAACAATCACTGCAAAGGCTAACGTCAAACCATCATGATCAAATAACTTCCTAATTGTTTCTGATTTATCTATTTCTCCTCCGAAATAGACCGCAAGCAATAATAAGATAATTCCTATTGCTGTTGCCTCAAGCACTCTTCCTGGCCTTAAATTTCTCATGTAAATTCCGATAANCATAGCAATTGGAATAGTAGCCACAACAGTTGANGTNGCCCAAGGACTNTGCTTCATAGCATTNACAACAACTAGTCCAAGAACCGCAATAAGAATAATCATAATCACAAATGTACCTAATTGTGTCGCTATTCCTGCCATTTTTCCAAGCTCATCTTTTGCCATCTGGCCAAGACTTTTACCATTTTTACGAACTGAAAAAAACAGGACTGACATGTCTTGCACAGCGCCGCCTAGAACGGCTCCTACCAGAATCCAAATAGTTCCGGGAAGATACCCAAACTGAGCAGCTAGGGTTGGGCCAACAAGTGGTCCTGGGCCTGCAATTGCAGCAAAATGGTGTCCAAAGACTATCCATTTATTCGTTGGAATATAATCCTTCCCATCATTAAGTTTTCTGGATGGTACCGCTCGATTTTCATTAACTATTAGCGCTTTGGTAGCAATCCAAGCAGCATAAAAACGATAAGCAATTAAATAAATACATACTGCTGCTAAAATAAACCAAATAGCATTTATGGACTCATTTCTAGACAATGCAATCAATGAGAAAGCAAACGTTCCTAGCAAGGTTATAAGTATCCAAACTAAACTTTTCATTTTAGTAACTAATTGTTATTTCTTTATTATTATCGTCGACAATTACATATGCCTCATTGTTGTAAATTTTAATACCAACATACATAACCACTAATGCATCTAATATATCATCATCATTAACAACCGTCTTTTTAAATTGATTACGAATCTTTTCATAATTAAATTGTTTATAAATTTCATTTAACAAAAATAGTCTCAACTTTTTTCCCTGAGCTGTTTTCTTACTCTCCAAGATTACCTTTTTTTTATTTAAAGCCATAAAAGCTAACTCCGGATGAGACTCATAAATTTTTATTTTTGGATTTTGATCTTTAAACTCTCTAACTTGTTTTATTTTATTAAAAAGATTGAAGCTTTGTTTGCTTATTTTTTTTCCAGTTAGGTTAAAGTTAATTAAGCTAGCTTCATGATATTGGGCTGCATTCAATGCATCTTCGACGGGTGCATTGAATATTGTAGATGATCTCTTTCCCAGCAATCTTCTGGCTTTACCATCAACAGTTCTTTCTTGGTTTAATAACATTACTGGCATGTCGATTGCAATATGGGATATATCTTCTTTCAAATTGAGAATTTCCGAAAGATTTTTAATAATATTAAATTCTATACTTCCACTTCTATTTATGTGGGATGCAATCCAGCCATAAGGACAGCTATCAAGACCGATTATTGTAGTCATTTGTTATATAATATTTGTATATGAAATCTAAAATTATACTTGGAGTTTGTGGAGGTGTGGCTGCATATAAATCAGCTGAATTAGCTCGTCTGTTAGTAAAGGGTAATTATGATGTCAAAGTTATCATGACCGACTCTGCTAAAAAATTTATAACGCCTTTAACCTTCCAGGCAATTACTGGTAATCCTGTTTTAAGTAGCCTATGGGAAAGTGAAAATAATAATGCTATGGATCATATCAGTCTCTCAAGAGATGCAGACATGATTCTTGTTGCCCCGGCAACAGCAAATTTTATTGCTAAGCTTAACCAAGGATTATGTGAAGACTTATTAACCTCCGTTTGTGCAGCAAGAAGTTGTGACCTGGTTGTATGCCCAGCAATGAATACATATATGTTTAATAATCCTCCAAATTTGAGAAATATTAAACAATTACAGGATGATGGGGTAATTTTTATCGGTCCTGATTACGGGATTCAGGCATGTGGCGAGGAAGGAAAGGGTCGCTTAACAGAACCACTCGAGATTCTCAAAAATGTTGAAAAACTCTTAACGATTCCAAAACTGGACGGGATAAAGATTTTAATTTCAGCGGGTGCAACAATTGAAAAAATTGATGATGCTCGGGCTATTACTAATCTTAGTTCTGGAAAAATGGGAATATCAATTGCAAATCAGGCATGGAAGATGGGTGCTTCAGTTACACTAGTTAAAGGTATTACAAATGAAGAGATCAACCCCAAAATCAATACTATAGAAGCAAAAAATCATAGCGAGATGGAAAGAGTCATTCTTAACAATGCGGGTAATAATGATATTTTTATAAGTGTTGCGGCAGTTTCTGACTACACATTAAAAGAAAAAGTTAACGGGAAGATAAAGAAAAATTCAGAAAGTCTGATATTAGAGCTTAAAAAAACAAATGACATCTTAAAAAATACAAAAGAAAAGTTTCCTAATTTATTTTGTGTAGGTTTTGCTGCAGAAAGTGAAAATCTTATCTCATTTGCAAAGCAAAAATTGATTGAGAAAAAATTAGATATGGTGATAGCAAATGAGATTAAACAAACAATGGGTAGCGAAACTGCTGAAATTGTTATTTTAATGAATCATCAAGAAAAAATTATTCATCAAATGCCAAAAAATGAAATAGCAGTAAATATACTAGATGAAATTCATGAAAGCTTTCAAAAATGAAGATTGATGTTAAAGTTTTGAATCCAAAAATGGCTGACAATTTACCAGAATATGGCTCACCCGGTTCTGCTGGGATGGATATAAGGGCTTGCCTTGAGGATGAAATAGTTATTAATCCTGGAGATACAAATCTAATCCCAACCGGATTAGCTATTTATATTAATGATCCTAATTATGCTGCATATATTCTCCCAAGGTCAGGCTTAGGACATAAGCATGGAATCGTTTTGGGAAATCTTGTTGGGCTGATTGATTCTGATTATCAAGGAGAATTAATGGTTTCTTGCTGGAATCGCTCCACTGTCTCCTACACAATCAAGCCAATGGATCGTATCGCTCAATTAGTTATAGCCCCAGTTATACAAGCTAAACTTAATATTGTTGATTCTTTTGATGACTCAGAAAGAGGATCCGGTGGCTTTGGAAGTACTGGTAAAAACTAATTAACACTTGTCTAAACCCCCTATTTTATGGTTTAATAATCGTTTTTCGCAATTTAAGAGAATATTATGGCAAAAGAATGTCAAGTTACAGGTAAAAAGCCCGTTAGCGGCAATAATGTTTCCCATGCAAAGAATAGAACTAAGCGTAGATTTATGCCTAATTTGCAAAATAAACGTTTTTGGGTTGAGAGTGAAAATAGATGGATTTCATTAAAGATCACTAATGCAGCACTACGCACAATTGATAAATTAGGTATTGATGCTGTTATTGCTCAAATGAAAGCTGAAGGTAAAAAGATATGAGAGAGAAAATCAAATTAGAGTCAACTGCTGGTACCGGACATTTTTATACAACAACGAAAAATAAAAAAACAATGCCGGACAAAATGGAAATTAAAAAATTTGATCCTAAAGCAAGAAAACACGTTGTTTACAAAGAAAACAAAATTAAGTAACTCTATTTATTTATAATTTCAACAGTTCTATGTGGGTAAGGTATTTCGATACCTTGCTCTTGAAAATCTTTCCAAATTCTTCTATTTATATCTGATTTAAGTGACAATGACCCTTCTTCAGGATCAAGAATATAAAACGCCAAACTAAGGTCAATACCATTATCGCCAAAACCAATTAAATAAGTTGCTGGCTCAGGGTCATCAATAACCCTTTTTTCTGAATTGGCTGCGTTCAGCATAATTTTAAATGCCTTATCAACTGAAGATGTATAGCTAATCTGAATATCAATCGAAACTCTTGCTTTCCTATCCGAAAGGGAATGATTTATTATATTTTGAGACATTAATTTTTCATTTGGAATAATTACTTCCACACCGTCCAATTTTTTTAATACCGTATAGCGAGATCTAATTAGTGTCACCATTCCGTAATGTCCATCAATTGTAAGAACATCACCTATGCGAATAGACTTATCCATTAATATAATAAAGCCAGTTATATAATTACTAGCTATATTTTGCATTCCAAAAGCCAACCCGACTCCAAAAGCTCCGCCTAACACACTAAGGAAGGTTAGATTAATTCCAAATGACGACAGAGAAACCACAATGGCAATAAAATAAAGAAAGATTCTAAATACTTTACCGATCATAACTTTAGCGTTGGCATCTAACTGCTTAGACTTCATGAGTTTATTTTCAATAAATTTACTAATAGTCATGGCAATGAGTATTGCTAAAAAGATAGCCACAAGGGCTTGCGTTAGAGTCAACAACGATAATGTTTGAGACCCTATTTTGAATGTAATATCATCAAGAGTTGCTAAAAAATCAGGCAGGATTCCTGTAATTTGTAATGCTATCAAAATCCAAATTGAGAATGAGATAATCTTTTCTAATGCTCGTAATATTGAATTTGGTTTAGACAGAAATCTAATAAAATATACTGCAATCCTCACAAAAATCATTGCGGCTAATAACTTTTGAGCCAGTACCAACAGCCCTTTTACAAAAAAGATAGATAAGATACTTTGTGCGAGACCAATAAGTATTATTGCACCGAGCGGAAATAAAATTCGAATTATTCCATCTACCAATATTTTTGATTTAACTTTTGTTTTATCTAAGATAATCTGCTGAAGTTTGCTAGCAAAAAAATAATATGATGCAGAGATAGAAACAATAACCACAGCCAGCTCTACAAGAACATATTGGTTTAGGTAAGCCGAGGTATTTAGAACATCAAAATTCATATCTTTATTATACTAGCACTAGGGTCGCAAGACCTAAAAAAATAAAGAAACCGCCACTATCTGTCATCGCAGTGATAAGAACACTAGATCCTACAGCAGGATCTCTACCAAACTTACTCATCGCCAATGGGATCATTACACCCATAATTGCTGCTAGAATTAAATTCAATGTCATAGCTGTTGTCATAACGATGGATAAGCCTGTGTTTCCATAAAGATAAAATGCAATAACGCCTAAAACACTTCCCCATAACAACCCATTTAAAACAGCAACACCAATTTCTTTAAATAATAATTTTCTTAGGTGGTTTAAAGAGACCTGACCTAACGCAATTGCCCTCACAATCATGGTAGTTGTTTGATTGCCTGAGTTTCCACCTACCCCAGCAACAATAGGCATTAGTGCAGCTAAAGCCACAATTTTTTCAATGGATCCTTCAAATGCGCCAATTACCCTTGATGCAATTAATGCGGTAATAAGATTTATAGCTAACCAAGCCCACCTATTTTGAACAGACTTCCATATCGATGAAAAGATGTCCTCGTCTTCTCTCAATCCAACCATTGATAACTGATTACTATCACTTTCTTCACGAATATAGTCCATTACAGCATCCACAGTAATTCTTCCTACCAACTGATCCTCATCATTTACCACTGGTGCTGTAACCAGATCATACCTTTCAAAAGCTTTCGCAGCCTCAGCGGCCTCATCGTCAGCTTTAAACAAAACCGCATCTTTTGACATTACTTCTTTTACTATCAAATCTGGTTCATTAACAACTATCCTTTTAAGTGGCAAAACTCCTAAAATTTTTTGTGATCTACTAACCACAAATAATTTATCAGTCAGTTCTGGAAGTTTTTTAATTTTTCTTAAATATCGAAGTGCTACCTCCAAGGATATGTCGTCTCTTATAGTTACTATATCGAAATCCATTAATGCGCCAACCTGGTCTTCCGGATAAGACAGTGCAGACTCAAGTCTTTTTCGATTATTTGCATCAAGACTTTCTAATAAGTCTTGTAAAACATTTTCTGGTAAATCTGCAGCAATATCTGCAATTTCATCAGTATCTAATTGTTCTGCAGCAGCCAGCAGCTCGGTGTTGTCCATATCAGCTATTAGAGTCTGTCTAACACTGTCTGAAACTTCAATTAAAATTTCACCATCCCGATCGGCCCTTACTAGATCCCATACAATTAAGCGATCATTAAGCGGGAGAGACTCAAGTATAAAAGCTACATCTGCTGGATGAAGTGAATTAAGTAACTTACCTAATGCTGATAGGTTTTGTTTTTGGACTAAATTCTTAATTAGTTTTTGTTTAGGCATTTCTTGTTTATCAACAAGATCTTCAACAATCTTATTTTTTCCCAGAAGTTCATTGACGTCCTGGAGTAAGCTGCTCAAATTTTCTTTATTTTTAGGATCCATAATATTCAAATTGTTTTTTAATATTATGATTTAAATAAGTGAATTATCAAAACTTTATACGAAAAAAAAGCCGGATTAACCGGCTTTGTTTTTATAGATTAATTATTTCTCAGCTGCCGGTTTTGCTACTTTTTTCTCAGCTGCCGGTTTTGCTACTTTTTTCTCAGCTGCCGGTTTTGCTGCTTTTTTCTCAGCTGCCGGTTTTG
>JGI26086J50260_1000470_pt1 | contig 25831 bp, 30 predicted proteins | sample SaaInl3SG_22_DNA_FD_50260 | JGI IMG/M metagenome (IMG submission 50260)
AAGGAAGACCTGATCTATCAGTGCTACCAAAGCGCCATGGCCCGCCTCCATCTATCGCTGGACGAGGTCGAACGAGAGACCGAAAACCCATTGGAGCGAGTCATTCGCNCAATGGAACGCCACATCGAACTGAGCCTGGACTCGCTCTCCGGTCGTGGTGATTACTATGCGGCACCGCTCGAACTCGCTGTCCTACCCAAGGAGCAACGCGCTGAACTTAAGGCCGAATACCTCCGAATGTTTAAACGCTTCAGAGGCTATCTGCGCGAAGGTATTTCGCAAGGTGTCATACGAGCCAGCAACACCACCACCACAGCACGTGCACTGTTAACTGCACTCGACTGGTCGTTTTACTGGCTTTACGAAATGCCCGAGTCGGAAACCCATAGCGCCGCATCAACAGTTAGAACACTTTTTACAGGCGGATTAGTGCCTCAACATACCGACTTTAAGTGGCAGGCCTCGGAAAGTCTTTCCTCGCTCAATGTGAGCCAAGGCTTTAACCGCGAGGCGCAAAATCGCATCAAGCAAGAAGCCTTTTTAAGGGCGGGGACACGGCATTTTAACCGTAAGGGATTTCACGGTACCTCACTCGATGACATTGCAGAATCCTTAGACGTCTCTAAAGGCGCGTTTTACTACCACTTTGCGAACAAAGAGGCGCTTCTGGCCCAGTGTTACGAATTTACCCTCGATCAGTTTGACCAAATTACCGCCCAGATCGAGCAAAGTGATGTCTCACCACTGGAAAAATTAGGAAAGGTCTGTACAGCCATTTTTGAATTACAAAATTCGGATCAAGGTCCCTTGATCAGGTATAATTCCATCACGGCACTGCCACCAAAACTGCGTCGTGCAGTGCTGCAAAGAACCGAAGATACTCACGACAAATTGGGACAACTCATGGCGTTAGGAGTCTCCGAAGGCACCATTGGTGCTCAAAACGTATTGGTAGCTCGTCACTTACTGGTCAGCGCCATCAATGCCGCTGTCGATATCGATCAGTGGCGTAAGCTCGACAGCGTGACATCTGCGGCGCATGATTTTTTTGATGTCTTTTTCTTTGGTCTCCAGCCCAGATAAAGATCCGAGGTTCAGATGAATTCTAATGAAATTCCGAGGCTCACATTTGCTGAGGTCCTTGACGTTGTTACACCTGAGCGTGTGGGTGACTATTGGTTTATTGGCGATAGTCTAAAGCCGCAGTTTCGTCTGTTTGGTGGTCAGGTCGTTGCACAGTGTCTCTTAGCCGCTTATGAGACGGTCGAGGATCATTTTACGGCCCACTCGATGCATTGCTACTTTTTGCGGGCCGGCGATGCCAGCGTCCCGATTGAACTCGAGGTGGACCCGATTAGAAATGGGCGTTCATTTTGCACACGCCGCGTCGTCGCGCGTCAGCGTGGGGAAGCCATTTTCAACACGTCAATCAGCTACCATGTTGAAGAGGAAGGGATGTCGCACTCGCTGGACATGCCCGAGGTGATTTCGCCTGAAGAAGCGATGCGGTTGAATGCTGAACGAGACGGCCTACTGCCGCACTCACTGCTCGATCTTTTTGGCGTCGAGCGCGAGCGCATAACAGAACGACTACCGGAGGCACAGGAGCCCGTGAGTCAATCGTGGTACCGCGTCATTGGTCCTTTTGAAGGATGCCTTCGAACCCAGCAGGCGGCGCTCGCGATGATTTCTGACTTTTCGCTGTACAGCACCGCGTTTTCCGCATTTCCCTACGAACGACCTGAAAAAGTATTCGTTGGCGCCAGTCTCGATCATGCCATCTGGTTTCACGATATTCCGAAAATGGACGAATGGGTGCTCTATGACACTTACAGCCCGTGGTCAGGTGGTGCGCGAGGTTACAACCGAGGTTCTCTGTGGAGCAGAGACGGCAAACTCATTGCCTCGACAGCACAAGAGGGACTCATGCGAATTCGGCGCGATCGCTAGTTAACGCGTGTCTCCATCTGCTCCCCAATATTAACCAGCGTCAACTCACCCTCGTCAAGGGAGAGTTCATGGAAAGACGCGTTGGCCGGATAAACCTGGAGAACGTCCGATCGATCCAGAATGTCAGCAATTACTGCATTGATGACCAAAAAATGGCAAAAGATGACGGTTGGGCCCGTGCATTCTTTGAGGCCAGACAATATCTCTGATCGCCATTCCCAAAGGTCATCAGATTGCTCACTCCACGTTTGCTTCATAAAACTCTGAAGCCACACTTTGCGTTCGCTCAGCGGGACTGGTGAACGCACTTCGGAAAACCGGCCATCAATTTCCACAACTCGCGAGTCGAGCTTATCCGCCAATGCTTGCGCCGTTTCCTGAGCGCGCNGCAGCGGACTTGAAATCAGACTGACATTCGGCGGCACCCGATGCGACAGCGTTTCAGCCGTCGCTTCTGCCTGCTGCTGACCGAGGGCCGACAAACCTGGATCTGGGTCTTTTTCCCAGCTTGCGGCTGCCTCACCGTGCCTTACTATCCACAATGTTGTCATCGGTAGGTCACCAGTCGCTCACCGCGCTGAGCGCTCATGAGTTGCAAGTGCGATACGTCATTGAACGTCGACAGTGAACACTTGTGAGTATTAAAAATAAGGCGCGTGATCGAACAATTAAAGACGGGCTCATAAAACTCATACACGCGATCTGCAGGCAAACCGAGTACATGGCCGACGAGCGTCGCGATCGTCCCACCGGAGGTAAAGATCGCTGACGTCGAACCTGACTCGGCTGAAGCGCGCGCTGACTCGAATGCACTGACGACACCCGCGCTGTACTCCTGCCAACTCTGAATACCCGCGACCTGACAGTTGGGACTGACCCAATAATTAAAAACGGTCTCGATGATTTTCTGAAATGACTTACTGTCTTTGTTCATATCCGCCATGAGCGCTGCAAATCGAGGGTCTTGCTCACACAGTAAGGGCGTCATCACCGCCACTTGCTCATCGGTTTGCACTTCGTTAAACCGCGGGTCGATGACCAGTGATGGCGCGTCCTCTAACTGCGCCAAAATGCGCTCGCCNGTCTCGCGNTGGCGCGATAAATCACCACTGAACGCCGCACTTAATTGCACGCCACTCTGACTGAGGAACTCGCCCGTAAGNTCCGCCTGATGNTGTCCTAGGGCGGACAACTGATCGTAGTTTTCTGCGCCAAAAGACGCCTGCCCGTGCCGAATAATGAGTAGNTCTGCCATAGCCAGGTCGCTTACTGCTTAAAACGCAGCGTGTTNGAATAGGGGAAAAAATCTTCNACGAAGCCGTTGCGCAGCTTGTCTTGTAGCTTGAGCCAAAATCCGGCGTCGTAGAGATCATCATGGAACTGATCAAACGCTCTTCGCGCTCGCGCATTACCTGAAAAGAACAGCCGGAACTCCTCTGGAAACACGTCATTAGGGCCCACCGAATACCACGGTTGGTCAGACATCTCGTCGTACTCATCGCGCGGCGGTGGGATCTTTCTGAACGTCACCTCCAGCAACGGCTGAATTTCGTCGTAGTCATAAAAGACCACTCGTCCGTGTCGCGTGACCCCAAAATTTTTCAAGAGCATATCGCCCGGGAAAATATTCGCAGCAGCCAGTTCTTTAATGGCNTTGCCATAATCAAGCATTACCGCATCAACCTCCTCGTCGGTGGCGTCCTTAAGGTAAAGATTAAGCGGCTGCATGCGGCGCTCAACATAGCAATGCTTAATAATGAGTGCACGTCCGTTGACCTCAAGCTGCGACGAACAGGTTTGTCGCAGCTCGTCCATGAGCTCCTCAGAAAAACGCGACGCCTCAAAAACGAGATTCGCGAACTCTTGCGTATCCGCCATGCGTCCGGCCCTGTCCCATCGCTTCACCAGCTGGTATTTGTCACGCACTTGCTGATGCGTCACCTCCTTGGGCGGCGTAAATCGGTCTTTAATAATCTTAAAAACGTATTCGTAAGACTCAAGCGTGAAGACGGCCATGACCATGCCCTTAATCCCCGGCGCGGGAATGAAGGCATCCTCAGTTGAACGCATGTGACGTGTTGCTGTACGGAAGTAATACGTCTTGCCGTGACGGTGGTGACCGAGGCAACTGTAAATTTCTGAAACCGCCTTACGGGGCATTAACTGCTGTAAAAACAGGACATACTGAGACGGTATGGACGCGTCGACCATAAAATAGGTCCGCGTGAATGAAAACAGTTTGGAAATAATGTCGGACCCCAACAGGCAGGCGTCCAGATAAACAGTCTGGTCATCCTCACCAGACTCGGTGTGAAGCATCGGCAACACAAAAGGGATCTGGAGCCCTTTGCTGGCGATACGGCCGACAATATACGCCGCCTTATTTCTAAAGAAGTGGTGTTCCAGTGCGTGAAGCTCTAGGTCGCCCTGACCGTCAAATCCGGCCGCCAACACTGCATCGCTCATCACCGTCGCCACGCGATTCACGTCGCGGTCAATATCTTCAAACGGCAGAGAGACACCGTAGTCGTGCAGTAAATTCGCGACCGCCGCCTTAATGTCTCCCTTCGTGCGGTACTGGTTCAAAACTCGGCGAACATCTACCGGTGGCATATCGCCTTGAGGCGAAAAAACAAACGCATAGTCGTCTCGAATCCAACGGTGCTCAAAGACGGCATTGAAGATGCTGTTGTAAAACGTTTCAGCAATCTCAAAGTTCGTCATCCCACGAACAAGCTGCGCATAGAGATCACGCGTCTCAGTCCAAAACGCAAGATCATCAACGCGATCTGCTGCAATGTACTGAACGACCTCGAGTGTCTCGAGCACCTGCATTTTATAAATGTCGATGCGACGCATTGAGGCTTCTTGGGTCGCACGCCATTCCGCATTTTCAAATCGCGTGCGTGCTGAGAGCGTTATATTCTCAAACTCAGCGAAGTAGGCAATAAAGCCATTTAAAATTGTGCGGGCTAGCCGGGACTGTTTGTCCATGCCAGGAAGTCTACTGGCCAGCCGGATCCGTGAACAGACGTCTTAACTTACGCATGCCACCGAGCCATCGGTCGTAGCTTCGTGCTTTATTTTGGCGATAATCCTCAACCTCGGGGTGCGGTAACACCAAAAAAGACTCCGCCTCGAGCCCAAGGATCACGGCCTCAGCAACAGCCTCAGCCGACAACATGCCGTCAACACCGGCGACACCGCCGCCCTCAGTCCCCGCTGTCATCGCAGTGTCTACCGCCTGCGGACACAGGCAGCTCACCTTAATCCCGTCATCGCCGTGCGTAATAGCGAGGCTCTCGGCAAATGAAACTGCCGCATGCTTCGTCACTGAATAAGGCGCTGAGCCGATCTGAGCGAGCAAGCCTGCCGCCGATGCAGTGTTGAGGAAGTACCCGTCACCGCGTTCGATCATGGCGGGCAAACACGCACGAGCGGCGTAGACATGCGACATGACGTGAATTTCCCACATGCGCTGCCACAGATCGTTTTCAGCACCTGTGGCCCACCAAGGCGCGCCGTCGACACCTAAAATGCCTGCGTTGGAACAAAACAGATCGATACGCCCAAACTCAGCTTCTACTGCCGCCACCATGGCCGCAATGGCACTCTCGTCGCGCACATCGACCGCGAACGACTGGGCGCCAATCTCAGTGGCAACGGCGGATACCGCGTCACCATTAAGATCGGCAATAATGACCGCCTCAGCCCCTTCATTAACGAAGCGACGCGCAAGCGCCTGACCAATGCCACTGGCGCCGCCCGTCACCACACAGACTTTTCCCAAAATCTTCATGATTAAGCGGCGTATGTCTGCTCAATGAACTTACTGCGGTGGAATGAACCATCGCCGAGCGTCGCATTAATCATCATCAATCGTTTCGCGTAGTGACCGATATCCAACTCATCGGTAATACCCATACCGCCGTGCATCTGAATTGCCTCGCCGTACACCAGCTTGCTGTTACGATCGATCAGCACTTTAAGGGCATGAATTGTAGTGTCCGCAGAGGCCGGATCGATCTCGTATTCACACAACGCTTTAAACAGTAATGACTTTGACTGCTCGAACGCCATCATGGTATCTACCATGCGGTGTTGCAGCGCTTGGAAAGAGCCAATCGCCACACCAAACTGCTCGCGCGTCTTTGTGTATTCAAGCGTCTTCGCGTTCAGCGTCGCCATGATGCCCACCGCCTCTGACGCAAGCGCTAATAACGCGTCGCGAATGACCGCGTTGACCACCTCGAGCGCCGAACCTGCATCGCCAAGCAGGGCGTCCGCACCGAGCTGCACGTTATCAAATGTAATGTTGGCAACCCGCTGCGCATCCATCATCGGGTACAAGACTTTTGACACCCCTTGCGCGTTCGCATCGACCAAGAACAGCGACAACCCATGCGCGTCGAACTGCTCACCGGATGTGCGCGCCAGTACGACCAGTTTGTCCGCGTTCTCACCATTAAAAACAACAACCTTTTCACCGTTCAACGTGTACCCGTCGCCGCTGGACGTGGCAGACGTCTTACAGTCATTGAGTGCATAGCGACTCTGACGTTCAACGTAAGCAAACGCACCCAGAGTCTCACCGCCAATCACACCCTCAAGAATGGATGTGCGCTGCGCCTCATCGCCGGCACGCGACACTAAACCGCCAAACAGCACGACCGTTGGGAAAAAGGGCTCAACCACAAGACCTTTACCCAACTCCTCCATAACCACCGACAAATCGATGACGCTGCCACCAAAGCCGCCGTCGGCTTCTGCAAAGGGAATAGATAACCACCCCAGCTCGGCAAAGGTTTGCCAATTATCGCGACTCATGCCTTCTGCGCCGTCCACAATGGCACGGCGCGTGTCCCAGTCGTAATCGTCCTGTACAAATCTCGCGATCGAGTCGCGGACCATTTGTTGCTCTTCTGTGTAATCGAAGTTCATAGTGTCATTGCTCCGTCAGGAATCTGTCCTTACTCGAGACCAAGTACATACTTGGAGATGATGTTCTTTTGGACCTCATTAGAACCGCCGTAAATGGTTGCTGCACGACCGTACATAAAGGCCCGTCGTGCGTCAGAACCAAACTCATGCCCTAAAACGCTCGGATCCATGTTGGTCGGTAAGACGCCTTGGTAGTAGGCCGCCAATTCCATACGAAGCTCTTGCGTCGCCTGCTGGAGCTCGGTGCCTTTAATCTTCAGCAACGAGGACTCTGGACCGGGGAATCCACCCGCGGCCATCGTCGCCAGCGTGCGCAGCTCGGTAAACTCAAGCGCCATCAGTTCGACTTCAATATCAGCCATACGCTGCTGGAATCCAGCATCGTCTAACATGCGCTGACCACCATTGGTTTCCTTGGCAGCGGCGTCTTTAATCAGACGCATCGTGCGTTTAATGTCAGCAACACCTGCAATGCCAGTGCGCTCGTGAGCCAGCAGCGCCTTTGCAACAGTCCAACCCTTTCCGACCTCGCCCACGACATTCTTCGCCGGCACTCGGACGTTGTTAAACTCAACCTCATTAAGGTTGTGCTCGTTATCGATGCCGATAATCGGATTAACCTTGATGCCTTCGGACTTCATGTCCACCAAGATGAAGGTAATACCCTCTTGCTTCTTACCGCTGTTGTCGGTCCGAACCAGACAGAAAATCCAGTCAGCATGTTGAGCATAGGTGGTCCAAATCTTGGCGCCGTTAATAATAAAGTCATCACCGTCGCGCTCTGCTTTTGTCTTCAAGCTCGCCAAGTCAGAACCGGAACCGGGCTCTGAATATCCCTGACACCACCAGTCGTCGCTGTTCAGTATCCGCGGCAAGAAATACTCTTTCTGCTCGTCAGAGCCAAATCCCATAATCACATTCGCCACCATAACGAGTCCAAAAGGGACGACGTCGGGAATACCGCGCAGTGATCGCTCTGACTCCCAGATGTACTTCTGTGTTGCTGTCCAGCCCGTACCACCGTGCTCTTCGGGCCAGTTCGGCGCAACCCAACCCTTGGCGTGCAGCTTTCGCTGCCACGCAACCATTCCCGTAGTACCCTTAGATTTCAGGTGTGCCTGCATCTCAGCATCGAATTCTGTGTCGAGGAAGTTGCAGACCTCGTCGCGAAACGCGAGGTCTTCGGCCGCTAATGCAATATCCATTGTCTATGCTCCCGTGAGTGTGCGTTCGTCGAGGAATGCCGACGAATTTGAACCTTGAGTAGGTTTTTTCAACGGGGAGAATCTAGGCGTTTTGGTACTTTTTTGCAAGAAAAAGGTGATATGACGCCCGTGCGTTCTCCACGCGTTAATACAGTATAGAAAAGAGTTTACGCTGATACTCTGCGGCCAAGGGATCACCCTTTCCAATTGAGGCAATCGTGTCGAGGTACAAGCGCTTGGCCTCGCCGTTATTCCAGTCGCGGTCTGCTCGCAACACGGTCAATAAATGATCCAGCGCATCGCGATGGTGAGCGTCGGTCGTCAACTGCACCGCCAACTTGACTCTGACAGCATGATCCCCTTCATCCGCCAAGAGCTCGGCCTCAAGCGCGGCTATTTCGGGCGACTTTCCGGCGACTCGCTTTAGCTCAATCTGCGCCATGAGTTGCTCATGGAGGGCGTCTCTATCGACTAAGCGAACCTCATTCAATACGGCCTCGGAATCATCCAAACGATTGGCTTCTAACAGCGCACCCGCATAGGCCAATGTAATCTCTAGCAACTTGTTGGACTCTTCCCACGCACTTCGCAGCAGTCCAACGGCGCCCGCAGTATCGCCCTGATCAAGGAGCTCCGTGGCCTCTGCCACTTTCGCATCCCATGGCGAGGGCAAGTGCTTTTGTAGTAATTCACGCACCGCTGTCTCTGGCTGTGCACCGGCGAAACCGTCTACCGGCTGGCCATCTTTAAACACCATTACCGTCGGTAGGCTCCGCACGCCCAGCTGACCAGAGATACCTTGTTGCTCATCAGCATTGATCTTGGCCAAAAGAAAGGCACCGGCGTATTCGTCGGCGAGCTTTTCAAGGAGTGGCATGAGTTGTTTGCACGGCGCACACCAATCGGCCCAGAAATCGACGACGACCGGTCGATTAAACGACTCATCGATCAAGTATTGCTGAGCATTATTTTCGTCGATATCAACAACGTGCATATGAACTCCTCGTTACGACAGGCCCAAAACGTCGGCCATGGTGTAAGAATTTGCTGGCTTGTCGGCTATAAAATGCGCGGCTCTGAGTGCACCGGTTGCAAATGCGCTGCGACTGCTGGCTTTGTGTGTGACTTCAAGCCGCTCGCCCTCTGAGGCAAACAACACCGTGTGCTCACCAACAATATCGCCTGCACGCGTGACGGAAAACCCAATCGTCCCCGGCTCACGATTTGACGCGCGATCGTATCGCGCCACCTGACTCAGGTCAGCGCCCATCGTCTGAGCAATTGCGTCACCCATGGCCAGCGCCGTGCCCGAAGGCGCGTCAATTTTATGCTTATGGTGTGCCTCATGAATTTCAATATCAGCATCGCCCAGCACCTTGGCCGACAGCTCGAGTAGCCGGTACGCGAGGTTAACGCCGGTACTGAAGTTTGCAGCGCGACAGCTCGCTACTGAGCCTAAGCACTCGTCTAACGTCGCTCGCTGCTCATCTGTGAAACCCGTGGTGCCCATTACAATCGGAACCCCGGCCACCGCGCACTGTTGAGCGTACGCAAGACTGGATTCGGGCAATGTAAAATCAATAACAACATCGACATTATTCAAATCAAGCGTGCCACCAATGCGCAGATCAGCAATATCAGTACCCAATACCGATGCGACGCTTTGGCCAACCAGATCGCTAGACTGACGTGCACAGACGCTCACTAAGGTGGCGTTTACATCAGACAGAACTGCCTGCGCAACAGCGCGGCCCATTCGACCNCCAGCACCGGTGACCGCGACCCGAAGTGTCATCCGTTTAGCCCNTCAAAAAAGCTTTTCACGCCGTCAAAAAAACTTGATTGACGCGGCGATTGCTCTCCAGCAGCACCCAAGCTGGTTCGGAACTTATCCAAGAGTTCTTTCTGCTCGGCATTAAGATTGACCGGCGTCTCAACCACGGCACGGCACAATAAATCACCAACAGGACCGCCGCGAACCGGCTGCACACCCTTGCCTCTAAGCCGGAACAACTTCCCCGTCTGCGTCTCCGCCGGAATACGCAGCTTTACACGTCCATCCAGGGTCGGAATCTCGTGCTCACCACCCAGCGCTGCATCGGCAAAACTGATGGGAAATTCGCAGTACAAGTTTCGCCCATCGCGCTCGAATAATGGGTGCTGACGAACTGATATCTGGACGTACAAGTCGCCGCTTGGACCGCCCGAAGGGCCTGCCTCGCCTTCACCACTCAGTCGAATACGGTCGCCGGTATCCACACCAGGTGGGACTTTGACCGACAGTGTCTTTGTCTTTTCAACCAAGCCTTGTCCGTGACAACTGCCACAAGGATGCTCGATGATTGTCCCGCGTCCGCGACACTTAGGACAGGTTTGCTGTACCTGAAAAAAGCCCTGCTGCATGCGGACTTGCCCACTGCCACCACAGGTCCCGCAGCCAGCGGGTGACGTTCCTGGCTTTGCACCTGAACCATCACAGGTGTCGCAGTGCTGTAACGACGGGACCTTAATTTCAGCTGTTTTACCGCGGACCGCGTCTTCCAGTGCCACCTCAAGCGTGTAGCGTAAGTCCGACCCACGCTGTGGGCCCTGTCGACGGCCCCCGCCACCACCTCCAAAAATGTCGCCGAACACGTCGCCAAAAATGTCGCTAAAACCACCGCCTTGGAACCCGCCCCCGCCCATTTGAGGATCAACGCCTGCGTGACCGTATTGATCGTATGCTTGGCGTTTTTCCACATCGCTTAAAATCTCATAAGCTTCTGAGGCCTCTTTAAACTTTTCGTCGGCGTTTGCATCATCCGAGTTACGATCGGGATGATATTTCATCGCAATACGGCGATAGGCCTTCTTGATATCCTGAGCTGAGGTCGATTTCCCCACCCCAAGCACTTCATAATAATCACGCTTTGACATAGTGCTTCCTGTTGCCAGAATCACGGCAACTCATTTAAAAAAAAACGGATTCCAACCCGAAGTTGAAACCCGTAGCGCGTTTACAGAGTTAAAAACCTGCGCGGTTCAACCCGCTTTGCTCAACGCTTGTCGTCTTCGCGAACCTCTTCGAACTCAGCATCGACCACATCGCCGTCGACTGCGTCTTCCTCAGGCGCCTGCTCACCAGCAGCTTCACCCGCTTCAGCTTGCGCGGCATACATTTTTTGCGCAACACCGCTGGTCACTTCAGTCAACTTGGTTGTTGCCGCCTCGATCACGTCTTTGTCGTCGCCTTTAACAGCCTCTTCCGCTTCCGTAATCGCCGCTTCAATGGCCGCGCGCTCCTCATCACTGGCGTGCTCTCCAGCCTCTTCAAGCGTTTTCTTCGCCGCGTGGATCATACCGTCCGCGCTGTTGCGTGCCGAAATGATCTCTTCAAACTTCTTGTCGGCTTCAGCGTTAGCCTCAGCGTCGGCGACCATTTGCTCGATATCATCGTCAGACAAGCCACCCGACGCCGTGATGCGAATCGACTGCTCTTTACCCGTTGCCTTATCTTTTGCTGACACGTTCAAGATACCGTTCGCATCCAGATCGAAGGTTACCTCGATCTGCGGCATGCCGCGCGGTGCTGGTGGAATGTCGGCCAAATCAAAACGACCCAGCGACTTATTTGTTGCCGCCTGCTTTCGCTCGCCCTGAACAACGTGAATCGTCACCGCCGTCTGGTTGTCGTCGGCCGTTGAAAAGACCTGTGATTTTTTTGTTGGGATCGTCGTATTCTTTTCAATGAGTGGCGTCGCAACACCGCCCATTGTTTCGATGCCAAGGGTGAGAGGTGTGACGTCAAGTAACAAGACGTCTTTAACGTCACCAGCCAAGACTGCACCCTGAATGGACGCACCCATAGCAACCGCCTCGTCCGGATTGACGTCCTTACGGGGCTCCTTGCCAAAAAAGTCTGCAACGGCCTGCTGAACCATCGGCATGCGGGTTTGACCACCAACGAGGATCACGTCGTCGATCTCAGTTTTTGACAATCCCGAGTCCTTCAACGCAACTTTTAAAGGCTCCAACGAGCGCTTCACCAACGCTTCCACCAACGACTCAAGTTTTGAGCGACTGAGCTTTACGACTAAGTGTTTTGGACCTGTGGCATCAGCCGTGATGTAAGGCAGGTTCACCTCGGTCTGCTGGGAACTTGAAAGCTCGATCTTCGCCTTTTCAGCAGCCTCTTTGAGACGCTGCAAGGCAAGTGGATCACCGTGCAAATCGATTCCGTTCTCCGCCTTAAACTCTTCCGCGAGAAACTCAATAAGGCGCAGGTCAAAGTCCTCACCACCGAGGAACGTATCGCCGTTAGTCGCCAGCACTTCAAACTGATGCTCACCGTCAACTTCAGCAATCTCAATGATCGAGATATCGAAAGTACCGCCACCCAAGTCATAGACCGCAACCGTACGGTCGCCCTGAGCTTTATCCATACCGTAGGCAAGCGCCGCAGCCGTGGGCTCATTGATGATGCGCTTCACTTCAAGACCCGCAATGCGGCCTGCGTCCTTGGTTGCCTGTCGCTGAGAGTCGTTGAAGTACGCNGGCACTGTAATGACGGCCTCGGTCACCGACTCGCCCAGGTATTCCTCNGCCGTCTTCTTCATCTTACGAAGGACTTCAGCCGCCACCTGAGGGGGGGCCATTTTTTCGNCTTTCGCTTGAACCCAAGCATCGCCNTTATCAGCCTNTACGATGCTGTAAGGGACCATCTTGATGTCTTTCTGAACCACATCGTCTTCAAATCTGCGACCAATAAGACGCTTGACTGCAAACAAGGTGTTCGTTGGATTTGTCACTGCTTGGCGCTTTGCCGATTGGCCCACCAACACCTCGTTGTCGTCCGCATACGCAACGATTGATGGCGTTGTGCGTCCACCTTCGGCGTTTTCAATCACACGTGGCTTACCGCCTTCGAGCACTGACACACAGCTGTTTGTGGTGCCGAGGTCAATCCCAATAATCTTTCCCATCTCTTTCTCTCCTACGACCGGAAGGTCCCGGCAACTTATCTTGTCTTTGTAAATGGGTCGCTCTGTGCAAATTTCAAGCGCCCGACGTTAAAAACTTATGCACTCGACTTGGAAACCATGACCATCGCAGGACGCAGCAGTCGCTCTCTGAGCAAGTATCCTTTTTGCATCACGGCGATGACCGTATTGGGCTCCACGTCAGGATTTTCAACCATGCTCATGGCCTGAGCGACCTGGGGATCAAACGACTCGCCGTGCGGGTCGACAGGCGTAATACCGTTCTTTGCTAGCACATCGACAAGACTCTTCAGGGTCAGTTCTACGCCCTCGACAACGGCGGTGACACCCTCGGCATCTGAACCCTTTGATGCCTCGAGCGCGCGCTCGAGGTTGTCCACCACGGGCAGCAAGTCTTGTGCGAATCGCTCGAGTGCAAATTTGCGTGCTTTCTCAGTGTCCAGTTCGGCGCGACGCTGCGCGTTGATCGCGTCCGCCTGTGCTCTGAGGGTGGCGTCTTTCGCAAACGCCAACTCCTCTTGCAACGCCTCCAGCTCACTCAGTTCATCAGTTTCCATATCCTCAGAATCAACTGCATTGCTGTCGGTCTGTGACTCGACTGCATCTTCTGGAATCTCGTTGTTTTCGGTTGACATGCGATCGCTCCCACACCCAGTTTTGTTCGATACGGGAAAGATGGGGAGTCGTTTTCTATTTTCAAGGCACTTTTGTCTAACTTTTGGAGATATTTACGTTTTTTTAGGCTTCGCACCTACTTCGATTGAGTGCAGTTGTCGACTAGCGCTGTCGACAACTGCCGACGAACAAGGCTATCGAGAGAGTGCCGCAGTAAGAAGGCGGGCTGTTATATCCACTAGCGGAATAACACGCTCGTAGGCCATTCGCGTCGGACCAATGACCCCGAGCACGCCCACAGGCTGTGTCCCTTGAGCATACGGCGCGGTGATCACACTGTAGTCACCCAAGACCTTGTACCCCGCCTCCTCACCAATAAAAATCTGCATGCCGTCGGCGCGCGAGCAGCGATCAAGCAACTCCAGTAAGTCACGTTTGCGCTCAAAGGCATCAAACAACTCTCGAAGCTTGTCCATGTCATCGGCACCGGCCTGCTGGAGCAGACGATTCTCACCCGCCACCACGTACTCTTCAGGGGCCTCTTCGACGTCCATTGCATCCTTTGCCAACTGCAGTGCCGCCTCAAGATGGTCGTCGATATGAGCGCGTGCTTGCGCCATTTCATCCACCAACAACCGTTTGACCTGCGATAAATCGCTTCCGGCATGGCGGTGATTAATCCAGTCCGCCGCCGATCTCAACTGCGCCTCGGTGAGAGGGCGCGACAACTCAATGACACGGTTTTGGACTTCGCGCTCGTTCACCACCAAAATGACCAATACGCGTGAGTCGGACAGCGGTAAAAACTCTATTTGCCGAAGTTGTGACGCCTTTGGTCGAGGGACGGTCACGATACCCGCTTGTGACGTAACCTGGGTCAAAAGGCTAGACGCCGAGGCAATGAGATCAGCAGAGGGCCGACCCGGATTTAGCTCGTGCCGGAGTGTTTGAATAGCCGTTTCATCGATGGGGCCCATTTGCAGCAAACTGTCGACAAAAAGTCGGTACCCCTGCGCCGTGGGCACCCGACCTGCAGACGTATGCGGCGACGACAAGTAGCCTCGCTCTTCAAGATCAGACATGACGTTACGGATCGTCGCAGGACTCACCGACAGGCCACTTTCCACATGCAGAGCCTTGGAACCGACGGGCTGTCCCTCGCGTATGTGCATGTCAACAAGCGTTCGCAAAAGCGATGCGGCACGTGTTGATAGACCTTCAGATGACATTTTGCTCTCCTCGTCCTTGTGTTGTAGCACACACCCCCGAACGGGCAAAGCGTGAAATTGATCTGGTGTTTATCGTCCTGTGGTGTTCCGAATCATTGAAACCTGAGCTATAACGTCAGTGTGAAAGGGCCATAATAACGATGCTGACCGACCTATCCATTCGCGACTACGCCATTGTCCAGCGCCTCGATGTAGAGCTGCGCGGTGGCATGACCTGTGTCACAGGTGAGACTGGTGCGGGAAAATCGATTTTATTGGATGCGCTGGGACTGTGTATTGGTGATAGAGCAGACGCTCGAGCCGTGCGGGCCGGTGCCGATCGCGCCGAAATATCGGCCTTGTTTTGTGTCGAAGACCTCCCACTGGCGCGTGACTGGCTTGAGCGTGCAGCGCTTATTGAAGGCCATGAGTGCCTAATCCGACGCACCGTGACTCAAGATGGGCGATCGCGCGCCTTTATTAATGGGACCCCGGCGACATTAGCGCAGTGCTCAGAGCTGGGCGAACTATTGGTCGACATACACAGCCAGCATGCGCATCAGTCACTATTGCGGCGTGCTGTACAACGGGCATTGCTCGACGCATTTGCAGGCACCGAGGGCGACGCACACGCCGTGGCTGAAGACGCCCAAACCCTTCGCGATCTCAAGCACGAGCTCGAAGTCCTGCGCTCTTCGAGTAACGAAGTGGCGGAACGCCGAGACCTACTCAACTACCAAATTAATGAACTCGCACAGCTCGCCTTTGGGGAATCAGAGCTTGAGACACTCGAGAACGACCAGACACTGTTAAGTCATGCGACCTGGATCATGGAAACGGTTCACGGGGTTGCCGAGCAGTGCGCAGACCTCAGTGACCGACTTCGATCCTCCGTCAGTGTCCTGATTGATGAACGACTCGGTCCCAAGATTGAGGAAGGTCGCGATCTCATCGCATCTTCTCAAATTCAACTGGAGGAAGCGGCGTCGGAGCTGACCCGCTATCTCGACGCGATTGAACTGGACCCACAGCGATTGCAAGAGGTCGAAGCGCGTTTGGACGTCGCTTACACCCTGTCGCGCAAGCACCGCATTCAACCTGCAGCTCTGGCCGGGCATCTGCAAAAATTGATCGACGAACTCGAAGGTCTTGAGCAGGGCGATCTGAGTATCGAAAGGCTCGAAGCAGAGATTAGCAGTCGACAAGCGTCTTGGACTGAGCGCGCAAAAAAACTCACTCAAAAGCGAGCAATGGGCGCAAAGAGACTCGCAAAGCGCGCGATGGAACTATTGGCCCAGCTCGCTATGGACCGCTGCAGCGTTGAAGTTGGCTTTATTGATCTTGCGCCTGAGAGTATCGACCCGCGTGGCTTAGAAGAAATCGAAATCTGGATTGCGACAAACCCAGGCAGCCGACCCGGACCGCTGAGTCGCGTCGCATCCGGCGGTGAGCTCTCGCGAATATCACTCGCGCTGCAGGTGGCGGTCGCAGATAACGCCACGGCACCAACGATGATTTTTGATGAGGTCGATGTGGGTGTGGGTGGTGCGATTGCCGACGTCGTTGGGAAGTTACTCAACACCTTGGCCGAGAACGTGCAGGTACTGTGTGTGACACACCTACCGCAAGTGGCAGCCAAGGGGCAACATCACGTCAAAGTCAGTAAAGCCGGGGACAACGTTGTCACGACAAAACTAGACTACTTGTCAGAGGACGAGCGTGTTGAAGAGCTGAGCCGAATGCTGGGCGGCGCAGTGGTCACCCAGGCGACGCGCGAAAACGCCCGAGAGCTATTGGCCGCGCGCTAGCGCTTTTTCCTCACGTAAAGAACCAGCGAATGATCAATAATCTCAAAGCCCTGCTCGNCGGCAATGGCGTGTTGACGTGCTTCAATTTCGCTGTCGACAAACTCGATTACTTCGTTGGTGTCCACGTCGACCATGTGGTCGTGATGATCGTCAGTGGCAAGCTCAAAGACAGAGTGACCCGATTCGAAGTTGTGTCGCTCCACCAAGCCCGCCGTTTCAAATTGCGTTAACACCCGGTAGACAGTGGCAAGCCCCACGTCATCGCCCGCGTCCCGAAGTCGCTGATACACGTCTTCAGCACTCAAGTGCGCACCCTCATCGGTCGATTCACTCAAAATCGACAAGATATTGATTCTGGGCAAGGTGACTTTTAGCCCCGCTCGCTTTAAATCGACATTTTGGTTCGCCACAGTATTTCCTCGAAGATGTTGATTAGGGGTATGATGCCAGTCGTCTAGACTACAGGAAAGCTTGCCTTGAAACGTCGTTCACCTAATCTCTTTAGTTCGCCGCTGTTATTGTCCCTCATACTGTCGCTCACCACTGTGGCCGGTTGCAGCAACATAGGCTTCCCCGGCGTTTATCGGATCAACGTGGATCAGGGAAACATTGTCGATCAAGACATGGTCGATCAGTTAAAGCCTGAGATGACCCGCCGGCAGGTCCGTTTTGTCCTGGGCACTCCTATTATTGAAGATACCTTTAACAATGATCGCTGGGACTACGTGCGCATACTTCGTCGGGGCGACGACACGCTCTTTCGAACGCAGCTTACGGTGATTTTTGAAAATGACGTATTGGCGAACGTAGAGGGTGACTTAGTCAGCGACAATTGGCCTGAGCCAGAAGTTGACGCAGATGCGGATACAGATGCAGGGATTGACACAGGGTCTGATGACACAGGGTCTGATGGCGACACGAACACAGACATGGAAGCCGCGACTGACGCCAACCGTTAACCGCGCTCTGCTTTCGCCTTCTCAGCCCTCGCGCGACGAACAGCTTTAGGATCCACTAAAAGATCTCGGTACACTTCAACCCGCTCGCCCTCTGTCAACACGTGTGTACCGGCAACGGCCTTCCCAAAAACACCGAGTCGCATTGCCTCAGGCTCCACCAAGTCATCAAAGAAACGACCTAAATTGGCCTGTGCAACGGCCTGAGTCGCCGTTGTCCCGGCTGCAACCGACAATTTTTCAATGCGTTGCTTGTCGGGTAAGGCATAAGCCACCTCGACGTTCAGCATCTCGGACATAGGGTTTTAAACGCTCTGTTTTTGCAGTTGATTGGCTCGCTTTACCATNGCGTCGACCATGTCGTTCGCAACGGTTTCAAACAGCCGGCTTGCCGCCATCTTAATAAGTCCTGTNCGCAATTGAAATGTCAGTTCAAGAGATACTCGACAGGCCTCATCACTTAGGGCTTCAAACCGCCACTCGCCACCTAAAGAATCAAACGGTCCGTCCTCGAGCACCAGGGAAATAGTATTTGGTGGCGTNTTGGTGTTTCGCGTGACGAAGGACTGCTTTACACCCGCTTTNGAGAGCTCAAGTCGAGCGACCACCTCTCGCTCTGTGGTCTCAAGAATATCTGCGCCACTGCAGCCCGGAAGAAATTCCGGATAACGCGCAATATCGGCGACAAGCGCGTACATAGTCTGTGCCGAATGAGCCAGTAATGCGGTTTTATAAATAGTTGTCGCCACAGCCTGCCCCTCAACCCGCCACGCGCATGAACGTCAGAACACTCAGCGTAAAACACAACGCGGGCGTCAGCCACCGCAAGATAAAAAACCACAGATAAAAAACGTAAAAGGGTTCTTGAAATGTCTCAGTACGAAGAATAGGACGTGGCACGCGCCAGCCCGCAAACAAAGCCGTCACACCCAATACTGCGGGCACAAGCACAGGCACAAGCCACGAGTCCATGGTCAAGCGCGTCGCTTGATGGGTTATTGCCAACGACGCCGACAGCCACAATCCCAAAGCGACAAGCCCCATAGCAATGGGCCTAGGGACGTAAAGCTCACGCCGCAAAATGGAGGCCATAGGCTCGACGAGTGCAATTAACGCCGCCAAGCTCGACAGTAGAATCGAACCCATAACGAGGACGCCGTAAAGCTCACCCGTTGGCAAATTGACGAACGCGTAGGGAATGGCCACCACAAAAAGCGCCAACCCTTGTGTCATTTCTACGTCGACTGCCGCCGTTATTGCAACAATAACAATCGCCAGCAAAAGCATGGCCGCCGTATCAAGAATCCCAACCGCGATGACTGAACGAATCAAGGGCAGACCCTGTGGTGAACGGCTTCCGAAGACCAAGCCTACGCCAACACCTGCGCCCAAGCTGGACAAGGCAGTCAACGCGGCCGTCACCACTCCTTGCTGTGTTAATTGCTCAGGTCTAAATTTGAAAATCCACTCGTTAGCCGCTGATAAATCGCCNACCTCAAACGCAAAGCCCAAACTGGCGTAGATCATGAGTAAGATCATCGGCATGAGCAACCACCCAGCGAGTAGCAGCACCACCTGTGGTCCGGGCAGTGCCGCTAACGTGACGACGAAAATGAGCACACCGAGTATTTTTAAGTGGTCAGCGGTTTGAATGTTACTCAAGCTCGCCACAATGTCGGTGGCACTTGCTGAGTTCCACTGATTTTCGTAGACCGCAAGGGTCGCCTCAGCGCCTAACACCATCGGGACGAGCAATAAGGTTGCGACCAGAAACGCCAACAGTGCCTGTAAAGCACCGATCCAACGCCAGCGCGTATCGCGACCCGCGAGCGATGCAACCCATTGAACTGAGCCCATAGGCGAGCTACGCCCCATACTTCCGATGCTCAGTTCCACCACCAATACGGGACACACAACGACGGCAAGTACGGCGAGGTACACCAACAAAAATGCACCACCGCCCTGCTCGCCAATCACAAAGGGCAAACGCAATACGTTACCCAAGCCAAGGGACACGGCTAACAAGGCAAAAATGAGCGTCGTACGCCCCCGCCACGGCTGTTGAACGTTACTGTCCAATTCGACCTTCCATTGAGCTAAGTTACGACTATAAACATCAGACACTGACATGAGCCATGCGTATAATGAACCCATGGGTAAAACAAAAAAACCGTCAGACAACACCATAGCGCAGAACAAGCGCTCGCGTTTCGAATATAACCTGTTAGATACATTTGAAGCGGGCGTCGCTTTAATGGGCTGGGAGGTCAAAGCGCTTCGAGCCGGGCGTGTTCAGCTTACCGACGCTTTTGTGGTGATGACGAAAGGCGAAGCCTTCCTGCTGGGCTCGCAAATCGCACCCTTGGAGACCGTTTCAACACACTATGTGGTGGAGAAAACACGCTCGCGCAAACTTCTACTGCACAAAAAAGAGCTCGCTAAGATNAATGAGGCGCTGACACAAAAAGGTCAAACCTGNGTNTGCACAACGCTGTATTGGAAAGGTCATTTGGTCAAAGCAAAAATTGCGATTGCTCAGGGNAANAAGTTACACGACAAGCGTGACACCGAGAAGCAACGTGACTGGCAGCGTGACAAAGCACGCATTGTGAGAGACAACGTCAAGCAGTGACCTCAGGAGAGGCCCGCGAAGGTGTTCCATCCTCCCAGAACCAACGCGACCACCAAGGCAATTGGCCGATAGGCCGCCCCGCCAAAGCGGTGAAATAAGCCGCTCCCCAACTTATCACCCAGCACCCCAAGCGGAATGGCTAAGAGCAATAAAAATAATGGCGTTGCGGTGACCATGCCAGCAACACTGAACATAAAAAACGCGAGAATATTCGACGCGAAAAAAAATGCCATTAAAAAGGCTCTCGCCGCACCCGGCTCTGAAATGACCGCCATGGCATAGACCACCACCGGCGGTCCTGGAATAGCAAACGCACCGTTCATTAGACCCGACAACACGCCCGTGCCCGACGTCACCGATGCGGGCGCTTTGCGCTGCGCAGAGGGCTTAATAAAGGCCGTAACGAGGGTGGCCGCGATAACGCAAATGCCAATCCACAATTGAAACTGCGCCTTTGACATGCCGCTTAATAGATAAACACCCACCGCAGTGCCAACCAAAGACCCTAAGATCATGGGCATAAACTGATCTGCCGGAAATCGACCCCACCACTCTTTGTAGCTCGTCGAACTCACCACGATCGTGAGGCTTGCGGCCAGAACCACCGCCTCGGCGGGCAGAAGCAGCAGGGAGAAAACGGGAACCGCGATCATGGCAAACCCAAAGCCCGTGAAAGCCCTCAAAAGTGCCGCCAAAAATGCCGTCCCAGCAACCGCCGCAAGTTGAAGTGGCGGCAGTATCTCAAGTATCGAATCCATTTGGTGGCACCCATCCCAGTCAGGGGCCGTATCTTAGGGCAATGATCCCGAGGACTCACTTGAAATTTTTAGCGCCACTGGCAAGGCGATAGATCTTTAGTTCGTTGACTCAGGCGCAGGCTCCTGTGCAGCACGATTACCACGATCCATCGACGGTAACCGTGCCTCCCTGCCGTCGCGGAGTCTCTGGGGACTCGGCGGTCTAAATAAGTACGGCGCGGCCTTGAGACGCTGCTCTGCCTTGAGTGAGAGCAAAACATCGACTCCAATGTCGTGAATAAGAACGTGATATCGGGCCGTTGACTCTCGCATTGCTGACAGACTTCGGGTGAGTTCTTCGCGCGTCATTGTCTCTGATTCGATTACACGCCGCAGTCTTCGCTCTGTTTTTCTTAAGTCTCTGCGCGCCAGCAAAACATCCTTTGCGTGCTCTTTCATCAAAGGACGCACGGTCGCTCTCACCTCCGGCGACACACCCTTTAGGGCCCAGCCCAGAGGGCTCGGGGGATTGCTGCCTTGTTTAATAAAATGCCCGCCGATCAAACCAACAAGTAGCAAGTTTATGGCGACGGAGAGAATAACCAATCCCAGTAATGCTCTGTGACTCATATCAATTTACTCCTCACCAATGACAGTGAAGCTGTATTGCTCAGCATTAGACCAATCTTCTGACGGGACATAAACCATCGTCCCCAGTGCGATACCGACACTCAACGTCACACTGGCCGCCACCGGCGAGCGCCATAAGCCAAACGCAAACAGATCTGCAATACGCTCAAGGGCGGCGCCTAAGCGCGCCTCAAGAGCCGGCTTTTGCGGATACGACTGTGAAATTTGGCGCGCGACTGCCTGAGCATCAAGGTTGGCTGTCACCGACGACTGATTAAGCCACTCGTCCAACGTCTGCTCTTGTTTGTGCAGCACTTTCAAAACGTCACTGTCAGCGAGCGCGCTCAAGATGAATTGCCGCTCAGCGTCGGGCCACGCACTCTGCTCCGCGCCCAAGGCCTCTATAAGCGTGCGGGCTCGACGTTGTGATTCGCGTTCTGGACTCATGGGTCTGTCTCCAGGTGTTTTTTTAAGTTGCCACGAGCCCGACACAGTAGGGACTCCACAGCACGGACCGAGGAACTCATGATGAGAGCTACTTCACGGTTCGTAAAATTTTGATAATAAGTCAAGACCAGCGCCGTGCGCTGGCTCTCGGGGAGTTCGCACAGAGCCGCATCGATGCTCGCAGCACCGAACGTCTCTTGCGTGGTTGGTGGCTGCGCAGCAGGCTCACGGGCGTCCTCAAGCGTCTTGTATCCGGGCTTCCGCAACAGATCGATGCATCGGTTGTGCGCAATGCGATGCAGCCAGGTGGTCAGTCGTGACTTCTCTGGGTTGAAGCGATCTGAGCGCTGCCACAGCACTAACATTACGTCTTGCGCGACATCTTGCGCCAAATACTCATCACCCAAGATGCGGCGGGCGTAGACCTCCACAGCAGGCAAGTGACGCGCCACCAGGTCCGCGTAGGCACGACGGTCACCCTGCCACACACGCGCCACCAGCTCTGATTCATCGCGAACCACTCGATCGATTTCGACGTTTATCAGGACGCGTCTGAAGGGCCTCTTCGCTCTGAGTTACTTTCTTTTGAGCGCCTCTGGTCCCGACCCCGCTTCATTCGACGCTCCGCGTCGTCTCGAGAGCCTTTGAACTCGTGCTTTGTCAGCTGTCCATCGCCGTCAGCGTCTATTCGATTGAACGCCGACATTCGCCGTTCTTCAGAGGTTAAGACGCCGTTGCCGTCGGTGTCCTCTTTATCAAAGCGCGAAAGCGCCTCTTCAGCACGATCACTAACAACACGACTCACCTCGTCGCGACTGACCTCACCGTCTCCGTTAAGATCCATCCGCATGTCGGGCGATCCACGCCGCTCAGGCATCGTGAATTCGTCTCGACTGATCATTCCGTCATCGTTTGAATCGAGCTGCTTAATCATTTTGGACACCCGTTTGCCATCAGGCTTTCGATCGCGATGATCGTCAGCGATGGCAGGGAGCGAGAGTGCCACACCCAAACAAAATAGTGCCGTCGTTAGTCCTTTCATTGGTCTGTCCTTAGCGCCACGTTGGCGTTTTTAGTCTCTGGTCATAGTAGTACGTCTAACGCCGAGTGATCCCGTCTACTGCGCAATGAACTTTTTTTTCGCAATTTGCGATTATTATCTTGCAACTTTATTCGCGTTTTGCGAATGCATCTCTCGAGCGGCACTCATCGGCACGCTCAATCGTCTTGGTCTTTCTGAGTTGGACCCTACACACAGGGTCCTTTTTTCCAAAAAACCTCAGAAATACTCTGTACAGAAAAGGAGATTAAGTCATGATTTACAACGTTTCTTGGTTAGAAAATAACGCCATTCAACGCGTCTTCTTCCGATCGTTTGGTTGCGCTCAATTTTTCATTTACCGTCTTCAGCGTAACAGTGACTGCCACAACATTGCACTCGAAGAGGCCGAGCTTCAAGCCGCTTGAAAATCGCATTTTGCGAAATAGGCCCCCAAAAAGTATGGACGTGGTCTGACCAACACCGCTAAAAGTCGGGCGCCGCTCGCTCGGCTAGAGTGAATTCCCAACGTTGAGGTGCGATAAGAGCGCGCTACAGCAAGTCAAATGCAATTGTTAGCGCGCTGACTGTTTCTGCGAGCGCATCGGGCCCGTAATGTTCAACGGTGCCCACGCCCCAAACAGGACTGGGGAACACCGCGTCGTCTTCAAAACGCACCACGTGATGCACGTGAAGCTGACGAACGACGTTACCCAGCGCGGCAATGTTGAGCTTGTGCGGTGAGTAAAGTTGGTCAAGCGCCTTAGACAGACGAATCGACTCACCCATCAGGAGGTGTTGCTGTTCATCAGCCAGCTCATGGATCTCAGCCACACCGGGCACCTTCGGCACTAAAATCACCCAAGGGTAGCGCTGATCGTTCATCAGCCGCACTTGGCACAGGTGCCAATCGGCAATGAGCACGGTGTCTTGCTCCAGCCGAGCGTCGAGTTCAAAGGCGTGTGGATCGTCCATCATTGCGCCACGGGGGAGAGCACTGAAACAGCATCACCGATGGCGATGTCCCCGGACTCAATAATTTTAGCGCAGAGCCCGCCGTGCCCCAGCATTGCGACAACACCGCCCTTCCCTAAGTTCTCTTCCATGCGGGCACAGGGGTGACACAGTTGAGTCGCCTCAAAGACGGCCGTGCCAATAGTGAAGCGCTGCCGCCGGAGCGCATTGAGGTTAAGGCCCTTGACCACCAAGTTCCGTCTTAATAATCCGGGATCAATATGCACTTGCTGGAGAAAGTTCGCGGCCTGCTGAATGAACTCTTCGGAAATAAGTGAGATCTGACGACCCGAACCGGGCGTTTTACCCATGCGGTGGTCGCCCTCTAGCCCCAGGGTCGCAACAGCGCGCGTCGCCTCTAGCGACTGTAACGGTTCGCGCCGTCGAGGACGCACACCGATCCAAGTCAACGTACCCGGTGCAATATCGAGCGCGTATCGGTCCAGTGGGTTAGATCGCTTCACCATGACATTCCCTTATAAAATAGCGTTACCAAGAAAGAATACGACGAGTGCGACCAACAAACCGCTCAGCAGATCCCTTCGCCACAGAGTAACAGCCGCCATGACGATGAGCGTCACGCACTCGATTAACCCCGCCTCAAGCTGCCCGTCTTTGCCCGTCAAGGTTGTTGCAACCAGTGCCGCCATGACCGCTGGCCCAACATGATCAAGTATCCGGACCACGCGTGCCGGGAAGACCACACCTGAGAGCAGTAGTATAAACGACGCGCGCATGAGGTAAGCGCCGATGCCGGCAAGTAGAATGCCACCGAACACACTCATGGCACTCTCGACTCATTGAACGTCGCCACAGTCAGCGCGATCAGCACCGCAACAATAAGCCCGAGTTGATTGTCCATTCCTGCAAGTGCGAGCGCAGCGGTACCACTTACGAGGGCGGTCACCACCTGACTCCGCCGCTTAATGGCCATGAGTAATAAGCCAAGGAAAAGTAGCGGTATTGCAATATCGATGCCCAAGGTGTCGGGAATGATCGGTGCCAAAACAATGCCTAGCCCCGTAAAAGCGACCCACAAACCCCAAAACATAAACCCCGCGGCCAAGTAGTAGCGCCTGAAGTCAGCGTCATCTGACAGGTCTTTGACCTGGGTCAGCGCAAACACCTGATCGATAAGCACGTACGGCCCCACCCACCGAAACCACCCCGGCTGTCCTTGGAACCGCGGCGCCAAGGTCACCGAGTACAAAATATGGCGAGCAGTCACAATCAAGGTCGTGGTCACAGCCGCAGAGACTGCAGCACCCTCACCAATGAGCGTTATTAACGTCATCTGGGCAGCCCCACCGAACATAATGACCGAACTTGACCAACCCAGAAGCTGGGGCACGCCTGACTCCACCACCATGACCCCAAACAAGAGTGCGAACGGGAGCGCGGGCAAAAAAAGGACAGCGACGTCTCGACAGGCGAGACGAATAATAGAGGTCGTTGATTTCATGCGCGCAGTGTACTCGACTTATTTCATCGTGGCTGTCCACACCATCATGTATACTCACAGGCATGGGGGCGTTACGGATTCGACGACGGTAACGAAACCTGCGGTGCATGCCGTGATGGTAGCCAATCACGTAAATCCAAAGCTGCAAACTATTAGTTGCCAATGACGACAACTACGGTGCACAACTGGCTGCGTAAGTAGCCCTTTG
>JGI26086J50260_1000473_pt1 | contig 25721 bp, 16 predicted proteins | sample SaaInl3SG_22_DNA_FD_50260 | JGI IMG/M metagenome (IMG submission 50260)
TTTTTCTCGGGCTTGTTCGAGAAATGCCAGCGTCCTGGACATTTCAATTTGGTTGATCGCATCATCTTTAATTCGATCAACATCGCCCAGAAAACGATCCAGTGTAAGTAGTGGCTTTTGATACAAGACCTTGTACTCAGTCATCAGCAACGTAGCGACAATGGCGTAGCCGATGATCCAGGTACTATAAAGCACAATCAGCTCAGTGGGCGGCATCGAAGGGCCCTGCAATGCTGATGCGCTGAATGGAAAGCGGGTTCATTGAAGATTCATCAACTGTTACCTCTAGGTCATCGTATCGGTCAACGCTAGTTGATTCTTAGCAAATTTTCTATCACTGTCCCGAGAGTTTCATTATCAGGATTATAAAGATGTTAGTTCATTGGGTGCTAATCGTGTTTGTTCATTCGTCTGTCGATGTCATCGCTTCGACACAGCCAGATACGCTCCCCATGGATTATGGCGCAGTCTTTTCAACCCAGGAGGCCTGTAATTCTTGGGGTAGAGACAAGGTAATAAGCAGTGATCGTGTGGAATCATTTGTTTGTTTGCCTAGACCCGCCTATCGAAATTAAAGAAACTCGGGATACTTAATGGGTTTGGCATTGAAGGCTCGGCTACACGTAGTTTAGTTCAAAAACTTAGTTTCAAGAACCGATAGGTTAACCTCGATGGATTGATTCCGAGATGCGACTCGTGAGGGAGACGACCCGGAAGCCGTTCCTGGCCGGACAGCGTTTGTTATTTCGTGTTGACGGAGGCTATATTCATACGGCCAACCCAATCGACGCATATCTGACCCTATCGATCAAATGGTTCTCTGGTCAGAGCTCGAGTAATCGTCGAGATAAGTTTTTATTTTGCCGCTGCGAAACTTGTTGTTAGAAAAATGCGATGCAAATCAAAGCTAGCCCGCAAAGGTTGCCGCAGTACTGAGCATAGTAAATAAATCACCTGTAGATACGTCGACCTGTCCAATTTTTTGTATTTCTGATGTCACGATTTGATCCAGTCCTGTGAAGTTCTCGATGAGCCAGACTGAAGCACCATTTTCAATGTCTGGGGTAAAAAGAATGTGGCGACTTGCGCGAGAAGGGACTTCATCGAAAGTCACGTTGGCGAATAAGTTAACGATGTCAGTGACGGTTCGAGGGGATAGCGAGCCACTAGAAATCGTTGGCTGGTCTGGTATAGCGCTCGGCCAAACACCAGCATGATCAACCACAAGGACTGTATCGCGAGTGAGTGTATTCAGTGGGACGAAGTCTGTGCTTGCTGGATCGGCGACACCGCTAACGACCGAGAGCGTCGTATTCTCAGATGTTCCAAGAACGAGACTCAAATCCAGTGTATCTGCGCCTTGGCCAAAATCGGTGATTGTTGTAAAGCCGCCGGACGAATAGGATGCAGCTGGATCAAAGGTAAAGCGATCATTGCCTAAACCTCCCGTCAATGTGTCGCTGCCGCCATTCCCTGTTAAAGCATCGTTCCCCGCTCCCCCTGTAAGCGCGTCGTTACCGGTGGTACCCACCATCACTGTGTCTACTGGTCCCGCAAAGATGCGACTGGCACCAGTCAGTGTCATTGAGCTTGAGGTGGGATCAGCATCCCTCGCATCTAGCCGAGTAATTCCATTTAACAAGCCGGAATTAAATGTAATCTTGGACTCACTAGCTTTATTATCGCGCGAAAGCACCACCTTAAATGCGGTACTGTCACCGAGCATCGCGGTTGATTCACCCAAATCAACCGTCAGGGCGGAATCATTATTTCCCTCGATAAATAGTGTGCTTCCAGCGATGGTCCAATAGGGAATGGTACCGTAGGGGTCTAGTCCATTTTCTATCATCGTGGAACGAATCAGCTGAAGGGAACCAAGTGATGAGGCCTCATCAAGCTCCTCGTCAGATGGTTGTCGGTTGGCCACTGCTAGGTAGGTCAACGCGGGTTCAATTAAAGTCGTGTAGGTGAGGGTTTGATCCTGATAGCGAATTGCATCAGCCAGTAATTCTGCCCGAGAGCGAGTTTGCAATGCATCAACAAAAATCTGAAGATCAAGACCATTCGGAAGGATAGCCCACATGGAATTGGCAAGTCGCGTCACAAACTCTTGATCGGTCAGGTCAAGCGAGTTGCTGAGTCTAACGCCAGTGAAACTCAATGCAGCGTTAGTAATATCTTCGAGCGTCGAACCTGCTCTTAGCGCCGTCATTGCTGCCTGATACAATGCGGGATCGGGCGCACGATCAAATACGATGAAGAATAGGACTGCTAACTCATCCGCAGGCCCCAAAGATTTAGCCAACGATAGTTGCAATTCCTGAATCCCACTAGGCAGCGTCAGTCCACCTGTTTCGATCCGGGCAACAAAAGAATTGAGCTCAGACTCGCTCACCGGTTCAACAAAATATGTCGAGGCCACTTGTGTGATCAGAGATTCGATGTCTGTACTCATAAAATTCCATTGGTTATTGCTGTAAACGCTTAGTCGTTCGACTGATTCACATCAACTGTAAGCAAATTTTGAGCCAAATTTCCGTGATCCAAATTGGTTAGTGCGTCCGGTTGATTTTCAAAAGGGCCTTGGAAAAAGCTGGCGTAATACCCATAATCACGCAAGTTTTAAAGGAGTTAGTATGTCTGGTCAAGGTAGTGACCCCAATGCGATGGTTGCATCCGATCGCCTAAACTACAAGCAAATAGCTAATAACCAAACAGTGAATGTGTCGACCGTGAAAGATGCATTGAAGTATTGTCGCGGGAGTTTTTTTGCTGTAGGGGTGTTTTCAGCTGGGGTGAACGTCCTGATGTTGACTCCCCCGATGTATATGCTGTCGACTTATGATCGAGTGATTGCCAGTGGCAGCATTCCAACGCTTGGAATGCTGAGCCTCATCATGGTCTTTTTGCTAGGTGCTATGGGTTTGTTGGAATGGGTGCGGTCACAGGTGCTGGTTCGCGTCTCCAATCGATTCGATAGTTTATTATCGAATCGATTGTATGATATTTCGCTCAAGCAAGCGTTATTTACTGGTGGGTCCAATACCCAAGCCATGCCATTACAGGATCTGAATGGTCTGCGGCAATTTTTGACCGGCAACGGGTTGTTCGCATTTTTCGATGCCCCATGGCTTCCTTTGTACATCGCAGTCATGTTCCTTTTTCATCCGATATTTGGTTATGTCGCTATTGGCGCTGCTGTATTTTTGGTCTGTGTGGCATATCTCAACGAGCGAATGACTAGCGCACCGCTGACCGAAGCGAATAAGCTGGCCAGTGCATTAAATGCAGAAAATGCCAAACGTCTGAGGAACGCAGAGGTGGTGCACTCCATGGGAATGGGAGTTTCTCTGCGTGATCGTTGGCGTAGCAGCCAGAATAAAGTGTTGTTGCAACAAACTACTGCAAGTACGCGAGCCGGGTCTCTAACGGCTTTTTCAAAATCGTCGCGTATCATCATCCAATCAGCGATTCTTGGGGTTGGGGCTTATTTGGCTGTGATCGGCGAAATTAGTCCCGGAGTGATGATTGCGGGATCGATTTTGCTTGGGCGTGCCTTGGCGCCCTTAGATCAAATGATCGGTGTATGGAAGCAATTTGTGACAGCGCGTGGGCAGTGGGCGCGGCTTAACGATATTTTGAGTAAAGTGCCGGTCGATCAAGACCGAATGGAGTTGCCATCTCCACGAGGTGATTTGTCTGCGGAACAGATGATGGTTGGGGCACCCGGATCAAAAACAGCGATTTTAAAGAACGTCTCCTTCAGATTGCCGGCCGGAGCCAGTCTTGGTGTTATCGGGCCAAGTGGTTCGGGTAAATCAACGTTGGTTCGCGCGATCTTAGGCATTTGGCCGCTTGCCGGTGGATCCATGCGACTTGACGGTGCAGATGTATTTTCTTGGGATCGTGAGCACCTTGGACCATTCATTGGGTATCTACCTCAAGACATCGAACTTTTTGAAGGTACGATCGCCGAAAACATTGCGCGATTTGGTGAGATTGACTCCGATGCAGTTGTGAGTGCAGCAAAAGCTGCAGGGGTACATGAGTTGGTATTAAGTCTTCCAAATGGTTATGACACCTCGCTGATTACACATCAGTTATCAGGGGGGCAAAAGCAGCGTATTGGCCTTGCGCGAGCTCTTTACGGTGACCCAGTGTTAGTCGTTCTCGACGAACCGAACTCGAATCTTGACGATAACGGTGAGGTTGCTTTGTTTTCAGCTATCCGAGCGCTTAAGGCGCGAGCTGCTACGGTCGTAATTGTCTCACATCGAACCAATATATTGGCTGAGGTCGATAACTTACTGTTGATGGCTGATGGGGCCGTAAGAGCGCTTGGTCCGCGAGATCAGGTGTTGAGCGATATTGCGAAACGACAACGGGCCGCTCAGGAGCAGGTTGCCTCGCCTGTGCCGACGCCCACTACACCTGTGCCAAAGGATTGATATGCATACGATGAATTCAGAAAAGCAGGTGACCACAGAGCAGCCGGATCAGAATGATCGACGATATCACCGTATCGGCTACGTCATTATCGCGATTGTGTTTCTGGGATTTGGTGGATGGTCGGCCCTAGCTCCCCTCGGTTCTGCAGCGCCCGCGATGGGAATGGTCGTGGTGAAGAGTGAGCGACGCACACTGCAGCACCTCGAGGGTGGTATTCTTGAGCAATTATTGATCCGAGAAGGTGATCAGGTTAAGCAGGGCCAACTGTTAGCCAAACTGGATGTCGTTCAGACCCAGGCGAGTTTAGACGTACTTACATCACAACTGTTGGCTGCCGAAGCACAAATTCATCGATTGAAGACGGAGCGGGCTACTGATCTGGTGATTCAGTGGCCTGAAGTCCTTAACCGGGCGAATGATCCCAGGATCGCGGATGTACTGAGGGAGCAAGAGGCGCTTTTTGATAAACGCCAGGCGGCGTTGGCAGGAGAGGTATCTATTCTGTCACAGCGTGCAGATCAACTGCGTAGTCGGATTAGTGGTTTGCTTGAGTCAAAAGAAACGAAGAGGCGGCTTCTTCAGTCGTTCACAAAGGAATACGACAGCCTTAAGCAGTTACTAGACGAGGGATTTGTTGATGAGAGCCGAGTGAGAGATTTTGAACGCCGCATCGTTGAGTTGCAGGGCGATCTACAAAGTCTAGACTCGGAGATCCAGTCGGCTGAAATTCAAATTGGTGAGGCAGAATTGCAGGTTCTCCAAACTCGTTCGGTATTCGATCGAGAAGTTCAGTCACAATTGACAGAATTGCAGGCACGTCGTGATGAGCTTCGCGAGCAACAACGGGTTGCTCAAGATCGGTTAGGTCGGGCTGAGATTACAGCGCCAGTCGATGGGATTGTTTTAACTATCGAGGTGACCACCGAGGGAGGAGTTGTTCCCGGCGGGCAGCCATTTATTACGATTGTGCCAGAAGAAGATGATCTATTAATTGAGGCGCAAGTCGCCCCGGTCGATGTAGACCGTGTGCGTGTTGGCCAGGATGCTGAGTTGCAGTTCTCGTCTTTCGATCCCAACAGCATGCCGAAAATTTTTGGCACTGTTTTGAATGTATCTGCTGACGCCCTAGTGGATCGCAGCTCAGGAGTCAGTTATTACCTCGCGACACTCGAAATCGCCAGTGAAGAGAGGATGAAGCTCGTCGGATATCAATTGGTCCCGGGTATGCCAGTCAATGTCTTGATACAAACCGGTGAGCGTACCCTATGGCAATACCTGACCAAACCACTGGCGCAGGGCATGTCGCGCGCATTAATTGAGGATTAATATGTTCAGATGGGCTGGATTAGTAGTCAGCACGCTCTTTTGGGCGACATGCGCGTACAGTGATTCTCTGTTGACCTTGGATCGTGCTCTTCGTGCGGAAAATATTCAGGTACAACGGGCAAACCAGAATGTACTGGTGTCTCAGGCCCGACGTGATCAAGCCGCCTCTGGCTTCGGCCCGCAGGTGAGATTTAACGTCTCAGGGAGTCGAACAGAGCGCCGTCAGTCAGGCTTTAAGCAGCGATTCTTAGGTGAGGATTACAGCATCACCCTGTCGCAACCCGTCTTCGATCGCCCACGATTTCTAGAGCCTGACCGCCTAGATGCGTTGACTGAACGATCGATGGCAGGCGAATTGAGGACACTGCAGGAGCGACGGCTTTCGCTGTTGCAATCTTTTGCTGAGTGGGTTGAGGCGCTAGAACATTTACGATTGCTTGACGAACGATTCCAGAACTTGGTGCAGCGGCGAGAACAGGTCGCGCAGTTGTTCAATAGCCAGCGAGTCAGTGTTACCGAGTTATTGACGGTCGAAAACGAGCTCGAACGAGTTCGCGTTGAGTTGGTGACAACGCAGGCTACTTTGGCACGTACTGAATCTTTGATCGATAGTTTGATTGGTTCAAGTGTGCAACTGGATTGGACCCCTGTACCAATGACCGATGTTTGGGCTTTTGATGATTTAAAGAGTCCGCCAGAGCCACAGCAGATCTATCCTGCGTTGGTAGAGGCGAGGGCAAATGTTGAGGCGTCACGAATTGCGGTCAATCAGGCCATTGGGACTGTTCTACCGACCGTTAATGCCGAGCTGGCGGTTAGACATACGAACATTGGAGCAAACGATACAGAGACTGAACTGGTTGACACTTACACTGCTCGACTGACCATGTCTTGGGCTTTGTATGATTCCGGAGATCGAGAGGCGCGTATACGCGAGGCAACCCTGATCTTACGTGATTCGGAGCTCGCTTTGATGGAACTCGAGCGTGACCTGCAGCGTCAACAACTGACACTTGAAGTTGAGATGCAACGCGCTGAAGCCGCTTGGCGTGCAGCGAAGGCTGAGCGCGACAGTGCGCGCAAATTAGTGGAGGCAGCCAACCGTAGTTTTGAGGTCGGCGTCGGCGATCTAGGAGATTCGCTGGTGGCCTTGGACCGATTGATTGACGCCAAGATGCGTGTAAGCTCAACGTGGCTGAGTGGATTTTTGGCGGCTGTGCGGATTGCGGAAAATGCGAATCAACTGGATGAAGGGATGATGCTTGTGTTGTCTGATTTAGTTTCGCAGTAATACTTGCAATGCTAGCGCCTAAGACCACGCTGGTGTTTCTCTGTACCTATCAGGGGATCGCTTTTTTGGATGCACAGATTCGTTCGATCCTGACCCAAAGTGTCTCAATCGATTTGTGGGTCAGTGATGATGGCTCCAATGATGGAACTCGAGAGTTGGTTGAGCGCTATGTGAACATTGATCCTCGCGTTCGCTTACTTGATGGCCCACGTCAGGGATTTGTCGCCAACTTTCTTTCGGTTTTTGAAAATCCTGGTGTGTCCGATTACTCTTTCCTCGCATTTGCTGACCAGGACGATATCTGGGATACCGATAAGCTCGCGCGCGCTCAGCATGACTTGAAATCCAATATTGGACCAGCTCTGTATGGAAGCGCGACACGTCTGGTCGAGTCTAATGGTCGCGTGTTTGGAGTTTCGGCTCCGAGACCTCGGCCGCTTTCATTTGCGAATGCCCTGGTGGAGAGTTTGGCCGGCGGTAATACGATGGTTCTGAATCATTCAGCGATTGAGTGGGTTACTGAGCTCCGAGCTACACTTGGAGATCTTCGCGATCATTGGGTGAGTCACGATTGGATGCTGTACCTGGTGGTTGCCCTGGGTGGGCATTCAGTTGTGTATGATCCTAGGCCGACCCTGTGCTACCGACAGCACTCGGCAAATCTTGTTGGCGGGAACCGTCAACTTAGCGCTCGATTCAGGCGAGGCTGGGGACTTTACAGAGGACAGTTTCGCGAGATGGTCCGGTACAATGAAGTGGCTCTTTCCGCACTCAGGCCATTCATGACTCCTTCCATTAGTCGTTGTTTTGATGATTATTTAGCACTACGTGAGTCGACTTGGCTTCGTTCGGGCGCTAGGTGGCGGCAGGCTGGTTTGTATCGGCAACAGTTGCTGGATCATATAGCTTTACGGATCGCCTTTAGCCTTGGCCGGTTCCCTTAGCACTATTCGCATTCTCAGTCCCTGACGCCATGTTTTCTAGACTCGCTCGATGCTGCAGAATGAGCCGATTGCCTTCACGTTTGACGATCCCTTGAACTTGTAGCGTCCGAAAAGCGCGAGTGACTGTTTCCCGGCTAGCATTGATCATCATCGCCAACTCTTGATGAGTGGGTATGAATTCAATTTGAATCGTGTCGTTGGCCAGGTCAATGAGCTGTGCTGCCAATCTTTGCAGCGGTGTCGCCAGAGTCAATAGTGTCCGCTGACGAATGAGGTTACGCACCCGAGTAGCTAGCGCGGTTGAGATTTGATTGGCGATACCTGGATGGTGCCGCATCAGATCTCTGCATATGGGAAGAGGGATCAGACACAGCTCTGACGCAGCAGTCGCAACCACATGTTCTGGGTGTGACTGGCCGTCAATGAGAGCCAGTTCCCCGAAAAACTGCCCGGGAGTGATAAAATACAATCCGACTTCGCGCCCGTCGATGGTGTAATCTAATCCTTGTAACCGGCCTTGCGTCACAATCCAAAGCCCTTGGCTTTCGCCACCTTTCTCCATGACAAGCTGGCGTTTAGACACCGTGCTCCAGTGGGATACTGATGCGATTCGTGTTCGTTCGGCCGCACCAAGCCCGGCAAGGAGGGGAATAGTATCAAAGCTAGTTTTTGAGTTGGTCATGCAATTCTATGATATCAAACTAAAATTTGTGATTGTCGACACATCCTTTTGCGCTACACCGTCGCATACTAACACCGTTTACAGAACTCTATGGGGCAGACCTGAGCATGAGACTGCTGATCTCAATACTAACGTTGTGGCTGGTAAGCCATCCCGCCATTGCCAATCCGGTTGGCGAGGTGACGTTGGTCATTGGTGCTCCTCAAGCGACGTTGGATAGCCAGCAGATCGCTCTGCAGCGTGGAACGCCTGTTGCAGTTGGAATGCAGATTGAGACCGGTATCGGGAGTCATGCACACATTCGCTTCATCGATGGTACTGTCGTGAGCATCCGCCCGGAATCCCGCCTCTTGGTATCGGCCTTTCAAGTGGAGGGTGATCGTGTTGCTGAGTTTCGGCTGACCCTGACTCGCGGAAATGCTCGAACTATCAGTGGGCCTGGTCTGAAGTCAGCGCGTGATCGATTCAGATTAAACACACCAATAGCCGCTATTGGCATCCGGGGGACCGATTTTTCAACTCGTGTGACCGAATCCAACACCGAGGTGTCGGTGCACTCTGGCGCTGTGGTTGTCTCTCCCTTGGGGGAGGGGTGCTCGGTTTCGTCTCTTGGCCCCTGCATTGGTGAGTTGGCGAAGGAACTGTCCGGAGGGACGGATCAGATCTTGCGACTTCGAGTGGGTCAGCGCGACGTTCAGAGCGTTCCTGCACTTTTGTCCGAGCCGCTCTCTAGTGGCCAGATCGATAATAGGTCGTCGGCTCAATCCCGAGAGGGGGACAATGAGAGTCAAAGGGCTGGGCCAGATCAAAGTTTACTCAGCTCGCGGGTCGCTTTAACAGAATCTGTATTACCGTACGTGACGAAACCCATTCCGTTTGAGGATCGACCAGACGATTTGGTCGGGCAGGCTGGCGCTCTGATCTGGGGACATTGGTTTAATCCCCCGCGCGGGGATAGCTGGTCTCCCTCTGCGATCGATCTCCTTCAGGTTTATCAACCGACAGTGAGCAACGCCAACTATGGATTATTCCGTGCTCCAGAGCGCTCAGGCACTCTGTCACCAACTGTCCCAAGGGTGGCGTTACAGCTGACCGCCGCAGATGCCACGCTGACGATGGATGCGCGAACGACATCCGCTCTTGTAACAGAAGGATACCTACTACTTGACTTCACGAATTCCTCGTTTTTATCGCAACTATCTGTGGCGACAGACCGAGCAGGAGTTGTAAGGCTCAATGGTGCAGGTGTCGTTGCACCGACCGGAATCTTCGTCAGTCGCAGCACATCAGATCGAATGGCTGGAGCTTTGACCTCCGACGGGCTCGAGGCAGGGATGTTGTTTGAAAAACGTGCTGGCGACGGAGTCATCCAGGGGATTTCGGTATGGGGTCAGTAAGATGATGTCTGACACTAGATTGCGATCTAACCGGTTGATGCAATATGTCGCCACTTTAGCGACGCTGTTCGTGGTCAGTTCGCTGGTGCAGATCTCCTCGATTGGACAGCGGACAGACCGTGTTCTCATTGACTTATTCTGGGCGTTAGGGGCTTCAGAGGCCGTGGATTCGCGTTTCGTTTTCGTCGACATTGACGAGCACGCATTAGACAAAGTGGGTCCCTGGCCCTGGTCTCGCACAACGATTGCAGAGTTGATTGAGTCGACACGAGTGTCTGGAGCCAACGAAGTGACGGTCGATGCGCTGTTTGCAGAATCACGACCCGGAGATGAGGAGCTGGCCCAGGCTTTAGGAGAGCCGCGTCCATCCGTCTCAGCGATCACCTTCGCTTTACAGGGCAGTGATTCAGTTCGCACCGGAGTGCTGCCGCCGCCGCTGGCCAGTGACGGGACACTGTGTGCAGGAAGTCCAATATTTCCCCGAGCAGTTGGCTACCTTGGGTCCGCCAGCACCCTGAGCAAACCCGTCGTTGGACATGTGACGCCTCGGACGGATTCGGATGGAGTAGTTCGTGCGACTCCAGCGATTATTTGCTTTGAAGGACGGGCGTATCCATCCTTGGCTTTGTCTGCCTATTTGAACGCTACTGATACGCAGGTGCCGATTGAATTGGTGGCCGGTGACGGGCCGTTCGAACCGCCTTTTTGGTTACGTCTCGGTCAGTTTGAGAAGTTTCCAGTGTCTGCGACTGGAGATTTCTTGGTGCCTTTCGATCAGTTGATTGATGGTATTCGGCGGGTATCCGCAGCTGACGTCATTAAGGGTCGCGTCGTGCTCGATGGGTCCTGGGTGGTCATTGGATCCAGCGCAATTGGCTTGTCGGATCGTGTCGCGACACCACTCGCTCCTCTGCAGTCAGGGGCGACGATTCACTTACGCCTACTGCGTGCACTATTGGACCACTCGATACCGTATTTTGTGTCTTTTGCAAATTGGGCCGCGTTCTTGGTGGCTCTGATTGCTGGAGCTCTACTGCTTCGGTTAGCGAGTCTCGGTAGTCTGCGTTGGTGGTTGGCACCCATTGCTGTAGGCACCGTTGGGACGGCGTTATTGGTCGGTGCTTTTTGCTTACAACTGTATGCTGGACGATTAATGGCTCTGAGCGGTCCGCTGGTTCTTTTAGTTGCCAGCAGCGTCGTGGCAACAGCGTTGGCTGTCGCGCGGTTCCGAGAGGAGCGGATGCACATGATCAGTCGGCTATCAGCGTATCTACCTCAAGAATTTGCAGAACGAATTGCCCGTGGCTATCGCGCGACATCCGTTGACGTTTCGCGTCAGGATGCCGTACTGATGGCAGTGGACCTTCGAAATTTCGATTTGTGGTCCGAACGGCTCGACGCCAGCTTGAGTGCGGCCCTACTGCATCACTACGTCTGCGCGGCGACTGCGCGGGTCGCTGAGTGCGGCGGTACCGTCATTCAGGTGACTGGTACACGAATCCACGCCGTTTGGGGGTTGGAGGCATTTCCCCGTCGTGTCATTCGGGCGGCTGAGAGCTTGATTGTGGAGATTGATGATAGCTTCCCAGACCTGGAGGTGGACGAGCGCCTTCCTCCCCTGGCCCTGAGTGTTGGGATTGAGCAGGGAGCGGTCCTGATGGGGACCTATGGATCTGATGCGGCGCGTGGATTTAGTGTGCTGGGTAGTACAGCCGGAATGGTTCAGGGGTTGTTACGGATGACCGGTGAGCTGAGTAGTCCCTGTTTAATGGGACCAGTCTTCGCCGCACGAGTGGGTCACGCAGCGTCGGATTCAATTGGAGTCTTCTTGCTCGAAGAGTCAACAACACCAAAAGAGCTTTTCGCGTTATCATCCGCGGCATGATTCGACCGCAAATTGTTTGTCAGTGCCTTGTATTTTGTCTGAGTTGCGTGCTGGCCCTCCCCCTATTGGCACGTGCAGATCTTGAGTCCTGCCCAACATACAGCGATATTCTGTCCTTGACGCTCCGTGAGTCACTGGATTTGGTAGCGCCAAGAATGACATCTGCCTGTGGTGATGATGCAATTTCCACCGGACTTTATGGTGGCCTTCTCTTGCGTGCGGGCGCTGTCGCAGAGGCGGTGGTTTGGCTTGAAAAATCGCTGTTACTAGATCCTGAGCAGCGGGGTGTGCGGGCAGACTATGCGTTGGCGCTGTCATCCCTAGGTGATTCCGCGTCCGGGCAACAAATTGCAACAGAATTACTCGCGTCAGGCACCGTTCCCGAGGCTCTGACCGATGTTTTGGATTCGCTAGTCAGTTTGGATCAATGGACGGCCGCTGGGCGGTTTTCCGTGACCGGTGGTTATTCTAATAACATTGATTACGTGGCGGAGCTCTCGTCATTGGATCTGACATTTGGTGAGGACGGGGTGACTACGTTGCCCCTCGCAGAGGACTCGGTTCCGACGCAGGCGAATTTTTTCCAGCAGGGATTGGTAGTCAATGGACTCTACAGCAAAGGTCGTCTGCAACTGATGCCATCAGTTAGCCTGAGTGAGCGGCGGTCGGCAGAGAGTGACGTGTCAGACTATACATCCGGCCAACTCGGGTTGGGTGTGGGATACGGACCAACCTCGGTTTATCTGGGGGCTGGATCGACAGACTATGGCTTCGGATTGGATCGGGACGATACACGAATTGGTGTGACACATTCACTGGGAGCAAAGCTTGGCGTCGCAGACTGTCAGTCAGGTCTGCGGACTGAATTGTGGCGTCAACGCTACCCCAGTCAGACAACCTTCGATGCAGATCTGACCCGTCTGGGTCTGTGGTTCGACTGTGATACTGGTTGGCAGGGGAGTTTGTACCTGACTCGGGACCGTGCGATCGGGCCTCGGATTGGCGGAGATCGCAGTGGGCTGGAGGCGCAGGTGGGCCGATCGATTCCTCTGCGATCGGGCCAACTGAATCTGGATGTCAGTGTTTCAAGTGAAGAGGATGCTGACGGGTACAGTGATTTTTTGGAGCGTGGAGACGCAAGGACGCTCAGTACAGTCCGCGGTTCGGCTGAATGGCTGGTTCCACTCACCGACACCATCTCGCTGTCAACATCGGTCACGACCCTTCGCCAGCGGAGCAACCTCGCTCTGTTTGATGTGCAGGCCAACGAAATAGCACTTTCAATTATTGTCGTTGCAGACTGAGCGAATTGACCATGACGATTCAACACGGCTGCTGAACGCGTCATGCCCCGAATGCTCTTGGGTTGAAACGTAGCTAGATAACAACCAAATAAAATTCGCTCAGCTTGTTGGCGCGCTAATCCGACAAGACTCGATTCGATTGCATTCCTGCGTGGTCGCAAGGCCGGTGATATCGCACAAATTTCAAGTGGATGCAGGTAAGCTTCGGTGGATCGACGTGGTCATGCCAAGCCAGCCTCCTTGTTCCGAAAAAATTAGTGCAATTTTCCGCCATGCAATGCTCTGAGACGTGCTGATTTGGATCAGATTGTCTGAGTCGTGACGTCTATTGGTGAAGATGACCTGGAGCAAGAGCGGGTCGGGTCTTTCTGGCATTAAAGAAACTGCGTTTCCCGTCGATACACTCACTATGCAATTACGGAGATTGTTGTGGGAAAGCCTGAAAAGCTAATTTTAGAAACCATGCGGAGTATGGGTTCGCGGCCGGGAGTCTGGGATACGTCGAAAATCAAAGACGTCGTCTTTCCACCAGCGACTCGGGGTCGGCGTCAGGTTTATCGGATCATTGACCGGTTGAACGTGACCCCTCCCGCTCTGAGTTTGCCACAACTTTTAGACAGCGTGCCAAGTGATCAACAGAGAGCAGTTGAGAAGGCTGTTGGTCATGCTCAGGCTCAGCGGATGCAGACCTCAATCGTTCAGTTGAAAGAAGTCCGGATGGGGACTTGGGCGCTACTTTGGAACAATCTCCGGCTCGCCAAGCATTGGATTTGGTTGGCAGACGTTGAGGATTTGGAAGAGGGGTTACGCGGAGCGGTGGATCAAATGATTAGGGCTCACCGTTTACCTTGTTGCCTGATTTTCCATCCGTCAGCTCAGGGCGCTCTGAAATATTTGAACTTGCCGAGGCAGGTCGAACAGTCAGCGCCCGTAAAGAATATGATGGTTATCGAGTCTAGGGGGCACCTTTTGCAGCGTATCGATGGAAAGGTCGGTTAATGGGTTCCATTTGTGGACAGGTTTTTTTGGCGTGGCTATTGCTCAGCAAAAGTCACTTATTGATACTAACAGAGTAAAGAACGAATCACTTTTTATCTGAGATTGAAAAGTGACTGAACTAGCTGATACTTCAAAGGGAGAAGGTCAATGGCGTTTAACAAAGGTTTGCAACTCGTAGACGGTAATCCGGTCAAGGTCAATACCGTCTATCTTGGCGATGCTGATAAAGCATTTTTCCAATCACAGCTGGTTGGCTCATCGATCCTCTCGCAGGGGTCTTCAGTTTTTACTATACGACCTGACAACAATGATGATACCGCCGGCGCCAAGCAGGAGTTGGTGAAGGGACAAAACCTCGTACTAGGGATTGAATACAACACGGCAGGCGACCAATATCGCTTAATTATTCAGGCGCGAGAGGATTACGATAATTCTGGCGCTGATCAGCTGACTAAAGATGTTGTGACCGGTGACTTCGTTGATGCGGCAGTCGAGACGACTTTTGGTCTGACCTACAACGCCAACGGCACTGTATCACTGATGCAGACTGGTTCTGGACTGCAGGTGCTTGCTCTACCTAACGTGTATACAGCAAAACAAGCGTCAATCGTTCTTGAAGAAACGGCTGGCGCAACATCAACTTTAAACGATGTCGCGCATCTGATTCTCGACGATGGTCGTGGAAATGTTGCTGAAATAGTAACAGCGGCAGCAGCAGCATCAGGTGGTGACGTTGTCGATAAGGTAGTAACTGCGTTTACTGCTTTGCCAGATGAGGATAAGGCTGGCTTTGAGGTGGTTGATGCCGCGTCTGCAGTACAGGATTTAGAAATTAAGCGCGCAGATGGTGCTAGCTTCACTGTAAACCTTGGCGCAAAAGAAGTCGGCGACGTCTGGACAACGAAGACCGTCAATGGAGCTGCATCAGTACAAGTTCTCGCATTGACTGGTGTTAAAAGTGCCAGCACCTACACTGCCGGGGATTTCTTCTCTAAAGACTTTGATGGTTATGTCAGTTTGTTTTCAGAATTTAACGAGGTGATAACAATTTCAGAGTTAGCGGGATACGTTAATAACCCTGAGACCATACCTGGGCCCACTTCGAATAGTGACGCGAAGGCGTCAGTTGCAGTTCTGACGCTAGGTACTGCCGGCGGGACTGAGGGACTTGCCCCTGATGACGGCTTGAAATACAACTTTACGGTATCGGATCAGACTGGTAACGAACTGTCGTTCGACTTCACCGAGGACTCCGGATCTGTACAGACGTTTGCAGACTTTGCCGCTGCGGTGAAAGCAGATTTCGACGCGGCGACAGACAAGAAGGGTTTCGCCCTAGATACGACGTCGGACACGAACGTCATCATTATCAGCCGAGCTGATGGGGCTGACTTTAAGGTGGATACTAATCCGTCGGTCGCCTCGGACTACACCACTAACTTCTTGATGTTGAATGACGAGCCCATTACGGCAACCCAGTCTGCTTACACGTCGAAGGATGTTTCACCATCTACTGGTAGATTGGAGACTGTGGCTACGCCTACCGGCGGAAATCAATATGAGATTGTTCTGGATGCGGGTGGCACCGACGTAATAACAGTGACCGCTTATAATCTATCTGGAGGCAATACTGTTGCCGCTGCTATTGACGTGATCGACGTGGCATTCGATGCCATAGTGGATAAGAAAGGTTTTACCGTTACTGATAACGCATCCAGTCTCGACTTCACGAGAGCGGACGGAAAGAATTTTACCGTCAAGTTGGGATCCAACGACGCGGCAGCCAATCTGCAATTTGATAGCACAGCTCTAGCAAAAGACTCGACTGTTTCTACTTTCAATGGCTCATTCGGTGGTTCAGTCGCGACAGTCTCGAATAAGGTCGTTCAAAAGATTGATTTCACAACTCTCAGTAGCAAGGACGTTGTTGTTGGCTCTGCAGATAGTAATTATGCGGGTGAAGCGACTCTCCAGGTCTTTGGGATGAGTAAGGCTACCGGACCAGCTACAACAGCCGTCAAAATGTCAGACACAAATGCGCACCTAGGCAACGTGTCGTCGACCGGTTATACCGGTGCGGCAGCAGTGTCCTCAGACGGAAAGGTATCGTCAGATGTGATTTTCACTCAAGTACGCGATGTCGCAGACGGGACCGGTGGATATACGGTCGATTTCTTTGTTGATCCATTTCGAGTCGGCGGAGACTATCAGTCGGTAAATTTTACCGTTGAGCACACTGCCACTCTTGACGTGGGAACGTTGACTGTCGTTGAACCAACTGGTGGGTATAAGCTCGCGAACGTGGATGGTGCGAATAATAAGTTCAGCGTGAACTGGTTTCAGCCGGCCGCAGTCACAGATCTTTCTGCGCCGATTGCGACGGTGGTCTTCACTGAAGCTTCAGCTACCGATGCTCCATCGTTTACATTCAAAACAGTGGATGTCGATGGTGTCGATTACACCGATAATGCTACTTATACACAATCATTCTCAGATACGCTAAATGCAGCAGTATTTGACGTTACCGGAGTGCTGGAGCACGGAAATGACTCAACCAGCAAGGTTGCTGATCAGTTAGTCACGGTCACGGGCTTTAAGGGCGCATCAGCGGCCAACCCAGCTCCAACCAATGGGCTTCATTTGGACCTGGCGAGTTCGACGACTACGGCGTCGACTGACTCACCAAATATGTCGTTAAGCCTAGTGGTGAAGACGCAAACTCAAACAAACGATGTATCTTTTGAGATTGATTTGCCCGCGACTGCTGCCGTGACAAACTTAGCGGCTGATCCTCTGGTTGACCCGGCTTCGTACTTTACGCTGGATGCTGCATTAACAGACTGGACCGTTAACTCGGCGACGATTGAGGGGCGTACGCTCAAGGTCGATATCTCTGGTGTCACGAATGCAAGCGTAGGAGATTCGTTGGGAACATTCTCAGCCGCGCTGACAGGAGGGTTTGGTGCGACCCATGAGTTTGAAATGCTGAACGTTCAGACTGACGCAGATGCAGCGACCGAGTCGGGCAGAGGACTGTATGTCGGACAGACGCGAACTGGGACTGATGGTACTTGGAAGATCAAGGATATGCCGATCGGTACTGTGACGCGCGCTTACGATGGTACCGCTGAAATCAGTAATGCTGTGACAGCCCTTGATGCGTATTACGCTCTTCAAGTTTCGGCTGGACTGGCGCCGCAGTGGTATACCACTGGTAGTGCGATCGAGGGACAGATGATTGCAGCTGACTTCGACGGCTCGGGTAAGGTGACTGCGGCTGACGCGCTCGCTATTTTGAACTACGCGGTTTCCGGAGCTACTCCTGATCCAGTGGTTTGGAAGTTCTTCGATACTGACACGACCGTAACGGCGATTTCTGATACTACCGTCAAGGTGTTGAGCACACACGAGACGGTCGATGGAAGCGGTAACGTGTCGCTAACTGGTCTGGCTGACGAAGTCGTGTTGATTGGCGACTTGTCAAACCCAGCGTAATCAAACGATACTAAGCGGGACCGAGCGGGTGGCGTAGCCACTCGGTTGGTCCCGTTTTTTTTGCTCGGTGTGTAAGTATGTCAATATTATTCTCCTACGAAGATCTTTCGACTGATAACGGTGTTGTCACCCGAAAACTAAGCGTTTCCACTAACGCTGAAGTTGTCACTCAGTATTTCGCTGCCTTCCAGCTTTGGTTATCCTTCGATCCAGCAGTCGTTACCGTTTTATCTCAGTCGGTGACCGTTGCCGATCCGCAGGCACTCTTTGCCATTAATCCGCCGACCGCAGCAGATAGTTCTTCACAGGGTTCGATAAAGATGGCTGGCCTCAGCCTGACTGGAGTCGCTCCCGGCACTGATTTTTTTGAGATTACCTACTCTCACGCAGCATCGGTGGATCCAGTGTTTGAGGTGGATAACGCATTGATCAATGAAGATCTTGTGTCTGAGGCCACGATTTTGACCCGTCAGTCAGATCCTAACGCTGGCCTAGTGGTGGAAACCCCTGCAGCAGGAGAAACAGTTCAAGTTGCTCAGGTAATAGATACAGATGGTGGGTATACGCTATACATATTTACCGATGGTACCGCCGGGTTTTCAGCGTCAGAGGCTTCGGTAGGTGCATCTATAGCCACGAGCTCGGTGAAGATTCTTCAGCAGGCATTCGGTGTTCCACTTGACGTAAGCGCTGTTGTCGCATCGGGTCTTACGTCGGTCTCATTCACTGTTGTAGATACAGCGGTGTCACTTAATATTGGGCTTGCTGACGGGAGCTCGAGTGTTTTGACGTTTGGTTTGGCGACGGGCGTGTTGACTTCATCTTCGACACTCCCTGGTTCGCCACAACCTGGGGTACCGACAGAAGAGGTGCCGACAGAGGTAGTAGAGGAGATCGCGGCAGATGACGGTATTAACACCGGAACGGGTATTTCTGATGCAGTAGGGTTCGAGGTCGAGGCAAGTGAAGTAGCCTCGCTTCTGCCGGCTGCAGCAGATGCGATAGCGGTATATCGTCAACGCCTTGGTGATGCGGTATCGATTGAGGCTGTGAATAGGGACGGGTCCGTTGTTGGGAAGTTTATTGGCGATTCAGACGCGCGGACGGTTCGACAGGTGACCAATGGCTCTACCAAGTTGACAGTAGATATACCCGCCGCCTCAGGCTTAGATCTCTTGGGGTTATCGGGAGAGACCAGTTACAGCCTAGCGACCACGTACTTGAATAACCTAATCGACTCTGCAGTCTCTGCGACCGATCTTTCGACCGTGTCTTGGAATAATTCACTGAAACGATCAGTCACAAAGGCCGCACTCGATCAATTGGGCCGCGATTTTAATTTGGATGTAGTGACTCCTTACCGTCAGACTTCCGGAAGTGATGAGATGTCAATCGGCTTTTCAGGCGATGGGAATGCCGTGGGTGCGATCAATCTCAGTCAGGTGAATGACCTGGTGTCGGTGTCTGGTTATGACTCTATTGTTGCAGTTGGACCGGGACGATTACTGGTTTCTGGGTCCAGTGACGCGTCGGTCTACGGCGATGTCTGGTCACAGGAAATTGCTGGAGGTAGGGGTAATGACTTCCTGAGTGGGGGCGGTGGAGCTGATATTCTAACCGGAGGTAGCGGAAACGATACCTTTGAGTTGGGTTTCAGTGGAACGACTATCATTACGGACCTGACGGCCAGCGACCAATTGGCATTTGATATTTTTGGCGTCTCGACCGTCGACCAGCTAGTGGCGCGTATTGCAGGAGTTGGTCAAGGCAACGCAGGCCTTCTTATACAGTTTGACACGTTTGCAGTGGAACTGGTCGGATACAATGATATCGGCCAGATTTCCAGTGGAATCGTATTCTAGGCATGCAAACTGAGCTCCGAATTTTGAAATTCAAGAGTCCTTATGATATACACTCGCCAACTTGTTGTTTTCTCTAAATCTAATAGAGATACGACAAATAAAAAGACGAAATGTGATTTGAGTCACAGTTTTTTGCAATAAGAGAGCGTTTAATTGATAATGAGATTTGAGTAGAGCTTTCAGGCGCACTGAAAGAACTGACCCAAGAACACCTCGGCGTTTTTGGGTGAGTTCGGTATCACCGGCTCAACGTGAACTTTGATCAAAGCTCAACAAAGTAATTATAGAAGTGAACAACCAAAGAGGGAATACTCATGTCACTTGGACTTTTAGCTACACCAACCGTCACCATTTGTAAGGCGGCGAAGATGGTATTCAACGTTGCACCGGGTAACTTCTACCTGTCGCAGTACCTTGAGTATCAAGAAGCAAACGGAACTTCAGCAACTGTTGAAGCACTGGCAGGTCTTGCTGGTGGAACAGACGCTGCGTTCGTTACAACTGTATTAACTAACCTTGGCCTTGCTGATGATGCAGGTGCATCTGCGTTCTTGACGTCTGCAATTGCAGCGAACGGTCGCGGTGCGGCTCTTGAAGCAGCAATCACTGCACTGGATAACGTAGCAGCTGATGATGCGACTTATGGCGCAGCGAAGACTGCGTTTGATTCAGCAGTCACTACATCAGTTGTCTATTCAACAAACACTGCGAATAACTCAACTGACTCGGCAACTCTTGCGGCTGCGATAACAGACGAGGCTATTGAAGCGTCGGCAGAAGTCGCTGGTAAATCGTTCGCATTGACAACGAATGCAGACGTTCTCGGTCCAAATTCGCTCACAGCAGCGAATAAGACAACCCAAGGCGATGATCTGATCTACGCGAACACCGATGGGAACTTCAGCGGTTCAGATGTAATCGACGCTGCGGGTGGCACCGATACTTTATATTCTGTGCAAGATACGACAGCAGCTGAAACAATTACACCTGTCCTCACTTCTGTGGAAAAAGTGTATGTTGATGTCAACGATGGAACTGCTGGTACTGCTCACACATATACGTTTAACGCATCAACTGCTACTGGCTTAGACCAACTGTGGGTCAATGCCTACTCAGGGTCAACAACCGGGACAGAAGATACGTTTGCGATCACCCAAGTCGGTACTGACGTCACAATTGGTATCAAGGACGGTGATGGGGAATATAACGTCACCCCAACCTTTAAATCAGTTACTGGTTCAACTGATTCAGCGACCTTAGCCTTGGATAAGGCAAGTGTTGATACAGTGACAATGGCTGGTATCGAGACTGTAAACGTATCAATTGCTGGCGGGGCTTCAACATCTTCTTCAAACGCAAGCACTATCGCAACCTTGACCGTTGCAGCCGCGAGTGCTTTGAACATTACTGGTGACAGAAATCTCACGGTCACGAATACGATCGACTTCAAGAATGCCACTTCATCCACTGCGATTGATGGGACAATTGACGCGACAGGAATGACTGGGAACCTGACGCTTACAAGTAGTGGTGGCGATAACATCAGCTTTAATGGTGGATCAGGTAAGAACACCATTGTTGTTGGCGCTGGTAACGACACCCTTGTAGGTGGAAATGCCGCTGATACATTCACTACAGGTGCCGGTGATGACACTGTTACCGGTAATGGTGGTAATGACACGGTAATCATGACAGTAGCGCAGTTGACAAAGGCCGATACTATTAGTCTCGGGGACGGCGATCGCGATGCGATTATTACAGGCGCAACCACGTTGAATGGCACTTCGCACAACGCATCTGCGCTTGCTATCCTGAATGGTAGCGGTGTATCCGGAGTTGAGGTGTTGGGTACGTCAAGTGCTGCTGTTACTGCAATTGATGCGTCTGTCTTTGAGCAGAATATCTTCCGTCTCACGGGTGATAACGCAAAATCCTTGTCGATTACGAACGTAGCAGGAGAGACGTTAGAACTTACGGGTAACGGTACTGCGGCGGATACTGGTAACGCTGATGCAATCACTGTTTCCGGAAGTCTTCCGAATCAAACGTTCACTCTCGAGTTGAACGGGTCTGCTACTGCGCTGAATGTCAGGGGTGAAGACGCTGCAGCTGGTGACGCTGCATTGGTACTCTCATCTGGAATTTCGACCGTGAATATCGTGTCAACAACTACAAATAGCACGCCATCATCCGTAACAAACACAATTGAAGCAGCAGATGATGGAAACGCGGCAGGCAACGGTACTCATACGATCGATAACGTAAGCGCTGGTTCGTTCGTAGTTACAGGTGATGTTGATCTTGTAATCGCATCTGGTGCAACCACTGGTTTCACAAACGCCGTGAGCTTGGATGCGTCCGCGTTCACTGGTGATTTGACTGTAACTGGTTCAGCGTCAGCCGACGTGATTAAGGGTGGTTCTGGTGCTGATACAATCACAGCCGGTGACGGTAACGATGTACTCACTGGTGGAGCTGGCATTGATACCTTTATCTTCGCTAAGGCCGCATCGGCCGGTGCACCAAGCTCAACACTTTTCGAGGAAATCACTGACTTCGAGCTCGGTAGCGACATCATTGACCACGAAACAGCCGTCACGGTGGATTCGGCATCAGCGGATGCAACAGCAACTGTGGCAAAGGTAAGTTCAGAGGGTATCGCAACCTTCCATGCAGACGACGATACGTTAGCAGAACGGATCGTTGCCGCAACTAAAGGTATGGACGCGGACGGAGACTTTGTTGTGTTCGAACATAGCGGGAACTCTTATGTTTATCTTTCTGGTGATGCCAACGCCACTCAGGACGATGGAGTAGACGTCTTGATTAAGTTGACTGGAGTGACTGGTATCTCTGATAGCACGATCGACGCAAACAACAATTTGATTCTTGCTTAAGGATCGATAGGTGAATGGAAACCCTAGGCAGAAATGCCTAGGGTTTTTTTATGATAGAAAATCCTTTAATTAAATCGCAATACAGTGGGTTTCCTTATCCTGAACCGATTGAAGACCTTTCTGTGTGGTTGAATGATCATTCATCGCTCGGTGACCCGTCCAAAATAGAAACTTTTAATACTTATTGGCCAGGTGCCAAGAAACGACCTTTATCGATTTTGATTGCAGGTTGTGGGACCAGTCAAAGCGCAGTAATCGCCTACACTAATCCGGATTGTCAAATAACAGCAGTTGACCTTTCCGCAACAAGTCTGGGTCATACGGACCAACTCAAAAAACGTCACTCTTTGGGTAACTTAGATTTAGTGGAACTGTCTCTGTTAGAGGTCTCTAAGCTCGATCAAACCTTCGATCTCATTATTTCGACAGGAGTTCTTCATCATCTGGCGGATCCAGTTGCTGGTGGTCGTGCGTTGGCGGCAGTGTTGAAAGAAAACGGTGTAATGCATCTGATGTTGTATGGTTCTACGCTTAGATATCCTATCTACCCGTTGCAGCGTTCCTTTGATCGAATGGGTATTACCCAGACTGGGGAGAACGCACAGCGCATAAAGCATCTTATTGAGAATGTTTTGGATAAGAATCATCCAATTCATCGCTATGTCAGTAAATGTCGTGACTTGAATTATGAAGCAGGGATTGTTGATACATTTCTTAATCCACAAGATACGGCATACTCAGTCAGCGAAATTTTGCAGTTTACCCAGAGAATTGGAATGACGTTCGACAGTTGGCTAGACAACGGGTACTACTACATCGGTCACGAGCCTAACTTCAAACAAGCTGAATTTCTTGCATTGTTTCCCGAATTTCTCGACTTACCTTTTTTTGTGCGAGCGGAGATAGTTGATTCCCTGTTTATGAATCGAGGGGTGCACCGATTCAACTTAGTAAAAACAAAGAGAAACTACATATCAGGTATCCTGCGGGGTACCCATGGGACAAGCGTTATGCCCGCCTTGAAAGGCTTACAAAAATTTGAGCATCCTGAGTACCCAGAAGGGAGGATTTGGGGGAGACATCCTTTTTTGCAAACTCCGTTTGCTCTGGATTTAAAAAGTGTCGAGATCTTTAAGTTGATCCAGGCCCATACTCCCGCGAATCACATTACTGAAACACTTATAAAAAATGGAGCGACCCGTAAAGAAGCTGAGAGTCAGCTTCAAGGCTTCATGACAGATATGTGGTTTAGAGGACATCTATACTTCAGTCATCCAGATAACCCACTATGAAGCAACACGGTTACTACACGACCTCATCCTATATTGTTAATTATTATGCAGAGTTTAATCCAGTACACGTCGAACTCTTTTCACTGATACACGGGCTCGAGCGACCGCCGAGTCGGTCTTTTGTTGATATGGGTTGTGGCATGGGCCTGAACACAATCCTTACAGGCATCGCAAATCCATCGATTAAGTGTACTGGCGTTGATCTCATGTCATCCCATATCCAATGGGCGAAAGACCTTTTAGTCAACAGATTTTCGGGCACTCCACCTCCAAATATTCAATTTCATTGTGCCTCGGTTGAAGACCTCAGCTTAATTGAGCATCAGGAAACATATGATCTCATTGCCTTCCATGGGTTTTTTAGTTGGGTCCCTAAAGAGTCTCTGAACGCGGCCCTTAACTTCGTAAAAACCAAATTACATCAGGATGGTATTGTCTACACCGGTTTGAATGTCGATGGGATTTACAGTCATTTCGAACCTTGGCGTAAGTTGGCGCTCGCGTTTCAAAGGGAGGATGGCTCCGTACAACGATCCCCTCAGCAGAGGATTGTTGAGCTCACCGAATATTTAGAATCGCTGATGAGCGTGGCTTCCGAAACCCGGATCCCCTTTTCCAACACCCTTGAAGCCTTTGTGCAATTATTGAAAAATAAGGATCCTGAATATCTCTGTCACGAATTATTAAACGAGGATTGGCGAAACCTGAGTTTTGTTGAGTGGGCTCAGATGTTTCATCAACGGAGTAATCTGCGCTTTATTGGGACGGCAGCGCCGTCTAAACTTTACCCACAATTGTCACTTCTGCCAGCTGCACAATCATTTCTCGCCAGGCAATCTGGTGGCGAAGCAGGTACTCAACTAGAGAACATTCTCACTGGCACTACATTTCGAAACGACCTTTGGTCTATGAAAAAAGCACACTTGGATAGGAGCGAGCGTTTAAAACGGATCGGGTATTTCAAGGTACTCCTGATGTGCTCTTCCGAAGATGTCTCTTTAAACTATAAAACCGGCAATCTCTCTATAAATTTAGATCCAAAGGTTTACCACCCTATACTCCAACGGCTAGAACAATGTTCTTGGACTACGATCGCAGAGCTTATGCAACTGAACTCATCTGAACCGCTTTTGATACTGCAAGCGATATTGATTCTTTACTCAAGAGGTCATTTAGCTCTTTCTCCTCCACAGCCTCCACAAGCAAAAGCCCGTCAGCAATGTCATCAGTTTAACTATTGCGAGATGGAAAGATCCTTGAGTGGCGAGAACATTGGCTTTATGGTCAGCCCAGCTACTGGTGGAGGTATTCAATGGAGCCGCGCAAATAGCACATTTTTGTGCCTCTTTATGAAGGGTAGAACGCAAGCTCAAACGCTTTCAGCGGCTTATTTCGAGCACAACCCAGAAACCACTATTGAACAGACGAAAGAAATGACACATCGATTTTTGACGAAATCGCTACGACTAGTGAGAGAGCTAGATCTTTGTGATCTATCGACCTAGTTTTTTTAGGAACGGACTCTTCATATACTCGTGTTCGTACTTAAAAAACTGACCTAGTTCGTTTTGAATGTCTTTTAGTAATACTTAAGAATGTTTGTAGAGTGGTGACATAACAGCCATTAACCAGCATTGATAGATGATGAGAGGAGACCCCAAAGCCCACAATCACAATTGACGGCACAGACCACGATACAGACCAACTGTCTGATAGTGCCAAGGCACAACTTGCTTCACTCCAAGCCTGTGAGAACAAGATCAGACAATTACAAATTGACTTAGCCATTGTACAGACTGTAGTGGTTCACTAAATCCGGACAGTCCACTGAGTGGTAAATTACCACTTGAAGGAGATTGTCTAGATGAAGAAACGACGTTCATTTTCTCGGGAGTTCA
>JGI26086J50260_1000480_pt1 | contig 25582 bp, 21 predicted proteins | sample SaaInl3SG_22_DNA_FD_50260 | JGI IMG/M metagenome (IMG submission 50260)
GAAACCTGGTGTACCGCCTTATTCAATCTGTGGGATCAAGCCAAGTTGAGACCGAAAGAGCGTGTACTAATCCATGCGGGCGGGTCAGGCGTGGGGATTGCTGCGGTACAACTGGCGCGTTTGATGGGTGCGATTCCCTATGTGACTTGCGGATCGGCTGAGAAGCTTGCGTACTGCCTCGCTCATGGTGCAGAAACCGGTGTTGTGCGTGATCAGGACTGGGCTGCGTATTACCGCGGACTCGGCGTGTCGTTTGATGTGATTTTGGATCCGGTTGGTGCGGGATACTTAAACCGCAACTTGACCGTGGCCGCAGATGCATCGCGTATCGCTTTGATCGGTTTGCTGGGAGGGATTCAAGCCGAGGCCAACTTATTGGAGTTTTTAGCAAAGAATGTGACCTTATTCGGACGCACCTTACGGACCCAGCCGACGCATGTGAAGCGGCGATTGCTGGCTGAGCTGGAGACCATTGTTTGGCCCGCTCTACAACGTGGCCGGGTGCACCATGCCGTGGAGCAAATATTTGCTCGCGACGAAATCGATCTGGCTTACGCGCGTATGCAAGAAGGTGATCAGATCGGAAAATCTATTGTTGTAATGAAGTGAGTGTGAAATGAGTGAATACCATTTGGTTGTCATCGGGGCCGGCAGTGGCGGCGTCCGTGCGGCTCGGATGGCAGCGGGTTTCGGGGCCAAGGTGGCGGTGATTGAAGACCGTTACCTGGGCGGTACCTGCGTTAATGTGGGTTGTGTGCCGAAGAAGTTGTATGTGTTTGGCTCAAGCTTTGCTGAAACGCTGATTGATGCGCGTGGTTACGGTTGGCAAACGGCAGACACCGCATTTGACTGGCCTACATTGCGTGATAATAAAATCAAAGAAATTAGCCGCTTAAACGCAGTCTATGACAAGTTACTTGAATCATCAGGAGCAGAGCTCATTAACGGCCGCGGGCGTATTTTGGATCCCAACCGGGTGCAGGTGAATGATCGCATTCTATCGACTCAACGCATATTAATCGCGACCGGTGGTTGGCCAAGACAGCCAGAAATGCCCGGCATTGAATTGGCTATGACCAGCAATGAAATTTTTGATCTGCCTGAACTACCGAAGAAGATTCTGGTAGTGGGTGGTGGATACATTGCTGTGGAGTTTGCTGGAATTTTTGCCGGTCTTGGTGTCGAGACCGTGCTGTCCTATCGGGGCGCGCAGTTGCTGAAAGAATTTGATCGGGAAATTGTCGATCAGTTGGTGCTTGAAATGCAGGCCAAGGGTATTGAGGTGCGATTTGAGCATCGGTTGCAAGGGTTCGCTAAACAGGCTGATCGGATTGCCGTGCAGCATTCCGATGACGATGAATTGTTGGTCGATGCCGTGCTGATGGCAGTGGGTCGCGTGCCAAATACATTCGGTTTAGGCCTTGAGAACACAGCGGTCAGTTGCCGCGAAGACGGCACCATTGAGGTGTTTGACAACTTCCAGACCCGTGAGCCTTCGATTTACGCGGTGGGTGATGTCACCGGCACCATGGCCTTGACTCCTGTCGCGTTGGCCGAAGGCATGGCGCTGGCTAAACACCTGTTTGCTGGGTTACCGACCGCTGCGGTCGACTATGCGCATTTACCAACGACAATTTTCAGCCAGCCAAATATTGGTACCTTGGGTCTCAGTGAAGAGCAGGTTCTCGCGCAGGGCATTCGGGCACGGGTGTATGTCAGTCGGTTCAAACCGATGAAGCACACCTTGAGTGGGCGAATCGAACAAAGCATTTTTAAGCTCATTGTGGATGATGCCACTGACGCTGTGATTGGCTTGCACCTTCTGGCGCCGGATGCTGGTGAAATCCTGCAGGGATTTGCCGTGGCTTTAAAGGCGGGGGCCACCAAGGCGACTTTTGACGCGACGATCGGGATTCATCCAACGGCAGCAGAAGAGTTTGTCACCATGCGCGAACCGGTGCGAGTGATTGGCTGATATAGGACCAAGACAGACGCTGGTATTGGTGGGCGGTGGGCATGCACATGTGTCCGTCATCAAACGGTTTGTAATGCAACCAGAACCCAGCGTGCGTTTGCTCGTCATTGCCCCGGAATCGAGGGCTCCGTACTCCGGTATGTTGCCTGGTTTTTTAGCCGGCCTGTACGCTGAATCGGAGTTGTTTCTCGATGTGGCGGCGCTGACTGAGCAGGCCGGCGGGTGGTTTTTACGTGCTGAACTGCAATCAATTGATGCTGAGCGACAGCGGTTGGTGGTGAAACGGCCTGACGCACTGGGAGGTACTGTACTGCCTGAGATCGCCTATGACTTGGCTTCGATTAATACCGGAGCTGCGCCTCGGGATGCATTTCCTTCTGCACATCCAAATCTTTACTACGTTAAACCTCTGACCCACTTACTGCAGCAATTGCCAGCGATTGACAGCGCATTGACCGGTCAAAGCCAGTGCTTGGCTGTGATTGGTGGTGGGGCGGCAGGCATCGAACTGGCAATGGCGTTCCGAGTGCGTTTCCCAGAGGCTAAGATCACACTGGTGGTAAAGCATCCGTTTGAGCGTGATCAAGCGCTTGCCAAAGGTGCGACGCAGATCGAGGCCGCGCTTGATGCACGCGGAGTCTCTTTGTGGTTTGGAGAGGTGGTTGAGGCGACTGCGTCTGCGGTGATCTTCGCCGATGGACAAAGGCTGGATTGCGCATGCGTTTTGGTGGCCACACCGGTGGCGCCACCACAGTGGTTGTCCGCTTCGACCTTACCGGTAGCTTCAAGTGGTTTTTTGGCGGTCGATACGCGGCTTAGGGTGGTGGGATATCCGTCGCTGTTTGCGGCTGGGGACGTGGTCGAGCTGAGTCCGCCCCGTGCACGCGCAGGCGTGCTGGCGGTCCGTGCTGGCGAGTATCTTGCGAAGGCTCTACCAGCGGCTCTAAAAACGCAGACAGTAGGAGATTTCAAGCCGCAAAAACAATGGCTTACGCTACTGAATTGCGGCGATGGTGAAGCGATTTTAATACGCGGCAATTGGTCTTTTCGAGGTGGCTGGGTGTGGCGACTCAAAGACTGGATTGATCGACAATTCATGCAGCGTTTTCAGGTCCAACCGATGCAGTCGACTGCGTTGATGCGTTGCGAAGGATGTGCGGCAAAGTTGCCAGGAGACACCCTTAAAGCACACCTGGGTGGCATGTTTGAGGATGCGGCGGTCACCGAGTCAAATGGCCAACTGCAAATGCAGTCGATTGATGGTTTGAGTTATCTGGTGTCGGATCCACATGCGATGGGTTGGTTGGCGGTGCGGCATGCGGCATCGGATCTGTGGGCTATGGGTGGGCAGCCACAGACCGCTCTAGCGCTTGTAGCTGTTGCCCGAGCGGCGCGTCCAGAGCTTGAGGCGGATGAGTTTCGGTTAGTTGAAGCGGGAATACGCAGCGCTGCTGAGGCCTATGGAATTCGTTTAATTGGTGGCCACACTGTTGCCTTGCAACAGCCGATGGTGGCAGTGATGGTGTCAGGAAGTGCGCTGCGACCGATCCGCAAACACGGAGCTAAAGCGGGTGATGTGTTGGTGCTCAGTGGGCCAATCGGTAGCGGGATCCTGTTGGCTGGTTTCCGTCAAGGGCTTGTATCTGGAGCAGCCATTGATGGGTATTTACGCGTTGCTTGGCGCTCTCTGGGCGCTGCAGCCGATGCGGCTTTACATCATCCGCTCTCGGCGATGACGGATGTCACCGGTTTTGGCTTAGCGGGTCACATCGCCGAGATGCTGGAAGAAGGCGACCTCAGTGTGCGATGGGCTGCGTCTATCCCAACTTATTCTGGCGTCGACGAGGCATTGGCGGCTGGGATTCGCTCCAGTGCGGCAGACGGCAACCAACGGTATGCAGGAGCGGTTGCAGAGGGAGCACCGAGTCCTGTGGTCTTTGATCCACAGACCGCTGGCCCCTTATTGGCAGCGATACCTGCGAGCGATGCAGATGCATTGATTTCAGCTTGGCGAGCAACTGGTGCGTCACCAGTTGTGGTGGGGGTGATTACCACCGAAACGTCGTAAAGACATCAGTTTTGAAATCGGTCACATTGATGCATTGGCAGAACAAGGATGAACCATGAGCTATCAGAGTGAATACGATCGGTCGGTTAACGATCCTGAAGGGTTTTGGCTAGAGAAAGCCCAGTTGATTGATTGGGTTTCTGCACCAAAGGTCGGTTTGGCAAACGACGCACAAGGTATAGAGCGCTGGTTCCCTGATGGCACTCTGAACACATGTTTCAACGCTGTGGACCGCCACGTGGATGCCGGTCGCGGTGAGCAAGTGGCGATTTATTATGATTCGCCCGTCACCCAAAGCAAGCGGGCCATCACATACCGTGAATTGCAGCATGATGTGGCGCAGTTTGCTGGGGTCTTGGGCGGACTGGGAGTCACCACTGGTGATCGTGTGGTGATATACATGCCAATGGTGCCTGAGGCATTGGTGGCAATGCTCGCCTGTGCACGCATTGGTGCGATTCATTCGGTAGTGTTTGGGGGATTTGCGGCCAGTGAGTTGGCGGTGCGATTGTCTGACGCAACTCCGAAGGTGATTGTGACAGCCACCTGTGGCGTTGAAGTGGCCAAGGTGATTCCTTACATGCCGATCGTTAATGAAGCGATTGAGATGACCGAACACAAGCCACAATCTGTTGTAGTGCTCGAACGTCCGCAAGCGGCCTACACACCCATCGCAGGACGAGATTTCACCTGGACCGATGCGATGTCCAAGGCCTCGCCTATTGATTGCGTGCCGGTCAGCGCCACGCACCCGTTATATATTCTGTACACCTCCGGCACCACGGGTAAACCGAAGGGTGTGGTACGTGACAATGGTGGTCATGCGGTGGCCATGGCGTACTCAATGCAGGCGGTTTATGACATGCAACCTGGCGAGGTTTTTTGGGCGGCCAGTGACGTCGGTTGGGTTGTGGGCCATTCCTACATTGTCTATGCACCGCTGATTTTCGGGTGCTCCACCATTCTTTACGAAGGGAAACCGGTGCGCACACCTGATGCGGGCGCGTTTTGGCGAGTGGTGGAGGAATACCGAGTGAAGGTCTTGTTCTCCGCCCCGACAGCGTTCCGCGCGGTACGCAAAGAGGATCCAACCGGCTCAGAGTTCAAAAAATACGACACCAGTTCTTTATCGGCGCTGTATTTAGCAGGCGAGCGTTTGGACCCGCCGACATATCACTGGCTTGATGAACTGACAAACCTTCCGGTGGTGGATCACTGGTGGCAAACAGAGACCGGTTGGGCGATTGCTTGCAATCCGCGCGGACTCGATTCCTTTGCCCCAAAAGCAGGTTCGGCCACCATGCCAACACCAGGGTTTAAGATCGAAATTCTCGATCCCAATGGCGGCGCGGTAAAAGCCGGCGAGCAGGGCAGTGTAGTCATCAAACGCCCATTGCCGCCGTCATGCCTGCCCACGGTGTGGGGCAATCACACTCGCTTCGAGGAATCCTATTTAAATCCATATCCGGGGTACTACCTCACCGGGGATGGTGGATTTATTGATCATGAAGGATACATTTTCATCATGGGCCGCACGGATGATGTGATTAACGTGGCAGGCCATCGCTTGTCGACTGGGGAGATGGAGGAAATTGTTGCCGCCCATCCGGCGGTGGCAGAATGTGCTGTGATTGGCGTGGCAGATGAGCTGAAGGGGCAATTACCGCTGGGTATGGTGGTATTAAAAGACGGAGTGAATCAGGCGCCAGAAGATGTCGAAAAAGAGTTGATCCAAGCGGTACGCTCGCACATCGGTGCGGTCGCCTGTTTCAATAAGGCGCTCATTGTCGAGCGGTTACCAAAAACCCGATCGGGGAAAATTTTGCGCGCCACGCTGCGGAAAATTGCTGATGGAGAACCCTACACCACCCCTTCGACTATCGAGGATCCGGCGGTGCTAGAAGAGATTCAAAGCCGCTTCTGAGTGTGGCTCAAGATTCTCGAGGCGACTTGTCTACATGTCGTCTTGTGGACTGATCGAAATTGGTGCGGGCCTGAAATTCAATCGCTCGCACCTTATTCGAAGGAGCTGTGGTTGGTATTCGTACCCGACAATCGGTGCTTTGGAGAAGTTGGTATTAAGAGTAAACATACCGGGGCCTAGCCAGCAAGATTCAAGGCAGGTCATCCGATCATGTACTGATCGGCGCACTTGGCGGTATGACTTCAAGCTAACTCGGCCAATAATGCGCTGGATCAGAGGCCAGTGACCTGTTATCAGTCCACACATAAACCCCTTCGGCCCTCAGGATATATTGAACTTAACGAGTGCTCACACTCTCGCCAGCAGAGCCTTGCGCAACGTGGTGTCCAAGTGCCCCGGGTGCGAGAGCTCATAGTGGGCATCGATTTGAAGACGATTTTGTGACCGGTGATACGCTGGATCGTAGTGCGCTTCCAACAAGCTGTGACATAAACCCAGCCAATCCTCAGATTCTAACTGCGTGCGCCACGTGCTCAATTGCTGCTGGCTGTGCCGAAATGCCAACTTCTCAATCAAGCCAAGCGTCTGTGTGGGTTGCTCGGTTAGGTGTTTATAGGCGGCCAGTGAGTAGGCTGCGCGCTCAGAAACAGGGCAGTCAAGCCCCAGAGCTGGAGCTTCGATCAGACGCTCAAATAAGGCCTTTGGCAGATGGATCTCTCCTACTTTGGAGGATTCAGACTCCACCCAAACAGGTTGATCAGGGTCAAATCGTGACAGCGCCTGAAATAACAGTGACTCAAAATACTTTTGCGACGGCTGGGGCGCATCGGGTTCTTGGCCAAGTAGGGAGCCTCGGTGATTGGCTAGACCCTCAAGATCCAGTATCTGAAAGCCAGATTCGGCCATCTGATGCAGGATCGCCGTTTTCCCGCAGCCAGTGGGCCCGGCCAAGACCTGGAAGCGCAAACGCGTAATTTCTGTAGGTACTCGACTTTGAACTTCTCGCCTGTAGGCTTTGTATCCGCCTTGCAACAGGGTTACTGGCCAGCCGATTTCATTAGCACTAAAGCCAAGGATCCCGAGCGTTGTCCGCCACGCCAGCAATACACCAGGGGTCGCCAATCTCGAGGCTGCTCTGCCAAGGTGGTGAGGTGTCGGGCGATGTTGGCGCTGGTAAGCGCCGCGCCACGCTTCCTGGCAACAAAGGGATCAACTTGTTTGTAAAGGGTGCCCACTTCCGCGCGCTCACTGTCATCGAGCACCGGTAGATTGATTGCGCCAGGGATGTGGTCTTCGGCAAATTCGGCTGGAGAACGTACGTCGATAATGCAATCGAAGCTGTCTTGCTCGCGCAAAATGGTGTCGACGGGTTGGGCTGGAATCTGTCGCTGCATGTTGACTTGGTGCGTTTGGACCTTAATAATCCCGCTCCCATGCAGGTGTGGCTCAGTTGGTAGAGCACTCCCTTGGTAAGGGAGAGGTCCCGGGTTCGAGTCCCGGCACTTGCACCACATACGCATTGGACGAGTCGCCCCGCGGGTTGGCATAGAGTTTAACAGGAATGTTTCTGCTCTACTCCTGAATTGGTCAATGTTTCATCTCAGCCCATAGTGCGGCCCAGTCATTGGGTTACAGACCAATTGACCCATCGAATGGGTTCGACCCAACCTGTCTTCTGATCGAATGCTTTAACCATTCAAATACAACTGTGGTTATTGAGCTTTCCAGCATCAGTCGATTCTCATCGAGGCAACTTAAAATCGAGGCGATCGCGAAAACAAAAGATCACACTGTGGTGAGGCGTGTGAAGTGAGTTGGCATTACTCTCATCACATACGAATATCTCGCATTGGTGTGACCGTGTGTCGCAAATCCGATGGTGGTCGAGCGCCCTTAAACGGTTCGGCCATCTGTGGGGCTCATCGAGCTTGAGCTAGGTCACTGATTTTGAAGTAGAGACGAGACACGTGAGAAAGCTCTTCACTGCCAACAATATCCTTGAAGCACAACTACTTGACCTTATGCTAAGACAAGACGGGGTCAATTCGCACGTTAAGAACGACAGTTTGCAATCTGGTGTGGGCGAAATTCCATTTGTTGAAATGTGGCCAGAAGTTTGGGTATTGGACGACAGGCATTGGGTAAAAGCCACGGAAATCTTGCGTCAGTTTCGGCAGGCTCGGTCTACAGATGAATGGGTGTGTCCGCATTGCAAAGAGACCAACCCAGGAACGTTTGAAACCTGTTGGTCGTGTACTGAGATTTAATTGAGGTGGTGTGTTGGGCTGATGAGAAATAAGCAGGGCATGCAGAGAAATCGTCGGAGGGTGTTGTCCCAGCTAACTGGGTTGGCGGTGATGTCTGTCGCCCAAGCAGTTCATGCGAATGTGACGCCGCGGCAAAGTTTGGGGCCGTTTTATCCTGTAACGTTGCCATTAGACAGCGATGCCGATCTGACATTCGTTGAGGGACGAGACGGCCGCGCAAGTGGTCTCATCACGAATTTATCCGGACAGGTGATGGATTCGGATGGGAATGCCGTGTCTGGTGCATTGATCGAAATCTGGCAGTGCGATGCATTCGGCGCTTACCATCACCCCCGCGCGGGAGGTGGACGCGATCCATTTTTCCAAGGGTATGGAAAAACCACCACTGATGAGTCGGGGCGATATCGATTCAAAACCATCCGACCCGTCGCATATCCAGGTAGGGCGCCGCATATTCATGTGAAGATTACCAATGATTATCAACAGCTTGTAACGCAAATCTATGTCCGCGGCGAACCTGCGAATGATCGTGATTTTTTACTAAATGGCATTACTGATCTGCAGGCTCGTGAGTCGCTTATCATACCGTTCGCTAGGGATCCTTCTGGCTCCTCAGACGAGTTGATCGCTGAATTTAATCCTGTGATGCAGGCCTAAGGCAGGGTGGTCGAGCCTCTCTTAGCGTGTCGCGTATGAAAAACCCGTGGTTTGTTTTCGCCTGTATTTTACTTGCCCTGAAAGCCCTGTTTTTCGGCTTGTCGCTGCAAATGGCACTTTTTTAGGGATAGGGGGCATCAACTGTTGCTGTGGCAGCGAACGCGTACTCTCGTGAAGATCTGTGGTGGGGATCAAGCGGCATGATGCGTGATAAGTATGCATTTTGCGATACCCTCAACTTCTTTTGACTGCCCCAGGAGGCCATTGTGAGCACCATCGGAACGCCATTTACCTCAACTGCTAAACGTGCCCTGCTGTGTGGGTCTGGCGAGCTGGGCAAAGAGGTGGTGATTGAGCTCCAGCGATTTGGTGTGGAAGTCATCGCGCTCGATTCATATGCAAATGCACCCGCGATGCAGGTCGCCGATCGTAGTCATGTGCTTAATATGTTGGATGCTGATGCGTTACGCCGAGTCATCGAGGCGGAGCAACCGCACCTAATCATTCCTGAAGTGGAAGCGATTGCCACAGATGCATTGGTGGCATTGGAACGCGAAGGCTTCCGAGTCATCCCGACTGCTAGGGCGACGCAGTTGACGATGAATCGAAAGGGGATACGTCACCTCGCTGCTGTCGAGTTGGGACTGCAAACGTCAGACTATCGCTTTGCCGACACGCATGAGGCGTATCTCGATGCAGTGGAGTCGCTCGGTCTTCCATTTGTGGTCAAGCCCATCATGAGCAGCTCTGGGAAAGGTCAAAGTATTGTCAGGGATCATTCAGAAATTGAGGCAGCCTGGGAGTATGCTCAAAGTGGTGGTCGAACCCAAGCCAGTGAAGTGATCGTCGAGTCCTTAATTGAGTTTGATTACGAAATCACACTCCTGACCATTCGCCACAAAGATGGCGTGTCGTTCTGTGACCCGATTGGCCATGTGCAAGAAAATGGTGATTACCAGCAGAGTTGGCAGCCGCACCCGATGTCTGCAGCCACATTGACGGCAGCACAAGAAATTGCCGATAAAGTGACTAAGGCTTTGTGTGGCGAAGCGGGGCGAGGCCTGTTTGGTGTTGAATTATTTATTAAAGGCGATGCAGTATTTTTTAATGAGGTATCACCTCGACCGCATGATACCGGCTTGGTGACGCTGATTTCTCAGGATCTGTCTGAGTTTGCGCTGCATGTGCGCGCCATCCTTGAATTACCAATTCCGAATATCACCCAGCATGGACCCAGTGCATCTGCGGTCATTTTGCCTCGAGGAGATTCTGACCAGGTTGAGTTCTCAGATCTTGATGTGGCTTTGTCTGCGCCAGATACGCAGATTCGGCTGTTTGGCAAGCCCGTGATTCGTGGCAAGCGACGCATGGGAGTGGCGCTTGCTCGAGGCCGAAGTATCGAAGAGGCTCTTGAGAAAGCGCGATCGGCGGCTCAGGCTGTGCGTATCAAGTTTTGATGTGGTCAGGCTAAATCAGAATACGATCCGTGACGGCATCGATTGCAAACTGCAACGATCCCGTAATTCAAGGATGCGACGTAGAGTGACCACACAAGGACGGCAATTTATGTCGTTTTCAAACCGTCCGTGGAAATAGGGTAGAACCCGACACGTGTTCCTCTAGCCAAGCCACCGATCAAGAATGCGGTCCACAAAAACAGGATCAATCCGGTGTCCCTGATCCTTGATCACTTCAAGACGTCCCTGCGTCTGAGACATAAATGCCTCACAAACTGTGAGAGGAGATTGCTCATCGTTTGATCCGACAACGGTATCGATCACTCGCTGGCTGAATGATCCGGCTGCGATCGCCTTTTGCAGTCGCGCTGCCTGTGGCGGCTTAAACAACATTCCAGAAACACGACATGCGCCCAACACAGGTGAAAGAAAAAGACACTTTCCCGGAAACTCGCCGAGAAGAAGTAATGCGTGTGCAATCAAATAAGCTCCGAATGAGTTGCCGATAACGTAGGGGTTGTCTTCAGAAACCAACGTATCAAGGTCATGGCGCACCACTTGCACCTGCTTATCAAATGGGAGTGACGCGAACGGATTAGGATTATTTGTTGTGCTTGTTGATCCCAAAGTGATCTCTCGACCGTACAGGTCGAAACCACGTGCCGCGAGGGCAGGCCCAAGTCCTCGATTCAATTGACCGCCACGTCCAGGCAGATAGTAGAGGGTTCGCATTACAAGAGTTTACGTTAGAAACAATTGATGACATAAGAATTGCCGTGTAGGTGCTGTGATGTCTTGGCTTCCGGAGCGTGTATTGATTTAAAAGTATGCGAATGGCTGCTTATTTGTTAACCGATGGAGTGATCTGTCATCTGTTACTGACAATCTTGCTTGTCTCGTTATCGTTCTCTGTTAGTGTGAAACCCTCGATCTAATTTGGAACTGAGACTATGCAAGACGCCTACGTCACTGACTCGCTGAGCTTTTCAAAAGACGTCGAGCCTATCGCTTACATGGAAGGCTTGGCCGAACAACTTGGCTGCGGGTTTTGGGTAATCCCAACCGATGAGGAAGGGCAAAGCTTTGAAATCTTTTTGTGCAACAGCACGTTTGAAGACGAAGGAGACGAGATCGGTGTGTTGACTGTTTTCGAGCCAAACGCGGAACTCTACGTCGTTTTTGTCCTGTGTCTCGAGATTCGCTTTGATGCGAACACTCACTTACTTGATTACGGTTGGCATATTCAGTTCGAGGCAGAGGTGCAGGGCGAGGGCGAAGAAGAGGCCTTTAATACCGCGATTGATACAATGGACTTGTCAACCGACGAGGTCCGGATGCTTGTAAGTGACTGTCTGCAGACTGTCCGGTCATTGGCCAGCATGCATGCTCATCAGCTTGTGATCACGCTACCCAATACGCACTGATTAACCGGCCTTGTTTGCGGCGTCGAGAGTGCTCGACGCTGGCTGAATCGGCGGGTAGCCGAAAATAAATTGAGTGCCTGCCGCAAAGGCCACCATCAGCAGAAAAGCGATCATGCCCGCTATGCCGCCAGCCCAGACCATGCCGAGCTTCGGGCGAAAAAAACCATAGACCATTTGCCCGAACATGCCACCGAAAGCACAGAGCACGATAGCGTAGATAAAACCGAAGGATTCGCCCATCCGGACAGTATAGAGCAATGCCTCGCAGATTCCTTGCGAAGACTCGCTTGGGTTACGGATGTCATGCCTATACTGTATGCAAAAACGAGGGATTGACATGCTAGCCAGTGCGATACTGAATTCGGCAATGCGCGCGCCAGAGCTCCCATGCCTCTGGGCACAAAAGCGTGGTGAGTGGTGCAGCTATTCACGTGGTGAGGTGGTCGACGCCAGCGGGCGTTTGGCGCACTGGCTGACAGCGCAGGGACTGCATCGCGGCGATCGCGTGTTGTTATTGATGGAAAATCGCCCCGAGTGGGCGGTAGCCGCTTTGGCCTGCGCGCGGCTTGGGTGTGTCTTGGTGCCGGCCTACATAACCCACCAAGACTCGGAAATCCGCTACCTGTGTGAACAAACCGAGCCTCAGATGCACATTGTTTCCGATGCACTTTCGGATCGGTTATTGGGTGCAGGTGTCGATCCGGAGCGGACGCTCTGTATTGTCGATCAAGGTGAAGTGCTATACCCAGAACAACTCGGCGGTACCCTCGATCCTGAAGCACCATTGCCGGCGGCGGACGATCTCTATGCACTTATAGCCACCTCAGGGACTAACGGAGTCCCAAAAATCGCGATGCTCAGTCACGGCAATATTTCTTCCAACGTGCAGAGTATTTGTCAGGTGCTCGATGACGCTGGATTGCTGGCGCCTCAGCGGTTTTTGTCGTTTTTACCCTTGGCTCACGCGTATGAACACATGGCTGGTTTGCATTTGCCGTTTGCGATTGGCGGTGAGATTTTTTATTGCGATCGACTCGATCGACTTGCTAACGACATGCAGGCCATTCAGCCAACTTTAATGACAGCGGTACCACGTTTATATGAACTGCTGTATCAAAAAATTCAGATGCAGATAAGTCAGGAGTCTCGCTTCAAGCAGTGGATGTTCAGTAGAACTCTCGACCTGGGAGGGCGTGATAAAAAGAAACTGTCGTATTCTGAGCGGCTCCTCAATGCGCTGTGTGAGCAATTGGTACGGAAAAAAGTGAGGAGGCGTTTTGGTGGGCGCCTACAGTATTTTGTCTCTGGGGGTGCCGCGCTCAATCCACAGATTGCTCGATTTTTCACCAGTCTTGGTATCGGAATTCTGCAAGGGTACGGACAAACCGAAGCTTCGCCAGTGATTAGCGTCAATCGACCGGGCCAGGTAAGGATGGAAACCGTCGGTCCAGCATTGCCTGGTGTCGAGGTGAAGCTTGGTGCTGAGAATGAGCTTTTGGTCCGAGGCGATCTCATCATGCAAGGGTACTGGAATGCCGCCGAGGACACCGCGAAGGTGATCCAAGATGGCTGGTTACATACCGGTGATTTGGCGGAGATTGATCCGGACGGACACATCCGTATCGTGGGTCGTGTCAAAGATTTGATTGTGAATTCGGGCGGTGAAAATATCGCNCCGGCGCCGATTGAGCAGGAACTGGTATTTCATCCTGATGTCGAACAAGCAGTGCTTGTTGGCGACGGGAGGCCTTGGTTGTCGGCGCTTTTAGTGTTAACCGAGACAGCGCGCGAGAGCGGGCGTGATCAGGCCTCAATCATTCGTGACATATTGCGCGCGATCAATGCAGATAAGCCAGCCTACCTACAGATTCGTAAAGCTGTGGTGTTGGAAACTCCTTGCACCATTGAAAACGGCTTGTTGACTCCAACCCATAAGATTAAGCGTCAGCGTGTGATGGCTTTGTATCAGCATGAGATCGAGAAGATCTATCGATGAAGCGCTACGCAAAGAGTCATCAATCAATACACAACCATGGGTTAGCGGGCAGCATGCGTTTCTTTCTTGTTTTACTACTTGTTTTAGCGAAACCGGTCACTGCGGAGACCCGCATCGGATTAGGGAGCTGTTTCAATCAGGCGAAGGATGGCTCCATTTGGGCGCAAATTGCCAGTGAGCAACTCGACGGATTCTTGCTCCTTGGTGACAATCTTTACGCGTCGCGCAGGTTTAGTATCAATCGCCTTAAAAAAGCTTACGAAACCCTAGGTGAGCAGGTTCCATTTGCCTCGCTTGGCTTTGTCCATGCCGTGTGGGACGACCATGATTACGGTAGCAACGATGGCGGTCGTCATTTTATCCATAAAGACTATTCCGGGTTTATTTTTCGCGAGTTCTTTGGAGCTCGGTCGGACATCGCATTTGCCTCGGATCGCGCGACTTACCATGCGCACATTCGGGAGTTATCTGGACAGCGGGTGCAGTTTATCGGACTCGATACCCGCAGTTATCGCAGCGACCTAAGCAAAACACCGAACCGAAACCAAAAGGGAGCCGAGCGCTACGTTCCATCGGAGGATCCAGAGCAAGCGATGCTTGGAGAGATGCAATGGGCTTGGCTTGAGGCTCAGCTGGCGCAACCTGCAGACATTCGTATCCTGATGAGTTCGATTCAGGTACTTGCCGAAGGACATGGTTGGGAGCGCTGGGGGAATCTGCCGCTCGAGAAAGCAAGGCTCCAAGCGCTTCTTCAAGCGCGAGCCGGAGGTGCCGTGTTAATTGTTAGTGGTGATCGGCATGTCGGTGGCGTGTACACCGGCATTATTGGTGGAGAGCGAGTGATTGAGATCACCTCGTCTGGCTTGAACATGGCCTGGACCGAGGCCGATGAATACCTTCCCAATCAGCTCGGTGATGCGATTCGTGTCAATCATTATGCGGTCCTGACATTAGACGACCAGGGCTTGGCGTCAGTGCAGTGGAAATCACAGGACGGCGCGTTGCTTTCAGAATTCCCGTTGAGATAAGCAAATGTTCGCCATTTTTAAAACGTTTTTGTGGCTAGGGCTTACATCTTTTGGTGGTCCCATGGCTCACATTGCCATCTTTAGGCGCGTGTTTGTTGAACAGCAAAAACGGATCTCAGATGAGGCTTATGCCAACTTAGTCGCTTTGTGTCAGTTGATCCCTGGGCCTGCCTCGTCACAAGTGGGCTTGGCATTAGGCTATCGATTCGGAGGCGCTGCGGGCGCATTGGTAGCCTGGCTTGGCTTCACGTTGCCAAGTGCGCTCCTGATGGGGCTTGGTGCCTACCTCTGGTTGTCGGGCGCGTTTATTGAAATGGGTTGGGTGATCCTAGCCTTTAAATTAGTCGCGGTCGGCGTTGTCACACAAGCAGTGATTGGCATGTGGGGCACCCTCTGTGTTGAGCGAACGGCTCGGATTGTGGCGCTTTTGGCCGCGATCTTGTTCTATCAATTCCCCAATGCATGGATGCAGTTGGCCCTGATCGGAGCGGCACTCGTGGGCGGGGATGTTCAATACCGTGTGGCCGGAGAGCGGGCAATTGAAACGCCTCGAGCTGGTCGCCAGTCAGCCTTTGGGTTGTCACTGGTCGGCTTGGTATTCGGGTTTGTTGCTGTGTTCAGCGTTTGGGATTTCACTGGTCCGCTGTGGGACATTGTTCGGGGACACTTTATCAGTGGCGCATTGGTATTCGGTGGCGGCCATGTGGTGTTACCACTTCTGCAAGCTGAGTTTGTTCCCCCGCTTGGTGAGGCTGAGTTTTTAGCCGGATACGGGTTGGTGCAAGCGATGCCCGGTCCGTTGTTCACGTTGGCTGCCTATCTGGGCGTCTTGGTCGCGCCGGAGACGCCCTGGATTGGGGCTGCTTTGGCCGTTGTTATGGTGTTTTTGCCAGGTCTGGTGTTGTTGACAGCAGGTGGCCTTCTGGGCAAACAGTGGATGCCATGGTTGCGTCCGCGGTTGAGCCTGGTTAATGCCGCGGTGGTGGGCCTGTTGCTGTCTGTTTTAGTGCATCCTGTTTTTACCCAGAGTGCATACTCTGGTGCGACAACGGCGCTTGCGATGGTGAGCCTCTTGATGGCCGTAGTTTGGAAGCGCAGCCCGCTTGAGTTGGTGGCGGCGATGCTGGTGCTATCGTTTGCAATGCAGTGGATGAACTGGATCTGATGGCACTTCCTATCATCACAATGGTAATCGCCAGTTTGGCTGCGTTGCTGCAACTGGTTTTGACCGCACAAGTGATTCGGTGTCGTCGCGCTGANCAAGCGGGAGTAGGGGTGAAGCCTTCAAGTGGTCTGCAGCGGGCCATTCGCGCGCACGGAAACTTTATAGAAGTGACGCCTATCTTCCTAATTTTATTGTTAATACTTGAGTTGGTGGATGCCTACCTGTGGTGGGTTGGCGGATTGGGTGCGCTGTTCTTGATCGGACGCGTATTGCATGCTCAGTCGATTCTGGTGGGTGAGGCCGCCGAGCCGCCACGTTATCAGAACCGAGTGCGAGGGATGATGCTCACACTCGGCTCGATGGCACTGGCCGCGTTGAGCGGCCCTGTCTACATTGTGTGGTTGCTTTTCAATCCATGGATGTGATGCCCGTTTCTAGGCATCGCTCCAAAGTTTAAGTGCGCAGATAGGACTCCAAAAACGTCATTGTTCTCGCTAATGCCAAGGCGGCATCGTCTTCGTCATACCGGCCGCCAGTTGGGTTTGCAAATGCATGGTCTGCGGTGTACCAGTGGGTCGTGAGCAACGATTCCTTTCCAGCCTCTCGCAAAGCTTGGCGGAAGCTGCCAACCATCTTTGGATTGATGTTCTTGTCCAATGTGCCGAAATGACCCAATAAAGGGGTTTGCAAGCCAGCCAGTTGTGCAGCCGATACCTTCACACTGCCGTAGTAAATAACAGATGCATCGGGTGCTGCTGAGATTGCGGTTTGTAGGCTCCAGCCGCCGCCAAAGCACCATCCGCAAGTGGCGACTTTGCCATTACCTTGGCTTCGCGCCCAATCGACCCAGGCATTCATAGTCTGTGTCGCATGGTCTTTGTTTAAGCCCTTGATCTGCGCCATGGCGCCATCTCGATCGGTAGCGACCGAGCCATTGAATAGATCGACGGCCAACGCACGGAATCCCTGCGCCTTAAACTCTTGGGCTACCGCCTTGATGTGGTCATTTAATCCCCACCACTCGTGGATCAACAGCACAGTAGGGGCATTGGCGTCTTCTGGCGCGGCAAGGTACCCAGACACTGTACCTACGCCTTTGACATCAAGGCTAATGGTGTCGCCTGCATGTGCCGCAGCCGCGGCCAGCTCGACATCTGCGAGCACATAGGCCAAGGGTAGTGCGGCGACGCCTTTGAGGAACAAACGACGGCTTTCTGGGTCCACCGTCAACGCCGGTTTATTTGAAACAAAGCAACTGATTTCATTACACATGATGTTCTCCTAATGAATCGTTATTGTGCAGTCCAGCCACCGTCAATGGGCAGTGAGGCCCCGGTGATTTGGGCTGCCGCGTCCGTGCATAAAAAACGAACCAACTCTCCGAGCTGTTCTGTTGTGACAAACTCTTGTGATGGCTGTTTCTCAGCCAATAATTGCCGGCCGCCTTCAGCCACATCGACGCCAAGAGCATCTGCTTTGGCTTCGATTTGTGCCTCGATGAGCGGCGTATGTGTCCAACCGGGGCAAATTGCATTGCATGTGATACCAAGGCCNGCGTTCTCAAGCGCGGTCGCCTTGGTNAAGCCAATCAATCCGTGTTTAGCCATCACATAAGCGACTTTATTCACAGAGGCCACCAGCCCATGCACACTGGCGATATTGAGAATCCGCCCATAGCCCTGCGCTCGCATTGCAGGAAGCAGCAGGCGGGTCGTATGGAAGCATGCATTGAGATTGACGTCGATAATTTGCCGATACTTGTCGATGGGGAATTCATGAATAGGCGCTGTGTGTTGTAGGCCCGCATTGTTGACCAACACTGAGACCGGTCCACATTCAGCCAGNGTTTCAGACAAGGCATGTTCAATCGCATTGACGTCGGCTAAATCGGTNCCCAAGTAGTGCACAGGGTGAGGGCTCAGTGCTGCGACCTCCGCCCGTGCCGCTTCAATTTGCGCGTGCGTGCCTAGACCATGCAGGATCACCTGGTAACCATCACGCGCGAGCACCCGAGCGATTCCAAGACCAATCCCGCTCGTACTTCCAGTAATTAGCGCAAGTTGTGGCGTCTGCATCATATTNTCCCAACCAACAGTCTAAGCTGTGATCATGTCATTGTGATGACATGCCGACCAGTGATCTGTCGTAATCATCCGAAACTCCGGCTTTTCCGTACGACAACGCGTCATTGCGACAGGGCACCGGGTATGAAAACGGCAGCCCGCTGGTGGATTTTGTGGTGACGGGATCTCTCCTTGCAACACAGTGCGGGCTCTGTTGCGCTGTCTCGGATCCGGTACCGGTACCGCATCAAGTAGCGCCCGCGTGTATGGATGATTGGGTGCATCATAGAGTGCATTTGTCGGTGCGATCTCAACCAATTCACCCAAATACATCACGCCCACTCGGTGGCTTATGTGTCGCACCACGCTGAGGTCATGTGCCACAACCAACAATCCCAGACCACGGGCATCTTGAAGGTCCATCAACAGATTCAGTAACTGGGCCTGAACCGAGACATCAAGTGCAGAGACTGGCTCATCACAAAGCAAATAGTCAGGTTCTAGAGTCAGGGCGCGGGCTACGCCGATCCGCTGCCGCTGGCCACCGGAGAATTCATGTGGGTATTTCGATAACGGCGTACCTGCGAGCCCAACAGCAGCTAGCAATGCCTGCACTCGTTCCAGGCGCTCCGAATCAGTGAATAAGCCATGAATGTCATAGGGTTCGCTCAGAATCTGACCGAGAGAGTGTCGACTGTTCAGGCTCTCCGCAGGGTCCTGGAAAACCATTTGTACTCGTCGCCGAAAGCCGTGCATCGTCTCGCGATGGGTCACATCGACAGGTGCATCATCGAGCAAAACCTGACCGCTCGATCTCCGTACCAAACCTGCCAGTGCTTTAAGAAAGGTGCTTTTACCGCAACCAGATTCACCGACTAAGCCGACCGTTTCTCCAGCAGACAGGGAAAGAGAGACTTCGGAAACTGCAGAAATCTGCCCAACCTGACGCTTGAGGACTCCGCGGAATACAGGAAATTGAACGCTGAGCGCTTTGGCTTCAAGCATTGGCATCCTCCGCATAAAAGCAGGCTACACGCCCATCAAATCGAGGCTCCGCACGACAGACTTCGGTTGCCGATTGACAGCGTTGACGGAAACGGCATCCAGTGGGGAAAGCGCCTGCTTGTGGTACCTGGCCTTCAATGGTGGTCAACCGAGTACGTGTCGGACCATCCAGTCGCGGCACACTGTTTAAGAGCCCTTGTGTGTANGGATGCAGTGGCTTCGCAAAGAGAGACTCCACCGATTGCAGTTCAGCCAGTTGGCCGCCATACATAACAGCGACTCGGTCCGCCANCTCAGCGATGACTCCCAAATCATGGGTGATAAAGAGCACGGCAGTACCATGTTCTTTGGATAGTTTACGAATTAAATCAAGTACTTGTGCTTGAATTGTCACATCTAGTGCGGTAGTGGGCTCATCGCAAATGAGCAGTTTTGGCTCCAGCGATAAGGCCATGGCAATCATAATGCGCTGTCGCATTCCGCCGGACAGTTCGTGCGGATAGGCGCGCAATCGCGATTCTGGGTCTTGGATACCGACATCCACCAAATTAGCGAGTATGCGTGCCCGTCGTGCTGCATCGGTCCACTGTGGACGATGAATTTCGTACAACTCCATGAGCTGACGACCCACCGGTTGAACCGGGTTCAAGGCCGTCATCGGCTCTTGGAACACCATCGCCATTTCTGCACCACGCAGCTGTTGGCGTTCTTGTGCAGTCGCTGTCACAAGCGAGCGCCCCTGAAACAGCAACTCACCACCCAAGATCTGACCATAGGGTTTGGGGAGCAATCCCATGATGGCTGTTGCCGTGAGGGACTTACCACAGCCTGATTCACCCACCAGACCGAGTGTCTCGCCAGCGCCAAGAGTCAACGACAGTTGGCGAATGACCTCAGTCGTCTCCTCACCCTGCACAAAGCCGACCGACAGCGCCTCAAGAGACAATAAGGTCATCGCTTGAAACGCTCATCAATTGTGAGCACTGGGTCAAATGCGCGCTTATCTGAGCGAGCCTCGCGAGTCTCCTGTTGCCTTTCCGTATCAATCCAAAAAAGTCCACCACTGGACGCACTGAACGGATCATAGATACCGCCTCCATCCTTACTGCCAGGAGTCTCGGGCAACCGAATCCACCGCCAATGCGCGCCACGGAAGTAGGGCACCATGTAGGCGGGTGCAAATACCGCCTCTTCATGCAACATGGTTTGAATTTCATGCGACAGGGCGATCCGTGTTTCGGCACTTGTCGCTGCGCGATAAGCTTCAATCTTGCTGTCCAACTGCGGATTCTTCATGTTGGTGATGTTATTGGTCTGTGGTTGATCCGCATTGGCTGAATGGTAATGCTCCCAATAGGCTGGACGAAAGCCCGTGGACCATCCCATCCAAGCCAGTTGATGGTTCTTTTCAATCACATTTTTAAACGCATTTTGCCCATCAAGAAGTTGCAGATTCAGTTCAAGGCCTGCCTTTTTCGCTTCNTCTTTTAGCACCACCAGACGCGGTGTATGCACCGCTTGAGAATAGGTGACATTGAATGCCAAACGCTGGCCGTCGCGCATAAAGATCCCGTCAGGGCCGCGCTCCTTGAAGCCTGCTTCATTGAAATATGCCACAGCTTGGTCCAAATCAAACGGCCTTGGCTCAATCGCGGTGTTCGAATAGTCACCGTACCCTGTGTAGTGTTGTGGCAAGCGCTCATANTCGTTCCGCAAGACGGTTTCNATCATCTTTTGGTAATTCAACGCATGCTGTATCCCAAGCCGCACNGGACGCTCACCGAGCGGCGCAAACGCTTGGTTCATCCACATNCCGGTTGAGGGCTGCTGCGTGTCGTTATAGACCACCAGTTTCTCGATGTAGCCTAGATCAAACTCTTCGCCAGTNGCTTTTTCATGCCAAAAAGACGGGAGTACGAGGGGATAAGTATCCAGATCACCCTTTAAGAAGGCGCGGAATGCGAGGTTGGGATCACGCATTACTTTGACGCGAATCCGATCAACATTGAAGCGTCCCTGATGCTTTGGGTCGTTGGCGCCCCACCAATCAGTTTTTCGCGTGAAGCTCAGATAGTCACCTTTGCCGTCTACGATACTTTTTTGATCGATTTGATATGGGCCAGTATTAGGTTCAATTGCCCAGTTGGTGTTTTGTACCCAGCCTTCGTCAAGTACGTGAAAATGACGCGGTTTGGGCGCAATCGACAGACTGGTGTGCAAATCGATCTCAGGCTTCGGCACGTGTCCAACCACAGCAATGGTGTGATCGTCGTACTTTTTCACTTCCAAGATTTGCTCGGTGAAGTAGTTGTTATACCAAGGCGCCAGGATCGCTGGGCTACGCATGAATTCCAGTGTGTAAACAAAGTCGTCTGCGGTGACTGGAATGCCGTCAGACCAGGTCACCTCTGGATTGAGTTTAAAAAACAGAGTGGTTTGATCGTCACTGACTGCCCATTCCGTAGCAATCTGCGGCATGGGCTGTTCTGTGTTTGGATGCAGGGTGGTTAACGACCACTGATTGGCGAGCAGATACCCGCGGAACGAGTTATTTGAGTCTGGGCCCACAGTACGCAAGGTCAGCGGATAGACGGTCGTGTTGGTGTAAAACGTGCCGCCCTTGGTAGCCTCAGGTGATCCCAAATAGGGGGCGCCAGAGTGTGTGGTCCACTGCAAATCGGTCGGCAACGCGTCGAGTCCGAGTGCAGGATAGGGAGTGAGGGCTTGTTTTCGCAGCTGTGCCTTTTCAGGCGTCCAGTTGACTTGGTCGGCACTGGTCATATTGAGCGGATCAAAGCCGGTGACCGTGACCTCTTTACCATCAGAGCACCCGAATAAGGCAATACAGACGAGTGACCAACAAACAAATTTATTCATAGCGCGTCAACCTTCGAGGATCAAAAGCTTCTCGGATGGCCTCACCGACAAATGTGACCATCACCAATATCAACACCAAACCACTCACCACACTGGTTACAACCCAGGGTGCATCGAGTCGGTCAGTACCTTGTTTTAGGAGTTCTCCCCAACTTGGGGTCGGTGGCGGCAAACCAAACCCAAGATAATCAAGAGCTGTTAATGCAGTGATGCCGCCCGCAACCGCAAAGGGGATAAAAGTGACGATCACTGAAATGGTATTTGGCAAAATGTGTTGCGTGATGATACGCCAATCACTTGCGCCGAGTGCCTTGGCCGCCATCACGTAATCACGGCTGACTTCCTTGTAGGTTGCCGTACGCATGTACCAAGTCATGCCCATCCAGCCGAACAGCACCATCAAGAACACCAACATCCCAAAGTCCGGTGTCACAATGCTCGCGACAATCATGATGATGTAGAGAAAGGGGACGTTGCTCCAAATCTCGATTAACCTTTGAATGACCAGATCAAACCAACCACCGCGATAGCCCATTAAACAGCCCAGTACGATACCGATCACATAGGTGCTAACCAGTAACGCCAAACTGAACCAGATCGCAATTCGGAAGCCGTAAATCAAGCGTGCCGCAACGTCACGGCCAGCGACGTCGGTGCCTAAATAATGGCCGCGCTCGATACTCGGGGGATGCGGTGCAAATTCACCGTCGTATACATTGATCTCGAAAGGGTCAAACGGAATCAGCGGCATGACAACCCAGTTGTCACTGTTTTCGGCTGCAAAGCGTTTCGCCAACAACTTATAGTTGGTTTCGTATTGATATGCCTCGCCAAAGGTATCCCCTGGAATCACCGCACCATAGGTTGGAAAATAGTATTCCCCCTCATAATGCACCACCAAGGCCCGTGAGTTAACGAACAGTTCCGCCACCAATGACAACAAGATCAAAGTGACCAAAATGACTGCGCTCCACCAGCCGCGGGAAATCCCTCGGAATCGACGCAGACGCTCGGCAGTGATTGGATCAAGACGCATCATTCGAATCGCACTCGCGGATCAACAGCAGCTACACACAGATCCGACAAGATATTGCCGATGAGAAACAGTAGCGAGGAAATCACCAGAATGCCCATCACCACAGGGTAATCACGCTCCAGAAGTGATTCATAACCAAGTAGACCGAAACCATTGATATTAAACACAGTTTCTATCAAAAAAGAGCCTGATAAAATGACGCTGATGTTGTTTCCGAAGTGTGTTGCTAGCGGGATCAGTGAATTCCGAACCGCATGCTTCCAGACCGCATCTTTGAAACTTAAGCCTTTCGCGAGCGCCGTTCGTACATAGTCTTGAGCCAGTTGATCCATCAATGAGTTTTTCATCATAAAGGTCATGACGGCAAACGATCCAAGCATGTACGAAATGAGCGGCAGGATGGAATGCCAGAGAACGTCTTTGATTTTGCCGAGAGTGCTGAACTCGTCATAACGCTCAGAAATAAATCCACCCAAGGGAAACCACTCGAGTTCAGACGCAAAAACGGTCAATAACGCAATACCGACAATGTAGCCTGGTACGGCGTAGCCAATGAACACTAGAGCACTTGAGCCATGATCAAACGATTGGCCATGTTTCAGTGCCTTGGCGATTCCCAGTGGGATGCACACCAAGTACGTCAGAATCAGGGTCGTTAGACCGTAATACAGACTCACCGGAAGACGTTCGGCGATGATGGTCCAGACTGATTCGTTGTAGCGGGTACTGACACCAAGATCCAACTGCACCACATTGCCAATCCAATTTAGATAGGCCGAAAAAATCGGTTGATCGAAGCCGTAGTAGGCTTTCAGGCTAGCCAATTGCGCCTCATTCAGCACACCACCACGCTCTGGCCCTTGCTGTAATGCCGGTACCCCCTCCTGCGCGAGCTGCATTTCTGTCATCATGCGTTCAATTGGACCGCCGGGAACAAGGCGAGTGAGGGTGAATACCATGAGGGTGATGCCCAGGAAGGTGGGAATCACCAGCAACATCCGTCTCAAAAAGTAAGCTGTCACGGGTTTTGGGTTCTCTTCTCGTGTCGTTCTTGGTTCAATGTCTGTAAGACTATGGCGTCAGCCCAGAAGGATGCAATGTTGCAAGCACTCGAACTCTTTGATGATGCGCCCCACAGTGAGCACGCCATCACCCTGTTTAACCAGGATTTTCGCCACGCAGGCCAAACTGATGACCTGACAATCTTCCAAGCAGAATATGCGCTGAAATCTCCCGAACTGGAATGCTTGCATTGTTTATTGGCGGATCAATTGGTCGGGGAGGACGATGAAACCCCCTGGCTCAGCGCACCTGTGATGGCTGCTTACGTGTCGCTTGCAGAGCGGGAAGACGGCGTTCCAGTCCGGATGGATGATGCGATATGCATCATGGAGCACCGATCACGATTGTATTTGGTACGTATGATCATGCGCCAGGCAACGCTCGAGCCCTGGAGCGATGACGCTGATCTGACTATGACCATCTATCGCGCTGAGTCGAAAGATGGGGTACATCAAGGATTCTATGATCAGGTTGCCAATGAAGCGCACGACGCGATGGCAGCCTGCCTGTACTGGCACGGACAGATGGACATCGAAGATGATGCCATTCGCGAGAATCATCAGATCGCAGTGGAGGCGCTGCAAACCGTAGTGCGTGATTTGATCGATGAATTCAATCAACAGATGCCTGAGGGTTTGGTCGCCAACCTCGAACAGGCTGGTATGTTTGAAGACGATTTTGAAGAGGAATCTGAAGAAGGTGACGACGAGGACGGTGATGACTCTGGTCGCTCACCGATCATTCATTGATGTCGTCATCAGCGCTCGCCAATCTGAGCGCAATGGCGCATACGTTTGAACCAACACTCAATCAACTCTTTGCCGATGATCCGATCCGAGCACAACGATTTTGTGCTGAGGGCGCAGGAATTCGACTGGATTANTCAAAGCATTGGCTCACTGAATCGGTGCGAGATGCATTGGTTGCGGGTCTCGAGGCTGTCGATTTTGGGACCAAACGCGCCGCTTTGGTCAACGGTGATTTACTCAATCTAAGTGAGCAGCGCGCGGTGCTGCATATGGCACTGCGTGGCGAGGCCGGCGATCCATTCGCTCAGTGCGGCTCGCCGATTATGCCCAGTATTTTATCGGAGCGGAGTCGCTGTTTTGAGTTTGCTGAAGCGGTGCGCAACGGCACCCTCTGTGGGGCGACCGGAAGGGCGTTTACAGACGTTCTAAGTCTCGGCATCGGCGGATCGGATCTTGGCCCAATGATGGTGGCAGAAGCGCTGAAACCCTGGATTGATGGGCCGAGGCCACATTATGTTGCCAATATTGACGGCGCTGATTTGGCGGATACCCTCGCACAATTGGATCCAGAGACAACATTGTGTGTGGTGGCATCAAAAACTTTTACCACGCAAGAGACCCTGCATAACGCGAAGAAGGTGAAGGCGTGGTTCAGCCAAGCGCTCGGAACGGCGGCAGTTGGTGCTCATCTGGCTGCCGTGTCGACCAACGTAGAGGCGGTTCGTGCCTTCGGTATCGCAACGGAGCGAATGTTTCCGTTCAGTGATTGGGTCGGGGGCCGGTATTCGGTGTGGTCCAGTATCGGGCTGTCACTGATGATTTCGCTTGG
>JGI26086J50260_1000485_pt1 | contig 25410 bp, 17 predicted proteins | sample SaaInl3SG_22_DNA_FD_50260 | JGI IMG/M metagenome (IMG submission 50260)
TATAGCGGCAACCGACTTGGGGCTGAAACAGCTTTGGAAAATTTCAAGACTGAATTTCCTGAACAAATTGTAGAAATGAGATACGAAACCCCAAACTATAAAATTTGGGTTGGAAAATTTAGAACACAACTCGAAGCAGACCGGGAGTTACGTCTTGTGAAAAAGCGTTTTCCGAATGCCTTTTCCCTCAAACCTAAAAAGTCTTAAAAAGAGCATGACAAGGTAAGGGGCTTATTCTATACTAACAGATGCTCATTCGATTGTCACCCCCCACCAAAGCGGGGCAGGCTAAACCCAAACGAACTGTCACCCCTGAACCCTAACGAACTGTCACCCCTGAACCCAAACGAACTGTCACCCCTGAACCCAAACGAACTGTCACCCTGAACTTGTTTCAGGGTCTGAGCCTAACGGTTTCCATAGATTATTCCAATTGGGATTTTCCTCTTCGATTAGATTAATCTTCCATTCCCTATGCCAGTTTTTTCATATTTTTTCTGACCTTGGTAACAAGTTGTATTCCATCTTGAAACAGTAGTTTTGAGACAGCTTCATAAATTATTAGTACAGAACTTTACAGCCTATAATCTACCCATGTGTTTACATGCTCTAAATTTCTGGGGTGCATCAATATCTTTAAATCTTTGTCTAACAGAAAGTAGCTTGGCGTGGCATCTACAAAGTAGTCTTTTGCGGCTTGGGTGTCCCAACCTTTATAATTGCAATAGGTTTGCCAGGGGTATTGGCTGTATTCTTCTGTATATAGTGCTTTATTGGTGTCTATACTTATATACACTACCTCTATATTGCCTTTTTCTTGCCACTGTGGGTAAAACGCTAACAACTTTTTATTAGCTTCTGTACAGTGGGGGCACTCTGCCGAGCCAAATACCAAAAGTATGTTATTGTTTATGTCTTTTAGGGTTTTGCCATCTGCCAATTGCACGTTGGGTGCCGTTTTGCCAACCTTTAAGGTAACGTAACGCTCCATTTTACTGCGTATGGCATCATCTAATATATCTTGGTGGTCTTGTATTAAGGTAGCAGATAGGTGTGCGGCTACTTTGAAAAGACTTCGTTTTTCAAAATAAGTAAACAGCTCTTTGCTTGTATTTTTTAGCAAAGGTGGATCTTCTTTAAGATTGTTTACCAAGTAGCTTGTGCTTACATTCATTTGGGCATACACACTATCTAAGGACTGCCCCATGTTTTCTAATAAAAGGTAATGCCCTTCTATAAGCTCTCTAAACAAACCGCTGGTTTTAAAGTTTGGGTGGTTAAAGTCTGTGGTTCTAAACTGCTGTATGGCTTCTGGTATGCGTTGGGTTTCCTTTCTTACTATGGCAGGCATATCCTGTACCAGTTTTTTATAGGGTATAAACCAACGCAAGTAACTGTCTTTATCTAAATTTGCTACAAAAACAGCATCCTCTTTTATAATGTAGGCTTGTTCTTCTTTAATGGCTTTTTTAACGAACTGTCACCCCCCCCGCCAAGGCCCACCTAAGCGGGTACACGGGGCAGGCTGAACCCAAACGAACTGTCACCCTGAACTCGTTTCAGGGTCTGAGCCTAACGGTTTCCATAGATTATTCCAATTGGGATTTTCCTCTTCGATTAGATTAATCTTCCATTCCCTATGCCAGTTTTTTAATTGTTTTTCGCGAGCAATTGCATCCAATACATATTGAAATTCTTCATAATACACCAATTGTTTTACATTATACTTTGCAGTAAATTTACTCCCTTCATTTATCATATGGCGTTCCATACGATCATCTATTCCACCAGTGACTCCAATGTATAAAGTGCCTCGGGGTTTGTTGGTGAGGATATACACCCAGTAGTTGTGATAAGAGCGTCTTGGCATAGTAGGTTGGGTTGGGTTTGGAATATAAATATAACATTTTTTGAACATATTAAGAGACCCTGAAACAAGTTCAGGGTGACAAGGCAAGGGGGGTTCGGAATGACAAGGTAAGGGTCTGCCCAGACGAGGCTAAACCCAAACGAACTGTCACCCTGAACTCGTTTCAGGGTCTGCTGCTTGATTGTGAGATTCCGGATCAAGTCCGGAATGACAAAGCAAGGGGTGACAAAGCAAGGCGTGACCGCCGAAGGCGGGTTCGACCTCATAAAATCAAGGTGAAGAAAATCAAAGAAACACCGTTTAAAAATAAAATCTGTTTGAGCGAGCTATGCTCGTGAGTTATTTTATTTTAGGGGGTTCTGCAGATTTTTAGTTGATTTTATGCCGTCTTGAATTTTTGGTTCGTTTTGTTTCAAGACAAAATGAACATACACAATACGACAAAGGAGTCAGGGTCTGCTGCTCGGTTGTGAGATGCTGAAACAAGCTGAGTGTTGAGGGCAAACTATGCCTCTCTAGCTAATTTTTAATCCATTAGCTGCCTCATGAGCCGCATCGGGATTCACAAAAACAAGTTTTCCTTCGGGGGTTTCGGTCATTAAAATCATTCCTTGACTTTCGACACCTCGCAACGCACGTGGAGCTAAATTTACCAAAACGGTGACGCGTTTTCCAACCACAGATTCGGCCGTAAAACTCTCTGCAATCCCCGACACAATGGTGCGAACATCTATCCCTGTATCTACCTGAAGTACCAATAATTTTTTGGCTTTGGGCATTTTTTCAGCTGAAATAATGGTTCCCACTCGCAAATCTAATTTGGAAAAATCTTCAAAAGAAACGGTCTCTTTCTGAGGTTCTACAACCTTATTGGCAAGGGTGTTTTCCAATTTACTTTGGGCTAATTTTTCTAATTGTTGTTCAATCTCAGCATCTTCAATTTTAGCAAATAACAAGGTGGCTGTTCCTATTTGGTGTGCAGGTTCTAAAAGAGTCGCTCCCTTTTCTACCGCCTCCCAAGAATGAGTTGGCAACTGAAGCATTGTTTTTAGTTTCTGAGAAGTCGCAGGCAAAAACGGTTCAGATACAATAGCCAAAGCTGCTGATACCTGAAGAGCCACATACATAATGGTTTGTACCCGGTCTGGATTTGTTTTGATCAATTTCCACGGTTCTTCATCGGCTAAATATTTATTTCCTAAACGAGCCAGGTTCATCAGTTCCTGACTGGCTTCTCTAAAACGGTAGCGCTCAATCGATTTTGATAAACTCCCAGGAAAGGTGTTTACTTTTTCTAAAGTTTCAGTATCAATCTCAGAAAATGCATTTGGACTTGGCACACTTCCTTCATAATATTTATGAGTCAATACAAGCACTCTATTAATGAAGTTTCCAAAAATAGCCACGAGTTCGTTGTTATTTCGTGCTTGGAATTCTTTCCATGTAAAGTCTGTATCTTTTGTTTCGGGAGCCGTTGCCGTTAATACGTATCGCAACACGTCCTGTTTTCCAGGGAAGTCTTTTAAGTACTCTGGTAACCAAACCGCCCAGTTTTTGGAGGTTGATAGTTTTTGACCCTCAAGGTTTAGGAATTCATTGGCAGGGACATTTTCGGGAAGAATGTAACTCCCTTCTGCTTTGAGCATTGCTGGAAATATAATGCAGTGAAATACAATATTATCCTTTCCTATAAAATGCACCAAAGTGCTGTCTTTGTCTTTCCAATACGGTTCCCAATCCTTGCCTTGGCGTTGTGCCCACTCTTTGGTGGATGAGATGTATCCAATAGGGGCATCAAACCACACATAGAGCACTTTTCCATCGCCACCTTCAACAGGGACTGGAATCCCCCAATCCAAATCGCGAGTGACGGCACGCGGACGTAAACCGTCCTCGATCCACGATTTACATTGCCCATAAACGTTCGGTTTCCAATCGGATTTATGCCCATCTAAAATCCATTCTTTTAAGAATGCTTCATGTTTATCAAGCGGTAAAAACCAATGTTTGGTTTCTTTTAAACTGGGAGTTGCCCCGGTTATAGCCGATTTTGGATTGATTAAATCCGTGGCATTATGCGTTGTTCCACAGGCCTCACACTGATCGCCATAACTCTCTTCATTTCCACATTTTGGGCAGGTGCCCACTACAAACCGATCGGCCAAAAACTGATTGGCTTCCGCATCGTATAATTGAGCGGTTGTTTCTTCAATAAATTCACCTTTATCATAAAGTGTCTTAAAAAATTCAGAAGCGGTTTCGTGATGATTTTTTGCAGAGGTTCTGGAATAATTATCAAACGAAATGCCAAAATCGTCAAAGGAGGTTTTGATATTGGCATGGTAGCGATCTACAATATCCTGAGGGGTAACACCTTCTTTTTTGGCTTTGAGAGTAATGGGCACTCCGTGCTCATCACTTCCACAAATAAAAGCGACATCATGACCTTGTAAACGTAAAAAACGTGCATAGATATCCGCTGGAACATACACGCCAGCTAAGTGACCTATGTGAATGGGGCCATTGGTGTAGGGTAAAGCAGCGGTAATTGTAAAACGTTTTGACATTGAATTCTGAATTTTGTGCACAAAAATACACAATATTACGTCCAATTTGAAACAGAACTTTATAAGAAATTCCTATCTTTACAAAAAGCCCTTAAAAATGATGCTTAATACTTTAATGTGGTGCCTTTTTATACTGACACACTCAGAACCAAACAAGACGCTTATGGATTTCTCTAACGCTTCCTCTTTTTCTTCTAACCCCTTTTCAGAATTAATGCGCCCACCCTATTTAAAAGCTGGAGATACAGTCGCCATTGTGGCACCCTCAGGAGTTTTAAAACAGGATGCGGAAGTGATTGAAAAAACAAAAATGCTGTTGAACCGTTGGGAATTGGAAGTGGTATTTGGATCTCATCTCCAAACAAAAGCCCATCATTTTGCAGGTTCAGATACCCAACGAACAAGCGATTTTCAACTGGCCTTGGACAACCCAGCTATCAAAGCAATTTGGTGCGCACGTGGGGGTTATGGATTGCTTCGAATTATTGATGCTTTGGATTTTGAAAAATTTAAAATCCATCCCAAATGGATTGTTGGGTACTCAGACGTGACGGTCTTGCACAATGCCTTAAATAATATGGGCTATGAAAGTTTGCATGCCATGATGTGTATCAACCTTATGGACGATGCCACCGCCATAGAACAGTCTGTAGAAACCTTAAAAGCAGGACTGTTTGGCAGTCTAAAAAATTATGAAATAGAGGGACATTCTGCGAACAGACCCGGAACTGCAACAGGATTGCTTGTGGGCGGAAATTTGTCTTTATTAACCGCTGGATTGGGAAGTAGCACACAGCTTGACACCAAAGGAAAGCTTGTTTTTATAGAAGAAATTGGCGAATACAAATACCATATCGATCGGCAGTTACAAAGTTTGAAACGTGCCGGTTATTTTAAAGACTGTGCCGGCGTGATTGTTGGCGATATGAGTCAAATTAAAACCAACGATCCCAGTTGGGGACACTCCATTGAAGCTACCATTTTAGAGGTGCTCAAAGATACCAAAGTACCCGTTGCTTTTGGGTTTCCGGCAGGACATGAATTTGAAAATCGCGCCCTTTACTTTGGAAGAAACACTCGATTGGAAGTGACCAAATCAAAAATACGGGTCTTATTTATANATTAATCTTTTTTGTATGATTTCAAACACCCCAACACCCCCNTATTATGCCGTTATTTTTAGTTCTGTACGTACAACAGACCCCAAAGGCTACGCCGAAATGAACGCTCTTATGAATGCACTCGCAGTTGAACAAGAAGGCTTTTTGGGGATGGAAAATGCGCAGTCTGACATTGGGATTTCCATTTCTTACTGGAGCGACTTGGAGGCAATCAAACGCTGGAAGGATCACTTGGAGCATCAAAATGCACAAAGGGAAGGTCAAAACCGTTGGTACCAACACTATAATGTACGGATTGCCAAAGTTGAACGTGCCTATGAATTTCTAAAAAAATAAGATTTTAATGTCTGAGTCCTATAACCGTGGCATTTCAGGAGAACACAAGGCAGTGGAATATTTGATCTCCAAAGGCTATCGTATTTTGGCACAAAACTATCGCTACTTGAAAGGTGAGGTGGATATTTTGGCACAAAAAGACAACTGTTTGGCAGCCGTAGAAGTTAAAACCAGAAGTAGTTCTGACTTTGGTGCCCCCGAAGAATTTCTGAAACCAGCACAAATACAACGCATCATCAAAACAGTAGATTATTTTGTCACCTCCAAAAATTTAGAAGTGGAAGTACGTTTTGATATCATTGCCATTGTACTCACAGCAAACGATTCAGAATTGGAGCATATTGAAAATGCATTCTATCACTTTTGATCCAACACAGCTTTTAAGTCGTTTAAGGAATAGGGCTTGGCTGTAATGACTTTAGAAGCATCTAACACAAAGTAGGTTGGCGTGGCTTGAATATCATAAGTTTTTGTGATTTCATGCGTCCATTTTCCTTTGGCGATGCTGTGAGTAAATTCGGACCATNGCACAATTGTGTTGCTCCATTGGGCTATGTTCTCTTCNATTCCTATGGCTACCACTGTGATTTTTTTTTCGGGGTGACTTGAAATATAGTCATGAACTTCAGGAAGTTCATTTAAGCAATGACTACAATCGCTGCTCCAAAAAATCAATAAATAGCTGTCCGCACCCTCCAAATCGTAGAGTGATACGTTTGAAGTTTCCGAAGGGTTTTCTATGACAAAATTAGGGGCTTTTTCTCCCAATGCAATCCGCCTAACGGCTTCTAAAGTTGTGATGAGTTCTGTGTTGTTTTGTTGATGTGCCAACGGCAAGACATAGGTTTTTGTGAGATAAACCGCCAAAGCAGCATCCCCAGATGTTACTAGAAGTTCTCTAAAGGCATTCAGCGTTGTTAATTGGTAGGATGGGTTGGTAGTTGCTAAGGTCTTATAGATCACATCTATATTTGATTGATACTCTTGAAGTGAAGGGGTTTCAGAAAATTGCATCCGAAATACATAGTCAAGGAGCTTGTCGATTATAAAATTAGAATTTTGAAGTATGGGGTCTTTAAAATCTATGGCTTCAAAATACTTTGTTTTTACATTAGATATGTATTCAGAAACTGTTTCGATTTTTGAAGGGATATAGGGCTTGGTCGCCATAATAAAATGTGCAGCAAGGGTTCCTTTTGAAAGCTGTTCATAGGCATTCTGAAGACTGTCTATTTTTTGAGCACGAAGTTTGTAATTCAAGGTATCTAGCGTTGGCTGTGTATACAGTTGCACAAACTCATTTTGAGCATTTGTCATCAATTGGTTGTACGATTGCAGAAGTTGATTTTCTTTGGAGTTGGTAAATTCAACACCCGTTTCATTCTTAAAATTAAACAAAACGGGCTCGGTTCCGGAGTAAATGAATTCAAAATTATTTTCGGATTGAGGCAGTGCATACACCAATCGATACATCCCCGCAGGAGCAGAGGCATCGAGTTCGATTTGCATTTCGCCATTGGGGTTGACCATCGCATAACTCACATAGTTTGTCTTGCCCTCCGTGAGGTGGTATAACATGGTTGCTTTGAATGCATTGGCAGGAGAAAAAACGCCTTTGATTTGGTGTTGTGCAGCTCCTAAAAAAGGACTTAATAAACTTAAATATAGAAGGTATTTACGCATAAGGTAGGGGTTATAGATCCCAAATATACGCATCTTATGACAAAAAATTAGAGTGCTAAAATAGGTTTTAAGGCTTCTAACCCTTGCTGCACAGAGTTGATGTCAGAAAAACGCATCAAAAGACGAAGCCCCAAACGCATTTGTTTTTCCGTTATGGAACAGCTTTGTGGGTGTGCTTGAACGTATTGCAGTATTTTTGAGAAATGAATGCTTTGATAAAAACGACTGTCTTGGTCACTTATAAAATAGCCGACTAGTTTGTGATTTTTCATCACTACTTTATCGAACCCTAAAGTCGTTGCCAACCACTTGATGCGTACACTGTCTAAAAGATCGACCACTTGAATGGGAAGTGGTCCAAACCGATCGATTAAATCGCGTTCAAAACGCTGCAATTCATCTTCTGTTTTCAATGTATTTAATTGAGTATAAAGACTTAAACGTTCTGTAATATTATTGACGTAATCATCTGGAAATAATAGAGAAAAATCTGTGTCAATGGTCACATCTCTTACAAATTCTTTGGTATTGATATCCTCATTATATAGGGATTTAAATTCGGTTTCTTTAAGTTCATCGATAGCTTCATTGAGTATTTTTTGATAGGTTTCAAATCCAATATCGTTGATAAACCCACTTTGCTCACCTCCCAACAAATCACCTGCCCCGCGAATTTCTAAATCTTTCATAGCAATATTAAACCCACTCCCAAGAGCTGTGTATTGTTCTAAGGCAGCGATTCGTTTACGCGCCTCATCGGTCATCGCATGATACTCGGGAGTAATAAAATAACAAAATGCTTTTTTGTTACTACGCCCCACTCGCCCCCGCATTTGATGTAAATCACTCAGTCCAAAATTATTGGCGTTGTTAATAAAAATGGTGTTGGCATTGGGTACATCCAAACCACTTTCTACTATGGTGGTACTGACCAAAACATCAAATTGACCGTCCATAAAATCGAGCATTAACTGCTCCAATTTGCGTCCTTCCATTTGACCATGTCCCACACGAATTTTGGCGTCGGGTACCAATCGCTGTAAAAGTCCCGCTACTTCTTTAATATTTTCAATTCGGTTGTGAATAAAATAGACCTGCCCTGCCCGTTGAATTTCATATTGAATGGCATCACGAATGATTTCTTCGTTGAGACGAATGACATTGCTTTCAATCGGAAAACGGTTGGGTGGTGGGGTTGTAATCACCGACAAATCTCGAGCTGCCATCAAACTAAACTGAAGGGTACGAGGTATGGGAGTTGCAGTGAGTGTGAGTACATCTACATTGTCTTTGAGGGTTTTGAGTTTTTCTTTGACTGCCACCCCAAATTTTTGTTCTTCATCAACAATTAACAAGCCTAAATCTTTAAATTTCACGGATTTATTCACCAATTGATGTGTTCCAATAATAATATCTAAACTCCCCGACTCTAACTGTTCTAGGGTTTCTTTGCGTTGTTTGGTAGTTTTAAAACGGTTGATATAATCAACCCTCACAGGAAACTCTTTCAATCGTGCTTTAAATGTTTTGGCATGTTGAAATGCTAGAATTGTAGTTGGCACCAAAACAGCGACTTGTTTGCCATTATCAACGGCTTTAAAAGCGGCTCTCAAAGCGACTTCTGTTTTTCCGAATCCTACATCCCCACAAATCAGACGATCCATCGGACGATCGCTTTCCATATCTGATTTGATATCGGCGGTAGCTGTTATTTGATCGGGGGTGTCTTCAAAAACAAAGGAGGCTTCCAACTCGATCTGCATAGAAGAATCAGGGTTGTATCTGAAGCCTGTTTTTAACTTGCGTTTGGCATAGAGTGTTATCAAATTAAAAGCAATTTCCTTGACCCTTGATTTGGTTTTTTGCTTTAATACTTTCCAAGCCTTGCTACCCAGCTTATACACTTTTGGAGGCTTGCCATCTTTTCCATTAAATTTGGTGATTTTGTGAAGGGCATGAATGCTGAGATATAAAACATCTCGTTCGCCATAAAATAGCTTGATGGCTTCTTGTTTTTTGCCTTCTACATCAATTTTTTGAAGGCCTCCAAACTTCCCAATTCCATGATCGATATGTGTGATATAATCGCCGATTTCGAGTTTTGTGAGTTCTTTAAGGGTAATGGATTGTTTTTTAGAAAATCCATTTTTAAGATGAAATTTATGGTACCGTTCAAAAATTTGATGATCGGTATAACATACAATTTTTTTATCATGATCGATAAATCCTTGATGCAAAGACAATACAATGGTTTGACAATGAACGTCTTGATCAACGGTTTCAAAAATATCATAAAACCGCTGCGCTTGTTGGCTGTTCGAACAACAGATATAATTTTGATAGCCCAAATCGTGATGGGTATTTAAATCTTCAATAATCCGATTGAACTGCTTATTAAAAGAAGGTTGAGGACTGACATGAACCTCTAATTGTTGTTCCTTTTTGGGAGCTAAAACAGCCGTGCTTCCAAATTCAACGACCGAAAAGTCCAACAACTGAGATTTGAATTCATCGGAGGTACAAAACAAATCTTCTGGACGGCTGTGATTGATATCCGTAGAAAGCACATTATATGCCTCGGTGGCTTTTTCTTGAAGTGCCTCTGTTGTTGCTAATAACGCAGGAATATTTTTGGCAAAGACAACCGTTTTTGAAGCAGTGTATTCTAAAAACCCTTGACGGGTTTCGTTGCGTAATTTATGCTCAATATTGGGAATAATTTGAAGTTTTTTGATGGGTTTAATAGAGAGTTGAGATTCTATATCAAATGTTCGAATACTGTCCACTTCATCCCCAAAAAATTCAATTCGATACGGTTCATCGTGCGAAAATGAAAATACATCTACAATCCCACCACGCACAGAAAACTCGCCAGGTTCAGTGACAAAATCAACCCGTTTGAATTGATACTCGAAAAGAACTTCATTAAAAAAATCTAAATTCAACGTTTCGCCTGCCACCACTTTAAAGGTAGATTTCTCCAGTTCTTTTCTAGACAATACTTTTTCAAAAAGTGCTTCTGGATAGGTGACAATAAGTGCTGGTTTTTTTTGAGAATTGATTCGACTTAAAACCTCAGCACGCAACAACACATTGGCATTGTCCGTTTCTTCAACTTGATACGGTCTCCGATAACTTCCTGGATAAAACAACACTTCTTTGTCGTCGAGCAATACTTCCAAATCGTTCAGGTAATAGGCTGCCTCTTCCTTGTTTTCAAAAATCAACAAAAATGGCTGGTTGGTGGTTTTAAATACACTGGCAATTGTGAAAGATAGAGAAGACCCTAAAACTCCTTTCAAATGCACTTTTGGTTTGGATTCGGACAGCAGAGTGCTCAGTTTTTGATGAATCAAAGACTGTTGAAATTTTTGAGAAAGGATGATTTTACTCAACTAAAAAATTTTTGCAAAGATATGATAATAGTCTTTGAATTTAATTATTATTTAGGCGTAAATCCTTTTAAAAATTCTACTTAAAATATAAAAAAATATGTAGATTTGTGTACCTAAATTTACAACCTTATGTCCATTTCAGATTTATTCAACAGTGGTTTCACCACACGAAATCAAGATCATTTTGCTTCTATTGTAAGAATTGCTTTCAGTGACAATTTCATAAGTCAAGAAGAAAAAGATTTTTTAGAACGGCTTGCTCACAACTTAGATATTTCAAAAGAAACCTATCTAATGATTTTAAAGAATTATGATTCACACCCCATCAACCCTCCGATTTCCCAGGAGGCACGTATTGAGCGCTTGTATGATTTGGCACGTATGGTGTATGCAGATCACATCAAAGATATACACGAAGTGAATCTGCTTAACAAACTAGTCATTGGGCTAGGGTTTCAAACGCAAATGGCATCAAAAGTCGTTAGTACTTCCTTAGAATTAGCATCTAAAAAGGTTGATTTTAATACGTTTAAAAAAGAAATGAACCTTCTTTTTTAACTTAAATGGTCTCAGGTTTGGAACCTTATTCCAATATACGCATCAAACCTTCTTGAGCAACAGAAGCGATTAAATTTCCTTTGGAATCAAAGATACTTCCTCTTGAAAACCCTCTTGAGTTAGAAGCACTCGGACTGTCAATCGCATATAAGAGCCATTGAGTGATATCAAAATCACGGTGAAACCACAAGGCATGATCTAAGCTGGTATAAAACACTTCTTTTGAGTTTAAAAATTCGCGATGCGGCATAGAGGCAGGACGCAAAATATTATAGTCCGAAGCATAAGCCAACAACTGATGTTGCAAAGGAACATTGATTGTAAGATCTTCGCAGGTCTTAAACCATATGTTATCAAATGGCGGACTGTTTTTGACCAACTTAGTAAGCATGTTATCAACAGGCTTAAATTCAAATACTTTTGGCAAAAAAGACTTGTAACGCTTATAGGTGTCTGGAATCACATCCTTAAATTGTTCTATTTGGTTGTGACTATCCATCAATTCATCTGGAGGAAATACATTGGGCATTGAAATTTGATGATCGACTCCTTCTTGTTTTAATTGAAAGGATGCCGACATGTTAAAGATTGCTTTTTCATTTTGAAAAGCAACCACCCGACGGGTTGTAAAACTCCCTCCATCTCTAATAATATCGACTTCATATTTTATTGGAACGTCAATATTTCCGCCCAAAATAAAATAGGCATGCATTGAATGTGCGTACCGATTCTCAGGGACAGTTTGATAGGCCGCATGAAGCGATTGCGCCAATACTTGCCCTCCAAAAACACGACCCCATGGAGCTTGATAATTTTTACCAATAAAAGTGTAGTCATTAATTTTTTCGAGTGATATTAATTTGATAAGTTCAGAAAGGGATTTCATAGTTTAAAATTTGTTGCAAAAATAATCTTTTTTGTGTACAAAATGTCTTTCAAATCCTTTTAACAAACTGTTAAATTTTGTAACATTGGAACCCTATTAGAGTCTAACAAATAAAACCTATGGATATACTATTATTTTCAATCGCTGCTTCTTTAATGGTTCTTGGAGTCATTGGGAGTTTTTTACCTGTTTTGCCAGGGCCACTTACAAGTTGGGCAGGTCTTTTGGTTTTGTACTTGATGCCCAAAATTGAGGTGAGTCTTGGAACCTTAATTACAACACTGATTATAGCTGTTTTAATTTGGATTTTAGATTACTTTATTCCAGCTCTTGGGACAAAAAAATTTGGGGGTACCAAAGCGGGAATGATTGGCACGACCATTGGACTCCTCGTTGGTCTTTTTTCTCCAATTCCTGGAGGGATGCTTATTGGTGCTTTTTTGGGAGCATTTGTTGGGGAGTTGATAAACAAAGCCGATTCTAAAACTGCTCTAAAAGCGGCTTTTGGAAGTTTATTAGGATTCTTAACTTCTGCATTTATAAAATTTGTGGTGGCTGTCATATATTTGGGCCTATTTATATCTATAATTTGGGATCATAAATCTGCACTATTTTAACCCCGCACCGCTTTTAACAAAACTTTTAATCAATATTTTATAATTTACATTAATTTCACACTCTAATAAAACAAACATTTTTACTATGAACAAATATATTTCAATTCTATTTTGTGGTTTATTTCTCTTGTCCTCTTCTCTAATTGCGCAAGAAAAAGAAGCTTCCAACTACAACTATAATGATGCTTTTGGACATGATTTTTACACAAAAAACGGGACTGCAACACGCTCTGCAAGTGGAAAACCTGGACCTGAATATTGGCAAAATAGTGCCGATTACAAAATCGACGTTAGCTTAAACGACATCACGAAAGAAATTTCGGGATCGGAAACTATCACTTACACAAATAACAGTCCAGATGCATTGGATTTTTTATGGATGCAATTGGATCAAAATTTATTCAAAATAGATTCTCGTGGAAAGTCAATTGTTCCAATACGAGGAAGTCGAAATGGTGATAAGGGTCAAAATTTTGACGGTGGATATGGCATCAATACAATTAAACTTATTTACAAAAAAGGACGCCGTTCTACAGAAGTAAATACCACCTATTCAATTGTAGATACACGCATGAAAGTAAACCTTCCAAAAGCGTTAGAAGCCAATGGAGGAACTGTTGGAATTAAAATTGATTTCTCATTTACTTCGCCTGATTATGGATCCGATAGAATGGGTGTTTTAGAAACCAAAAATGGCCGTATTTTTACCTTGGCCCAATGGTATCCTAGAATGTGTGTATATGACGATGTGAGTGGATGGAATACACTTCCTTACTTAGGTGCTGGAGAATTCTATTTAGAATACGGAACTTTTGATGTAAACATTACAGCGCCTTCAAATCATTTGGTAGTGTGTTCAGGAGCTCTTCTTAACCCTTCTGAAGTTTATACACAAGAACAGCAAAATAGATTGAAAAAAGCCGAAGCGAGTGATGCCACTGTCATGATTCGATCGGAAGCGGAAGTGACCCAACCAAGTTCACGACCTACAAATTCTCCTACCCTAACATGGAAGTTTCGAATTGAAAATTCGAGAGATGTCGCTTGGGCTTCCTCTGCAGCTTTTATATTGGATGCTGCACGAATCAATTTACCAAGTGGAAAAAAATCCTTGGCCATGTCTGCTTACCCCGTAGAAAGTGTGGGACAAGATGGTTGGTCACGTTCTACTGAATATACGAAAGCTTCTATAGAGCATTATTCCGAAAAATGGTTAGAATACCCTTACCCTGCGGCGATTAATGTTGCTGGAAACGAAGGTGGTATGGAATATCCTGGGATTGTGTTTTGTAATTATGAATCAAAAACAGCGCGTTTGTGGGGAGTAACAGATCATGAATTTGGACATATTTGGTTTCCAATGATTGTGGGCTCTAACGAGCGTTTACATGCTTGGATGGACGAAGGATTCAATACATTTATTAATTCTTTGAGTACGGAAGAATTTAATAATGGAGAATATAAAGAACGAAAATCAAACATGCACCGAATGTCTAGTGTGTTTGTGAATGACAGACTGGAACCCATCTATACCTCTCCAGATAACTTAAAAGAACGAAATTTAGGAGTTTTAGCTTATTACAAACCCAGTACAGGACTTGTGTTGTTACGCGAGCAAATCTTAGGACCTGAACGTTTTGATGAAGCCTTTACAGCTTATATCGATCGATGGGCTTATAAGCACCCAACTCCAGATGATTTCTTTAGAACCATGGAAAATGTAGCCGGCGAGGATTTGAGATGGTTTTGGAGGTCGTGGTTCATTAACAGCTGGAAATTAGACCAAGCAGTTACCAGTGTGAAATATGTGAAAAATGACCCTACACAAGGCGCTATCATAACAATCGCAAATTTAGAACAAATGCCAATGCCTGTGGTTGTTGAATTAAAAACCAAAAGCGGAAACGTAACTCGTAAAACATTGCCTGTTGAAATTTGGAAACGCAATGTGAGTTGGGAATTTAAAGTGGATACGACAGAAGAGTTGGATAAAGTGGTCATTGATCCTGATTTTGTATTGCCAGACGTAAATTCATCAAATAACAAATGGAGAGCATCTGATGGCGCTGAGACTGTTGAGGTTTTAACAGATTATTTAGGCGTTTATTCTGCTCCAGAATTTCCAATGAAAATTACTGTTTCAGAAAATTCAGGAACACTTGTTTTGGAAGCAGAAGGACAACCCGCATTGCCGTTAGAGAGCGAAGGTGGTGGTGAGTTTTCTATGGAAGAAGCTGGTTTAAGTATTCAATTTAATGCCGAGAAAACTGGTTTTAAATTGGATATTGGAGGGCAAGTTTTTGATTTAACGAAAGAATAAGTTTAAAAAAATACTTACAATAAATATCAAAGGCGAATCCACTAGGGGTTCGCCTTTGTTATAAATAAAACTCTTAAAATCAATATTTAATTAACTTTTGAACATGGGATTCTATATTGTTTTTTAAGGTTAAAATATACAATCCATTTTGTAGGTTATTAGTTTGAATTTTTGCATTTCCATTTATAAATTCAAGATCCCCACTTAAGACGCGCTGACCGAGATAATTCCTTAACTCATAGGACGTTTTTAAATGTTGATTTTCGGACATCACGAAAAAGTCTGTTTTAAATGGATTAGGATACACAGACCATTCAGCAAGTGTTTGATTGGGAGTACTTAAACTGCTATCATAGCAACTTTCGGGAACCAAAAATTCTGATTTAACGAGGTCTGGAATTTTACAATCCGTGAAACTTTCACTGTTCATATTTCCTACAAAGGCAGCATCCACTACAGCATCGTTGGAACCTAGAAAATCTTGCATAATGGTTGCAAAGGTTTGTCTATAATCGTACTGAACCGATTGTATTTGAAAATTATTAGATGAAACTGCTTCACTCAAATCAACATTCACTCCTGAAACCCCACTTTTAACCGGTTTTCCAAAAGCAAAAACGGGAGCAACTTCACCATGATCCGTTCCTAAACTACCATTTTCTTGGGCCTTTCTTCCAAATTCTGAGAAAGTAATTCCCAAAACATCCTCTGCTAAGCTATCGGAATTCAAATCTGACATAAATGCTTCAATAGCTCCTGATAATTCTGACATTAAGTTATAATGTTTTCCTTGAATATCTCCAGAGGTTTGGTTTTGATTATTATGCGTGTCAAACCCGCCTAATTTAACCATAAATATTTTAGATTGAATACCGCCTCGCATTAATCTTGCGACTGTTTTTAACTGATCTGCAAGATTTGTATTTGGATAAGTTGTCGTGGCACTATTTGAACCTGCATTGAATGAATTAGAAATAATTTCAGAATATTGATTGGAAAGTGCATCGACGTTTATGATGTTCTGAAGTTCTTCTCCATAGTGAGAGTTTGGAATATTTTCTGGGGGAGTTCCACCCAAACCACTTAAAACAGAATAAAAGTTTTCCGAATCTTGACCGTTGATATTTAAGGCTAGACCATGCTCAACAATGCCATGAAATCCAAGATTGGTGTTTTGTGAACCGATCTGAATTCCCATTGGATAGTTTGTTGGGATTAAGTCCGCATAAGCTTGTTCCATATAACGACCAATCCAACCACTGTCGCTTCCATTATTCCAATTACTACCATCATTGCCAGTAGCATAAATATCTTTAGATGCAAAATGGCTTTTGTTTTGAGAGGGATAGCCGACAGATTGAATAATTCTGAGTTGATCTGCTGCGTATAAATTTTGAAATCCTGTAAGCGCTGGATGTAACGCAATGTCCTGATTTGTACCCGTTAAACTAGTGTCAATCTGATTAAGCGGAAGGTATAAAGATGATGGAATATGAATGTTTGGACGTAAGGTTTGATAATCGGTAAACGCACTGATAGGAATTACCGTATTAAGTCCATCATTACCTCCAGCAAGCTCTACCAAAACTAATTTCCTGTTAGAGACATCACAATTAAAAAACGAATTCATTAATTTTAAAGAAGCGTTCACTTGAAAAGGCATTAGCCCAATCGCTGAAGCTGTTGATGATAATTTTATAAATTGTCTTCTTTTCATTTGTCTGCGCCTTACATTAATTGAAATTCTGGAGCATTCATCATTTTAGTAAATAGGGCATCAAGTCGTATTTTGACCTGTACAGCATTCCCCGACTGGAGGTAGCTATTCCAAGCTGAGTTCCAATAAGAGGGATCCATTTCATTAAGAACCGTCATAAAATAATCGATTCTGCTTTGATCTATAGATTCACAATAAAGTAATTCTGAAATTTCGGTGACTAAAGTCTGAGCATCACTCGCTAAAGAGAAATGTCCGGAGTTATGAACATAGTCAACGCTGTTAAACGACACCCAAATGTTGACGTTTGGGTTGTTAATTTTATTTTTTCCAGAAATAAAACATTCTATAAGTTTATAACGTGAAATAATGGTGTTAGAAGAAAACCAACTGCGATCAAAATCTGGCGTTTGGTAATCGCCAGGATAACCTGCGACTGTATCAGGCGAAAATGGATTCATCCCAGCACCAGCGAAATATCCGTAATAACAAAAATTAAAATAAAATTTATAGAAATAAATTTGATCTGTTGTCCAAGTCGTTGGCGGATTTGTACTGCTAGCAGCGGGGTCTGGTAATTCAACTTGCAATAGACTCAAGGCTTCACTTAACAGTTGAATTGGGTTTTTGACTATACTTCCAATAATTTCATTTGAGCTGTCTGAATCATCTTCATCATAAAAATGCTCCGATTTTAAAAGCGTCTTAAGAACGTCTAAGAGGTTGTAATCAGATGCTATCAACTGAGCTGAAAGTGGTGTAATAATATTATCTTCAACTTCCTGATCCCATTCGCTTTTTACAAAATACATGTAAATCTTTCTCACATAAGCCTTCGCTGTTTCCTCTTTTGCAAATACCATTTCTACATAATCGTCTATCTCCTGTTTGATGCCTGCCTCATCCGACTGCCCTGAAATTGTTTGATTATTAAATGCATTACTAAATGTTTTGGAATCTGTATTGTGCTGGCCAACCAATGCATACCCCATCGGAATTCCTGTATCAGGATCGATGACATCTCTGTTGGGTTTCATTTTTATTCCAGAGAAAATTTTAGCAGTGGTTTGAATATCTGTCTCCGTATAATTCGTGTAATTTCCTTCGCCTATTTGAGGGCCTTTAAGAATTGTGAAAAGTTCAAGAAATTCACGCGCATAGTTCTCATTAGGATTATTTTTATTATTTGTTGTATTGTCCAAATAATTTAGCATTCCATTATCGTAGGTAATTTTTTTAGCAAGTGTTTTAATATTTCCAAAAGCATAGAATTCTAACAACTTTAAATAGTCATAGAAATAGGAAGACTTCCCAACGCCATCGTCCTTTGACACCGTAAAGGTTGTATGTAAAAAAAAGGTGAGTTTGTGTTTAAGGTTGTTCTGTTTATATGCGTTGTACCACCACCATCCAGAAACTATTGCTCGTTTTCGGTTTTGTCCATAGGGAAAATCTGAAGGCACTGTATTAGGCGTATGAATCCAAAAATCATCCGAGACTCCGGTTTGAGCATTTACTTTCATATCATAAGGATCTTCCCAAAAAACAGTCGGTTCTACGGAGAGCTGATCGAGTGCTTGCTCTGGAGTTAGAGCCGCAAATTGATCTAACACAGCTTTAGAATATTGGAAACAACTGCGTCTAAGCAAGTGCTTAGCTTTTCTTTGCCCCAAAATTGATGTTGAAGGATTTAAAGATGCCATAATTATGAAGCTCTAATCTTATATTTCCAAAGATACAACAAAAACTAATAGCTAGATTTATATTNTTAAACTTACAAAATAATTATTGGCGATTAAATATAAAAAAAGCCCTCCGTTTAAGGAAAGCTTCTCACTGGTTTTGTCACAAACCACGGATAATCATTTTGATTATCACAACACAACGTCTTAATTACTATATGTATTTTTTTTTGAAAATACTTAGCGGTCTGGACGGGACTCGAACCCGCGACCCCCTGCGTGACAGGCAGGTATTCTAACCAACTGAACTACCAAACCGTTGCATTAATGCGGTTGCAAATATACACTGCATTTTTCATTTCACAACTATTTTTGACTTTATTTTTAACTAAAATCAAAATTAAATAAATTTCTGACGTTCGACCATATAGGTGGTCAAGACTTTATTGAATCCCTCTTGAATATCCACACCTACATAATTGATTTTATACTGCCCACACTTTAGCCTTAAATTCTTGAAATAGTTTGCGATAGCAGTCTCATAATTTGCTTGTAATGATTCTGGATACAAATCCACAGCCTCAGCTGTTTCGACATCCACAAAACGTTTGGGCGTATTCTCAAATTTAAAATTAAATTCCGTCGCCTTGTCATAAACATGAAACAACACCAATTCGTGCTTATTATACTTTAAATGACGTAATGCTTCAAAAAGCTGTTCTGATTCCTTATCGGACTGAAACATATCTGTAAACAAAAAAATCAAGGAACGGCGGTGGAGTTTTTCAGCAATTTGATGCAAGACCTCGTAGGTTTTGGTGCCTACTTCCTTTTGAGGACTGCTCACCGTGGTGTTTAAACGGTCCATAAGCATTTGATGGTGCCGTTCACTCCCTTTTTCTGGGACATAGTAGTCAATGGTATCTGAATAGACGCTCAGACCTACGGCATCCCGTTGTTTTTTTAGGAGCTGCATCATTGCGGCAGAAGCTAGAGCTGAAAAACTAACTTTATTTAACTGATTTATGGAGGGTTGATTGCATTTTGGATAGTGCATAGAACTGCTATTATCGACAATCAAATGACAACGCAAGTTGGTTTCTTCATCGAAACGTTTGGTGTATAACTTGTCTGTTTTGGCAAACAATTTCCAATCGATATGGCGTGTACTCTCGCCATTGTTATAAATTTTATGCTCCGCAAATTCTGCTGAAAACCCATGAAAGGGACTTTTATGCATGCCAGAAATAAAGCCCTCTACAATGGATTTAGCTAGTAAATCAAAGTTTAAAAACCCCGAGGCTTGTTGTAATTCCTTTTGAATATCCATAGGTCCTAAACTAAAAAAGGTTTGCCAATAAGACAAACCTTTTTAAATTTCTTTTTAAAAGATGTTTTATAACAATGCATCAATCGCTTCGGTATACACATTTTTTGGAGACACTCCTACTTGACGTCCTACAACTTCACCGTTTTGAAACACCAACACCGTTGGAATGTTTCGAACGCCATATTTGGCTGCAAATTCTTGATTTGCATCGACATCAACTTTTCCTACTACAGCTTTGTCAGCGTATTCTGCACTAACTTCTTCGATGATTGGCCCTACCATTCTACAAGGACCACACCATGCTGCCCAAAAATCGACTAATACTGGTTTTGTACTTTTTAAGACTGTTTCTTCAAAATTTGCGTCTGTGATTTCTAATGCCATATGATTTATTTTTTAAATGCTGTTTATTAATTATTGAGCTACAAAATTAATTAAAAATATCACCAAATCACAGCAAGGCACGATTTGTTTTACTTATGACTGAATTGTCGATTGTTATACATCCTTAATTCAATTTATAAAACACCTCTTGTGCTTTTAATTCCTCCAACAATTCTTGTGATATTTTAATTTTTTGTAAGCGACTGTTCATTTCTAATTTCAATTCTTCCTCATCGTCGTAGATGACAAATTTTAAACTGTGATTGCCCGAATGCATTTGTAAAAGATCTCTAATACTTTGTATTTTTTGTTCAGAAATTTCTTTAATATTCAATTGAATAGATAGTTTTTTAGCATAGGTTTCCATGATGTCATGCAGCAGTTGAAAACTATTAAATTGCAATCGCGGATCGCCCTTAGCTCCTGTATCACGATTGATCCATCCTTCTCTAATTAAAGCACGTACAAAGACAAAGTTATTCTGCATCAAAAAGTGCTTAAACTTTAAATATTCTTCACCAAAAATCCGAAATTCATGACTATTCATATAATCTTCTATGACAAACGTACCCCACCCTTTTCCTTGTTTACTCACACGGTGCTGGACATCGGTTACTACGCCTCCAAAGGAGATTTCTTTGTTTATAAAACTTGGCATATCGTCAAAGACAGAAATATCACCATTGCAAAAGTTTTGCATTTCGAGTTTAAAATCATCCAGTGGATGTCCAGAGATATAAATCCCTACGACTTCTTTTTCACGCGCTAATTTTTCCATTGTTCCCCATGTTTCACAAGGGGGAATTTCAGGTTCTTGGATCTGAACATCACTCAATTCTCCAAACAAACTGACTTGCGCCGAGTTTTTATTTTCTTGATAACGGTTGGCATATTTAATGGTTTTTTCTAAAAAGGTAATCCCATCCCCATCATCTTGAAAATATTGTGCGCGGTGGGTATTTGGAAAACAATCAAAACCTCCTGCATTGGCAAGGTTTTCAAATGCTTTTTTGTTGGCCGCTCTTAAATCAATTCGTTTTGCTAAATCAAAAATGGACTTATAAGGTCCTTCATTTTTACGTTCTTCTACGATAGTTTTAACGGCGCCATGACCCACTCCTTTTATGGCTCCCATTCCAAACCGTACTGCATTGTCCTTATTGACCGAAAATTTATAATAACTCTCATTGACATCTGGTCCTAAAACTTTTAATTTCATGCGCTTACACTCCTCCATAAAGAAGGTAACTTGCTTGATGTCGTTCATATTATTAGACAACACTGCTGCCATATATTCCGCAGGGTAATGGGCTTTTAAATAGGCGGTTTGGTACGCAATCCATGCATAACAAGTGGAGTGAGATTTATTAAAAGCATAACTTGCAAATTTTTCCCAATCAGTCCATATTTTCTCCAGCTTATCCGCAGCCATCCCTTTGGCAGCAGCCTGGTTTATAAACTTCGGTTTCATCTTATCGAGAACCGAAATTTGTTTTTTACCCATGGCTTTACGCAATACATCGGCTTCCCCTTTGGTAAAGTCTGCCAATTTTTGCGACAAGAGCATTACTTGCTCTTGATACACCGTAATCCCATAGGTCTCTTTCAAGTATTCCTCCATTTCAGGAAGGTCATAACTGATCTCTTCATCACCTTGTTTTCGGCGAATAAAACTCGGAATGTATTCTATAGGTCCTGGACGATACAAGGCATTCATTGCAATTAAATCGGCAAAAACAGTGGGCTTCAAATCCCGCATATGTTTTTGCATCCCCGGCGATTCGTACTGAAATACGCCAACGGTCTCCCCTTTTTGAAATAACTCATAAGTCAATTCATCATCCAACGGAAAATTATCGGGATCCAATGTAACATTGTGTTTGGCTTTGACAATTTTAACGGTGTCTTTGATAAGCGTTAAGGTTTTTAGGCCTAGGAAATCCATTTTTAGCAGTCCTGCATCTTCTACTACGGAATTGTCAAACTGGGTCACATAAAGATCGGAATCTTTGGCCGTAGCAATGGGCACATAATTAGTAATATCACCCGGAGTGATGATCACCCCGCAGGCATGAATCCCTGTGTTTCTGAGCGATCCTTCTAGCACCTGTGCCTGATTAATTGTTTCTGCTTCTAAGTCATCTCCCTCTGATAAATTGAGCAACTGATTGATCAACTCCATATCTTCCGATCTGAACTTCGATTGCAATTCTTTTTCAGGGGTGTTAAATATTTTGTTGAGTTTTGCTGTATTGGGAATCAACTTGGCAATGCGATCGGCGTCCCCTAAAGGTAAGTCCAACACTCTGGCAGTATCTCTAATAGACGATTTAGCTGCCATGGTTCCATAGGTAATGATTTGAGCCACTTGACTTGCTCCGTATTTTTTGATGACATAATCCATCACACGTCCACGACCTTCATCATCAAAATCAATATCAATATCGGGCATACTCACACGATCGGGATTCAAAAACCGCTCAAAAAGTAAATCGTATTTAATGGGGTCAATATTTGTAATCCAAAGACAATAAGCAACTACGGATCCGGCTGCCGATCCACGACCGGGACCTACCGATACATCCATGGAACGTGCCACGCGAATAAAATCTTCTACAATCAAAAAATACCCAGGATATCCCGTATTTTCAATGGTTTTTAACTCAAAATCGATCCGTTCTTTGATGTCCTCTGTAAGAGTTCCATAACGTTTTTCGGCACCCAAATAAGTTAAATGTTTCAAATAGGCATTTTCTCCTAAATTACTGCCATTGGTTTCATCCAACGGGTTTACAAATTCTTGAGGAATTTCGAATTTTGGTAGCAACACATCACGTGCCAATTCAAAAGGTTCGATTTTATCAACTACTTCTTGAATGTTCACTATGGCTTCAGGAACGCCCTTAAAAAGGGATTTCATTTCCTCTGAGGATTTGAAATAATATTCTTGATTTGGCAGTCCGTAACGGTATCCGCGTCCATGACCTATTGGAGTGGCTTGTTTTTCACCATCTTTTACACACAATAAAATATCATGGGCATTGGCATCTTCCTGATTGATATAATAGGTGTTGTTTGTAGCAACTAATTTGACTGCATGTTTTTTGGCGAGATTGATCAACACAGGGTTGACTCGGTCTTCATCGTCTTGATTGTGACGCATCAGTTCCACGTACAAATCGGCTCCAAATTTATCTTTCCACCACAACAGGGCTTCTTCGGCTTGACGCTCGCCAACATTTAATATTTTGGAAGGCACTTCGCCAAATAAATTTCCTGTAAGGACAATTAAATCTTCTTTGTAGGTTTCTACAATGTCGCGGTCAATTCTAGGTAAATAATAAAACCCATCGGTATAGGCCTTAGACGACATTTTTACTAAATTGTGATAGCCTTGCTTTGATTTTGCCAAAAAGACCACTTGATAGCCATTGTCTTTTTGGGATTTGTTGGTATGGTCTTCACAAACGAAGAATTCACAGCCTACAATTCCTTTAATTTCTTTTGCATCTGCAACTTCATTGGCGGCTTCGGCGTCTTTGTTTTTTTGACGAATGGCTCTGTTATAATTGCCTATTTCTTTAACAAAATGAAAGGCTCCCATCATATTTCCATGGTCGGTAATGGCAACGGCTGGCATTTGATGATCCGCTGCTGCTGCGACTAAGTTTTTGACACTGATGGTGGATTGTAATACCGAAAACTGGGTATGGTTGTGTAAATGCACCACTTCCGCATCTTGGAGGATGTCCGAGATTTCGGTGGTAATTTTCTGGGGAGTAACCGCTTCTTTTTCTTGTTGGATTCGTGCCGCAATTTTGGCGGAAGCTTGTTTGAGATTGATATGTTTTATACCAACGGGCTGTATTTCTTCTGGGTTTTCAGATTGAAAACGTTCATAAAAATCGTTGGAGGCTTGCAGTTGATCGATGCTAAATTCTTTACGTCGAATCAATTCTAAAAAACAACGAGTGGTTGCTTCGACATCAGCAGTGGCATTGTGGGCCTCTCCAAAAGGTTTATGAAATAAAAACTGGTGGAGTTCCGTCAGCGTTGGCAGTTTAAATTTACCGCCTCTACCGCCAGGGATTTGACATAGAGCCGCTGTTNTTTCGGTACAGGTATCTAAAACGGGGCGNTCATTTAAAGGGGTTGCAACTTGAAGACGNTGAAACTCACAGCCCATAATATTCAAATCAAANCCGAGGTTTTGTCCNACTACAAAGGTGGTTTTTGACANAGCGGTATTGAATAATTCTAGGACTTCAGAAAGTGGCAATCCTTGTTCGGTTGCTAATTCTGTGGAGATGCCATGAATTTTTTCGGCATCGTAAGGGATGTTAAAGCCATCGGGGCGAATTAAATAATCTTGATGCTCGATACAATTTCCGAGCTCGTCATGCAGTTGCCATGCAATCTGAATACAGCGGGGCCAGTTGTCAACATCGGTAATGGGTGCATTCCAACGCTTAGGCAGGCCGGTAGTTTCGGTATCAAAAATTAAATACATAGGTGTGTTATAAGCTATAAAACGGAATCCTAAATATAAAACTATTTGGGGGTATGAGTGCCCTTATGGACTAATAATTATAAACAAATTTAGGCTCTGCATTTGTGAATATCAGAAAACGAAATAAATTGTATTATAATACAATTTTGTTTAGTGTTTTTAAATTTAAAGTAAACACTATCAACTATTTACAAAAATAAAGGGCTCATTTATTTGTATTATTAAAAAATAAGTTTAAGTTTGATTTTTGATTAAGACCCCAAATCTAAATCTTCTAAAAGAGCTGAACCGAAGTTTTAGATTTTAGTTTATTGAATGCCGTATTGGGAAAGGTTCCGATATACGACTCATTGAGGTCTTATTAGGACATAGCTCTATAAGTACACATATGAAAAATGTGCCTAATTTATGAGAAAGAAAGATGTTCTACAAGA
>JGI26086J50260_1000491_pt1 | contig 25306 bp, 29 predicted proteins | sample SaaInl3SG_22_DNA_FD_50260 | JGI IMG/M metagenome (IMG submission 50260)
GGCGGTATGCGTGATTGGGAAGCAAACCCCTATTGGGTGCGCTTCAGCGTCCATACCAAGGGCGGCCCCGTGCCCAATTACCTCACGCTAAGCGGTGCCCAAAACGGGCGCGAGATCGAGCTTGGCGCCTTCCTGACCGCTGGCGAGCGGTTGGAACTGCGCGATATGCTGGAGCGCGCTTGCACCTCAGCCTGAGGCAGAACGCAAAAGGCACGCCCCGATCATAGGGCGTGCCTTTAATGTTTTGTATTAAGACGCGGCTTATCCCAAACGGGCTTTGACCATTCCGCCTGCCGCGCTGAAATCCATCTGGCCTGTATATTTGCCTTTCAGGATACCCATCACGCGGCCCATATCGCGGATCGAATCCGCGCCCGTCTCAGCGATGGCTGCATCAATCGCGCTTGCAACTTCGTCTTCGCTCAACTGGCGCGGCAGGAAATCCTCGATCGTGGTGATCTCGGCACGTTCCTTCTCGGCCAGTTCCAGACGCCCGCCTTCTTCATAGGCACGCGCGCTTTCCTGACGCTGCTTGACCATCTTTCCAAGGATCGCCAACAACTCACCATCATCGACGCCGTCGGTTTGGCCCTTGGCCCGCGCGGCGATGTCTTGATCCTTGATGGCCGCATTGATCAGGCGCAAGGTCGACAGACGCGTTGCATCCTTCTCGCGCATCGCGTCCTTCAGACCCGCTGTGATACGTTCTCGCAAAACCATTTTTGGCGTCCAATCCTGTTTTCTCTCAAGGGTGATCATGTAGGGCATCTGCCTGTGATCAACAACTCCCCCCGCATTGCATGGCAGACATACGCCAACATGCCTTGACCCCAAGCACGCCCGCCCATAGTTTGCCGCGAATTTAAGCTCAGCCTAGACGGAGTCGCCAGATGACCGACCGCCCGACCGCCTGCCTCGCCCTCGCAGATGGAACCATCTTCTACGGCCATGGATTTGGCGCCACAGGTCAAACGGTGGCCGAACTCTGCTTCAACACCGCGATGACTGGCTATCAGGAAATCATGACAGACCCGTCCTATGCGGGGCAGATCGTGACTTTCACTTTCCCCCATATCGGCAATGTCGGCATCAATGCCGATGATGACGAAAGCGCTGATCCAGTTGCTTCGGGCATGGTCGTCAAATGGGACCCGACCGAGCAATCAAGCTGGCGCGCCGCTGGTGAGCTGACAGATTGGCTGGCCAAGCGCGGACGGATTTGCATCGGTGGCGTCGATACGCGCCGCCTGACCCGCGCGATCCGCCAACAAGGCGCGCCCCATGTGGCCTTGGCCCATGATCCTGAAGGCAATTTCGACATCGAAGCGCTGGTGGCCGCCGCGCGTGCCTTTAAGGGCCTTGAGGGGCTGGACCTCGCCAAAGACGTGACCTGCGCGCAATCCTATAAATGGAACGAGATGAGATGGGCATGGCCCGAGGGCTATAGCGAACGCAAGGGCGAGGGCTTCAAGGTTGTGGCCATCGATTTCGGCGCAAAGCGCAACATNCTGCGCTGTCTGGCAAGTGCGGGCTGCGACGTGACCGTGCTGCCTGCCACCGCAACCGCCGAAGATGTTTTGGCCCAGAACCCCGATGGCGTGTTTTTGTCCAACGGTCCGGGTGATCCCGCGGCCACTGGCGTCTATGCGGTGCCCATGATCAAGGCCATTTTGGAAAAAGACCTGCCCGTTTTCGGCATATGTTTGGGGCATCAAATGCTTGCCTTGGCGCTCGGCGCGCGGACTGTCAAAATGAACCACGGCCATCACGGCGCAAACCACCCCGTCAAGGATTACGACACTGGCAAGGTCGAGATTACCTCGATGAACCATGGCTTTACGGTTGATAGCCAAACCCTTCCTGAGGGCGTGCTTGAAACCCATGTNAGCCTGTTTGACGGCTCNAATTGTGGTATCCGCGTTGCGGATCGTCCTGTCTTCTCGGTGCAATACCACCCAGAAGCCAGCCCAGGCCCGCAAGACAGCTATTACCTGTTCGAGCGCTTTGCCGAAGCCATGCGCGCCCGCGTCGCCGCCTGAGCCTGTGTTAAGCCTTCATTAACTGTGTTTTGCGCACACTCACCCTTGGCCATATCAGGCCGAGGGGACAAAAATGGCGCAGCCAGAATTTTCATCGATCCGTTTGGTAACGCCTGCGGATCAACCTTCCTTTGATGCACGTAATCATGGTGGTGATGCCAGTCGCAAATCGGGCCGCCACCCGCGTGGTTTGGCCGATCTGCTTCTTGCGCGCGGGCATATCAACCAAGATGAACTGGCAGCCGCCCTCGCGCTTGAGCGTCATCAAGATCTTGGCCTTGCCGATCTATTGCTCGCACGCGGGCTGATCCGCGAGGAAGACCTGCTCAATCTTCAGGCCGAGTTTCACCGCACGCGCCAAATCTCGCTGATCCATGCGCCGTTTGAGCCCGCCCTTACCCGAAAAATCCGCCCCACCACCGCGATCCGCCTTTCCGCGCTGCCCTTGCGCAGGGTCGGGCGCGCGATGGTTGTGGCAACAAGCCATCCCGAAAACCTGCCGAAGATTCGCAGCGCTTTGGATCATGACGGCCCGATCATTCTGGCGCTTGCCTCTCGCGGTGATATGCGACTGGCACTTGGACGCGCCTTTGGCGACAAGCTGGCCCGCCAAGCCGAATGCCTGACCCCGCAACCCATGTCCTGCCGCCGTTGGGACGGGATGAAAACCGCCCAATTCCTGCTGCTGGCGCTTGCAAGTCTGCTGGCCTGCCTTGCGCTCGCCCCGACCGCGACGGCCATCGCCCTTTACGGCTTTGCGGGCCTTATGTTCCTGACCAATACAGGGCTGCGGCTGGCCGTCTTGGGGGCCTCGATGTGGCGCGGGCGTGCCTCGCGGATCGATGGCATTGAGGCTGAACGCGCGCAAATGCGGCCCTCGCCCCTTTGGAGGCGGCCGGTTGTCTCGATCTTCGTGCCGCTTTTCCAAGAAGAAAATATCGCAGGCACCTTGATCGAGCATTTGTCGAAACTGGATTATCCGGCCGAATTGCTCGACATCATGTTGATCGTCGAGGCCGGCGATACCATCACCCAAGACGCCATCGCCGCCTGCAACCTGCCGCCCTATTTTCGCGCCATCATCGTGCCGAAAGGGCATCCGCAAACCAAACCACGGGCGCTGAATTACGCGCTCAATTATGCGCGGGGCACGATTGTAGGGATTTATGATGCCGAAGATCGCCCCGAGCCTGACCAGATATGGCGCGTGATCCGCGCCTTTGCCGCTGCTCCGCCTGATCTGGCCTGTGTGCAAGGCCGGCTGGATTACTATAACGCCGCGCATAATTTCATGAGCCGCTGCTTCACGCTGGAATATGCAACATGGTTTCGGGTGATGCTGCCTGGCATTGCACGTTTGGGCCTGTTCGTGCCGCTTGGCGGCACAACCGTTTTTATCCGCCGCGATGTCTTGGACGAAATCGGCGGCTGGGACGCGCATAATGTGACCGAAGATGCCGATCTTGGCCTGCGCTTGTTCAGGCGCGGCTACCGCACCGAATTGATCGATACCACAACTTTTGAAGAGGCCAATTCCGCCGTGCTGCCTTGGATCAGGCAACGTTCCCGCTGGCTCAAGGGCTATGCGATGACATGGGCCACGGCCATGCGAAACCCGCGCGCGCTTATGCGTGATCTGGGCGTTTGGCGGTTTTGGGGATTACAGGTTCAATTGATCGGGGCGGTGTTGGGCTTTGTCACGCTGCCCCTGCTCTGGAGCTTTGTGCTGAACCCGCTTGGCCTGCCCCATCCATTGGATGATGTGCTGAGCTCGACCCAGTTTCTGGTCTGCGGATTGATCTTTCTGGCTGCCATGGTGCTGGATTGGGCGATCATGATCATCGCCTGCGACGCGTCGCATCTGCGCAAGAACCGCCGCTTCATTCCCTTTATGGCCGCCTATTTTCCCTTGGCCACAGCCGCCGCCTATCTGGCCGTGGCCGAGATGGCGCTGCGCCCGTTTTACTGGGCCAAAACAGCCCATGGCCGCTTCAGCGCCCCTCAGGCCAGCGCGCCCGCTTCCTCTTTGAGCCGCACCTCGAAGGCCGTTGACAGGTGATCGCGCAGCGCCTGCGCTGCCGCTTCTCCATTTCGCGCCTCAATGGCATCAACAATCGCGCGGTGTTCTTCCAAGGCCTTTTCGCCACGCCCTTCGGCGGCCAGCGATGTCGAGGCCATCAAGGCCATGGAGCGGTGAACCAGATCAAGCTGCTGCACCAGATAGCGGTTATGGCTGGCCAGATGGAGTTGTTTATGGAAGCGGCGATTGGCCCGTGCCAACGCTTGCGGGTCGTCCAAAAGCGCGTGATCGGCCTCCACCATATCGCGCAGCACCCTGATTTCTTCGCGCGCGGCATGTTGTGAGGCCAAACGCGCCGCCAGCCCCTCAAGCTCGGTGCGCACGGCATAGAGCTCGGCCATTTGCGCATGATCCAGCGAGGCCACAATCAGGCTGCGTCCGTCGCGGGTCAGAAGGCTTTGGGTTTCAAGCCGCTGCAACGCTTCGCGAATGGGGGTGCGGCTGACGCCGAACCGCTCTGCCAATTCCGACTCAACCAAGCGCGATCCGGGCCTGTAGGTGCCCTGATCAATCGCATCCAATATCAGGTCATAGGCGTCTTTTTGTACGGGCTTGGGTTGGGCCATCAGCAGAAATCCTTATCGCGTTCTGTCACGCTAGGCAGCAAGCCCCCGCTTGGCAAGTGCGCCGCTTGTCGCCCGTCCTGCCCTGCCCTACACAGGCTCTTATGTCGCAAACAGATTTCTCACATATCGCCACTTGGGTCTTTGATCTGGACCACACGCTTTACCCGCCCAAAATGGCGCTATTTGACCAGATCAATATAAAGATGACCGATTTCGTAATGACCGCCCTGAAGGTCGGCAAAGACGAGGCCGACCATCTGCGCAACAGCTATTGGCGCAAACACGGAACCACGCTTGCAGGGTTGATGGACAATCACGGCATCGCGCCCGAACCTTTCTTGCGCGATGTCCACGAGATTGATTTCACCGTGCTTGATCCCGACCCAGAACTTGCAGCACAGATCAAATCCCTGCCCGGTCGGCGGATCATCTATACAAATGGCACCGCCGATTACGCCGAAAATGTGCTGCTTCATCGGGGTTTATCGGGCCTGTTTGATGCGATCTATGGGGTGGAGCATGCCAATTTTCGCCCCAAGCCCGAACGGGTTGCCTTTGACACCGTCTTTGCGCGCGACGGGCTGGAGCCTGCCCGCGCCGCGATGTTTGAAGATGATATCCGCAATCTGGTCGAGCCACATGCCATGGGAATGCGCACCATTCACGTGGCCCCCGAGCCTGACCCGCACCCCCATATTCACCACCATACCGATGACCTGACGGGGTTTCTGGCAAGCCTCACCCGATAGGCTTTCTTCGTTTTAAAAATACTTCTGCGGCACTGCTGCCCAATCGGGTCAGTTTGCCGCTTGGACCCGATCACTCAGCGGCCTATCTAAGAGGCCATGAGTGATTTGATCCAGACAGATATTCTTGTCTCCGGTGGCGGTGTCGCCGGATTGACAGCCGCCGCTGCCTTCGGGGCCGCAGGCTTTCGTACCCTTTGCGTCGATCCAAGCCCCCCCATCACTGAAAGGGATGCCGAAGGTGCCGATCTGCGCAGCACGGCCTTTTTGCAACCCTCGCGCGATTTTCTGGATCGCGCAGGGCTGTGGGAACGGCTTGCCCCCTTCGCCACGCCGCTGCAAGTGATGCGGATCGTCGATGCGGGCGGCGAGATGCCCGAGCCACGCTTGGCGCATGAATTCGATTCCGCCGATATCTCGGACTTGCCCTTTGGCTGGAACCTGCCCAACTGGCTCTTGCGCCGCGAAATGGTGGCGCGTTTGGCGGAGTTGCCCAATGTCGATTTTCGAACGGGGATTAGCACAACAGCACTGCTGACCCGCGAGGCCGAGGCGCGCGTTAACTTGAGCGATGGGACCCGCGTCAAAGCCAAGCTGGTTATCGCCGCAGATGGGCGCGAAAGTTTTATTCGCGAGGCCGCAGGCATCCCTGTGAAGACCACGCGCTACGGCCAAAAGGCGCTTGCCTTTGCGGTCACGCATCCGATCCCGCATGAAAATGTTTCAACCGAGATTCACCGCACAGGCGGCCCCTTTACGCTTGTGCCTTTGCCCGATCATGACGGGCGGCCCTGCTCGGCCGTGGTCTGGATGGAACGCGGCGCGGAAGCCAAACGGATCAGTGACGCGGATATCGCAGATTTCGAAACCGAGATGTCCGAGCGCTCGGGCTATATCCTTGGCCCCCTTACGCTGGTCTCGCGCCGTACCCTTTGGCCGATCATCAGCCAGACGGCAAACAGGATGGAGGGCGAGCGCGTGGCCCTTATTGCCGAGGCCGCCCATGTGGCCCCGCCGATTGGCGCGCAGGGCCTCAATATGAGCCTTGCCGATATCCGCATCCTGCTTGATTTGGCTGAAAGCCACCGCGATGATCCGGGGCGGCGCGATCTTTTGCAAAGCTATCACCGCAAGCGCCATCCCGAAATCATGGCCCGCGTGACAGGGATCGACATGCTCAACCGCGCCTCGATGGTGCAGGGCCAAGGGTTGCGTGATCTCAGGATGCAGGCGTTGAACGCGTTTTATTCAGTGGCGCCTGTGCGGCGGGTCTTGATGCGTGCAGGCCTTGGCGCGCGCGGCTAAGGCCGATGCCTCCGGCGGAAGTATTTTTCAAGCAAAGATGCACCCTTAGGCAAGGGGGCCGGGGCGGCGTTCCTCGGAGAGAAGAACATTGGCCTCGACATTCCCGACACCGGGCAGGGTCATGATACGGCGGCGCAGGACCCGTTCGAAATCGGACAGATCCCGCGCAACGACGCGCAAGCGGTAGTCGTAAAGCCCAAGGACATGCTGCACGGTTTGCACTTCGGGAATGGCCGTGATCGCGCGTTCAAAATCCTCCAGACTGACACGGCCCTTGGTGGCGAGTTTCACCCCGAGGAAAACCGTCACGCCAAAGCCCAGTTTTTCCAGATCAAGATCAAGACGGCGGCCCGTGAGCACGCCAGCCTCGGTCAGGCGCTTTATGCGCCGCCATGCAGCGGGCTGACTTATGCCTGTTCGGCGACCCAATTCAGAGGCTTTCAATGTCGCGTCCCTTTGCAAGGCCCGCAGCAGGGCGCGGTCAATCTCGTCCAGATCAATCATAGCGGCAGCACCTCGGCCTGTTTGATCTCGGCCACATGCATCAAGGCTTCGATATCAGAGATATGAGGCAAGCCGAGAATGCGGGATCGGTAGATTTCCTGATAATGCGACATCGAGCGCGCGATCACCGAGAGGCGCAGATCGACCCGCCCCAGAAAGGTTTGGATCTCGGTCACCTCGGCCACATCCCTTGCGGCTGCGATAAATTCGTCAAAAGCGCGCGGATTGGTTTTGTCGAGGCTGATCCGCAGGCTCACCAAGACCTCATACCCGAGCGCGCGCCAGTCGATGACGGCATGGCTGCCCTTGAACACCCCTGTGCTTTGCAAACGCTCAAGCCGTTTATAGCATGTGGCCAAAGCGATCCCCGTGGCCTCCGATAAATCCGCAACCGATTGTTCGGGGTCGGATTGCAAATGGCGCAAGAGACGTCGGTCGGTGTCGTTTAGCATGATTTTTTCTAAAATTTCTGATTATGCGAATATCTTTATATCAAATAGGAACATATTTGCCAATTAAACTACACATTATCTGCAATATGCGGTCTATACCATCGCTTGAGATAGATACCCCACGCATAGATGGAGAGAGACATGCGCGTTTACTACGATCGCGATTGCGATGTGAACCTGATCAAGGACAAAAAAGTAGCCATTCTGGGCTATGGCAGCCAAGGCCATGCCCATGCGCTGAACCTGCGCGACTCGGGTGCGAAGAACCTTGTTGTTGCCCTGCGCGAAGGCTCGCCCTCGATCGCAAAAGCCGAAGGCGAAGGCCTGAAGGTAATGGGCATCGCGGAAGCGGCCGCTTGGTGTGACGTGATCATGTTCACCATGCCCGATGAATTGCAGGCCGATACCTATAAGAAATACGTCCATGACAACCTGCGCGAAGGCGCGGCTATTGCCTTTGCCCATGGTTTGAACGTGCATTTCGGCTTGATCGAGCCCAAAGCTGGTGTCGATGTGATCATGATGGCCCCCAAGGGTCCGGGCCATACCGTGCGCGGCGAATACACCAAAGGCGGCGGCGTGCCCTGCCTTGTGGCGGTTCACCAAGACGCGACAGGCAAAGCGCTGGAAATCGGTTTGAGCTATTGCTCGGCTATCGGCGGCGGTCGTTCGGGTATCATCGAGACCAACTTCCGTCAGGAATGCGAAACCGACCTCTTTGGTGAGCAGGCGGTTCTGTGTGGCGGTCTGGTAGAATTGATCCGCATGGGCTTCGAGACATTGGTTGAAGCAGGCTATGAGCCTGAGATGGCCTATTTCGAGTGCCTGCACGAAGTGAAGCTGATCGTAGACCTGATCTATGAAGGCGGCATTGCCAATATGAACTACTCGATCTCGAACACAGCCGAGTATGGTGAATATGTCTCCGGCCCACGCATCCTGCCTTACGACGAAACCAAAGCCCGCATGAAAGCTGTTTTGACCGATATCCAGAACGGCAAATTCGTGCGTGACTTCATGCAGGAAAACACTGTTGGCCAGCCCTTCTTCAAGGCCACACGTCGCCTGAATGACGAGCATCAGATCGAACAGGTCGGTGAAAAGCTGCGCGCGATGATGCCTTGGATCTCCGCAGGCAAAATGGTCGACAAAGAGAAGAACTGATCTTCATCTTTCCATAAATACGAAAAGCCCCGCAGCCAGTTTGCGGGGCTTTTTCATATCAAAAGAACAGCCCCCAAAGGATCGGCAACAAAAGCGCCGTGGCCAATGCGTTTAGCCCCATGGCCAGCCCTGCAAAGGCGCCGGCTGTGTCATTGACCGTCAGCGCACGAGCCGTGCCAATCCCATGCGAGGTTGTGCCAATGGCCAAACCACGCGCGCGCCAATCCTTGATGCCGACCAGATCAAGCACCAAGGGCCCCAGCATCGCCCCCATAACTCCCGTGACAATCACCAGCACCGCCGTCAGCGAGGGCAGGCCGCCCAATTCCTCGGCAATCGCCATGGCCACAGGCGCTGTGACGGATTTGGGTGCAACGGTTGCCAAAAGCTCGGGGCTGGCCCCCATGGCCCATGCCACCGCAACAGCCGTTCCGCTGGCCGCAAGTGAGCCCGCAAGGATCGCACTGAGAATGGCCAGAGCCGAGGCCTTCACGCGGTGCCATTGACGGTAGAGCGGGATGGCCAGTGAAACCGTTGCAGGCCCCAGCAGGAAATGGACGAATTGCGCGCCCTCGAAATAGGATGCGTAATCGGTGCCTGTTCCCAATAAAACCGCAACCACAACAAGAACCGCCCCCAGAACAGGGTTCAAAAGCGGATGTCTTTTCCCCTTCTCAAACAGCCATGACGCCCCCTGAAAGGCCACCAAAGTCAGCGTCAGATGGAACAGCGGCGAGGCGCTGAGATAGACCCAAGTATCGGAAAGGTTATCCATCGGCCTGCCCCTTTGAGAGCCAGATCATGATGAACCCCGTCACCAGAACCGCCAAAACCGTGCTGACCAGAAGCGCCAAGCCCAAAGGCAAAAGCGCATCCGCCAGAAGATGGGCATGCAAGATCACCCCTGCCCCCGCTGGCACAAACAGAAGCGACATCGCGCGCTGCAAACTGCCCGCCACCTCGCCCAAAGGCGAGGGCACATCGCCGCGCCACATCAGAAACCCAAACAACAACACCATGCCCAAAACAGGGCCCGGAATAGGCAATCCAAGCGCGCCGGTGATCATCTCACCCAGCAATTGGCATACAAATATCAATGTCAGATAATTTAGCATCGGGTCTCCTTTTTGGTCGTCTGCGCAGTTTTGCTGCGCGCGCCATCGGTCACAAGGACCAATCGCGCAAAGGTGCTATGCAGGCTCTTCCGAGATCAAGGGAAGAATGCGCTTGCGCCCCTGCCCGCAGCACCCGACAAAGATGCCAAGAGGGAGAGTGTGATGATTGCGATTATTTTCGAGGTTTGGCCGAAAGAGGGCCAGAAAGATGCCTATCTGAAACGGGCGGCGGCCCTGCGCCCTTCGCTGGATGAGATCCCGGGCTTCCATTCTGTTGAACGTTTCGAAAGCCTGACAGAGCCGGGAAAGCTGCTTTCGGTTTCCTTTTTTGAAGATGAAAGCGCTTTGAAGCATTGGCGCAACCTGCCTGATCACCGAGCGGCGCAGGATGCGGGCCGCAATATGCATTTCGCCGATTACCGTCTGCGGGTCAGCAACGTCGCCCGCGATTATTCGATGACCGAGCGCGATCAGGCGCCTGAGGATTCCCAAGCGGTGCATTGCCCCGTGAAAGATGATTTGTGAGCAGCGCCCCCTCTCCTTCCGCACCGGGTTTGCTGAACTGGGTGCTGGTCATTGGCTTGGGCGTGATCTGGGGCACCGCTTTCATGAGCGGGGCGGTCGCGCTTGAGGGGTACGGCCCTTGGTGGGTGGCGGCGGGGCGCACAGCATTGGCAGCCCTCACCCTGACCCTTGCAGGCCCGCTTGTCGGCCAAGGTTTGGGTCGCCTGCAAGGGGGGCGGATCTGGAGCTATTCGATCATCATCGGCATTTTGGCAATTGCGGCCCCATTTGCGGTGTTGTCATGGGCCTTGCAATATGTGCCCTCGGCCTTTGCGGGCGTGGCGATGGGGGCGGTTCCGCTTCTAACCTTGCCACTGATCGCAATTTTTTCACCCGAGGAGGGGATCGGGCCAAGACGGGTCGCAGGTGTATGTCTGGGCTTTCTGGGCCTTGCCCTTCTTGTGGGGCCGGGCGCATTCGAGGGGGGCACCTTGGAGGGCAGGATCGGATGTATCATAGTGGCGGCCTGCTATGCGGTGGGTTCCATCCTGACGCGGCGCGCGCCCAAAGCCCCGCCCGTGGCTTTTGCGACAGCCACCATGATTGTGGCAGCGGTTGTGCTTATTCCCATCGCACTGATGGTCGAAGGTTTGCCCCCGCGTGAGGCAGGCCTGCCCCTGATCGCGCTGATCTATCTTGCGATCCTGCCAACAGGCGTGGCGGCCATTATCCGTGTTCGCGTGATTTCAACGGCGGGGTCACTGTTTATGGGGCTGACCAGCTATATGGTGCCCGTCTGGTCGGTGATTTTCGGAATAACGCTCATGGGGGAAACCCTGCCTGCGGCCCTGTTTTATGCTTTGGGTTTGATCCTGACGGGTATCTTGCTGATCCAGTGGCGCTCGATCATGGCCGCGCTGCGACGCTAGGGGCAGCGGCCTGTCACGAACAGGGGCGCGCCAGCACCAGAACCCAGATATCGCCCGCATTGGCAAAGCCGAATTGGGAGACCTGCGCATTCAGGATATTGCGACGATGCTCGGGCGAGCCCATCCATGTCTCCACGACACTGCGCACATTGGGCTGACCCCGCGCAATATTTTCAGCCATGAAACACGCATTGTAACGCGCGCGCTGCACCCGCGCGCGAATATCAGAGCCATCGCTGCCCGTATGCGAGAACTGGCCTGTGGCCTGCAAATCCTCGGCATGGGCTTGGGCGGCGGCTTGCAATTGGGGGGAATGGACCAGCGGGCGCAAAATCCCATTGCCGGCACGGCGCGCCGATAATTGGGTGCCAGCCGCTCCGATATCAACACTGCTGCCCAAGGAGACGCGGGTGGCATCAGGGCTCGAGACACAGGCCGCGAGGGCCAGCACCAAGGACACAATAAAAACTCTGATCATACTGCTTGCCCCAGAACCTGTCTTTTGTGCCATCCTGCGCGCAAGTGACTGACTACTCAAGCCTGCATCTTGCAAAGGGCCGTGCAGGCGGAAAACCGCAAAGACGAGGCGGGTGTCTTTACGGTACAAACCCCACTTACGCCTTGGCCAGAAGCGCCAAAGCCGCGGCATGCAGTTCATGATTTGCGGCGGCCAACACGCGTCCCCCCTCATGGGCAGGGCCACCCTGCCAATCGGTGACGACGCCACCCGCCGCTTCTATCACGGCAATCGGGGCGGCAATGTCAAAGCAATGCAAGCCTGCCTCAATCACCAAATCCACCTGCCCCGCAGCCAAAAGCGCATAGGCATAGCAATCCATGCCATAGCGGGTCAGCTTCACCTCATCGCGCACGGTTTCGAACCCCGCGCGCTCCTCTGCGCTGCCAACCTCAGGGAAGGTCGTGAAAAGCGTGGCCTCTTCAAGGCTGGCAGTTCTGCGCGTGCCCAGATCATGGCTGCCATGCGGACCGCTGAGCCGTGACACCCCGAAACCGCCCTCAAACCGCTCGCCGATATAGGGTTGGTCAATGATTCCATAAAGCGGGCCGGCTTCATCCTGTAGCGCGATCAACACGCCCCAAGTGGGCGTGCCCGAGATATATCCGCGTGTGCCATCGATCGGGTCCAGCACCCAAGTCAGGCCCGAGCTGGAGGGCGTATCATCCTGCTCTTCGCCCATGACGCCATCCTTTGGGCGGCGTTTGGCCAGAATGGCACGCATGACCGCTTCGGTCTCACGATCAGCCAAGGTCACAGGGTCAAACCCGCTGTCATCCTTGTTATCCGCGCTCAGCTCAGGGCTTCTGAAATAGGCAAGCGAGGTCTTGCGCGCAGCATCGGCCAAGATATGGGCAGTCTCGATGATCTGCGCGATCTCGGTCTCGGAGACCGCCAAGCGGGTCGGCTCTTGGGGGGCGGTCATGATGAAATCCTCACGGCAATTGCGGCGCAAATCAAAGCTGGTTTGACGTTGCACGGCCCAAGGCGGGGGTCAAGCGCTTGGGCCGCCCCAAGTTTCAGGCCGTATCCGACAAAACGCGCGCCAGATCCAACAGGCGGCGGCGCTGGTTTTCNGGCATTGCATAATAGCAGCGCACCAATTCAAGGGCTTCTTTATTGGCCAGAATATCTTTGGGCAGATCGGCCATATCTGTATTTTCCTCCGGCCTTTCCAGACCATCAAAGAAAAAGCTGACCTCGGCCTGCAGCGCGGTTGCGATATCCCAAAGACGGGACGCGCTGACGCGGTTCATGCCCGTTTCATATTTCTGGATTTGCTGGAACTTTATGCCCACCTGATCGGCCAACTGCTGTTGTGTCGGGCCCCACACCGACAACGAAGTGCCGTTGCGGCGCTCTGGCTGTTCTCAATGGGTTTAGATAGCCTGCGGCCAACGAAAACCGGAGACACCACCCCATGCGCGCCATTCGAGTAACTGATTTTGAAACGGCACCAGAGCTGCTGGAGATTGCACAGCCCATGCCCGCCAAGGGAGAGGCGCTTGTGCGCATTGCCGCCTGTGGCCTGAACTTTGCCGATCTGCTGATGTGCAAGGGCACCTATCAGGACACCCCTGCCACGCCGTTCACCTTGGGGATGGAAATCGCAGGCGTGGTCGAGGCTTTGGGCCCTGACACCGATGGCCCAAAACCCGGAACTCGGGTCGCCATTTTCGCGGGCCAAGGCGGGATGGCCGAATATGGCGTGTTTCCAGCNAATGAATTGATCACCCTGCCCGATGCCATGCCCTTCGAGGAAGCGGCGGGCTTCATGATTGCTTATGGCACCTCGCATCTTGCGCTGACACGCCGCGCGAAACTGCGCGCGGGCGAGCGTTTGGTGGTTCTGGGCGCGGCAGGCGGGGTTGGTCTGACAGCCATCGAGATCGGCGTGGGTTTAGGGGCCGAGGTTGTGGCCGTGGCGCGCGGAGCGGCAAAGCTGGAAGTTGCGAAGGCGGCGGGCGCGACGCATCTGATCGATAGCGATGGCGCTGATTTGCGGGCCGAGCTNAAGGCGCTTGGCGGCGTGGATGTTGTCTATGACGCTGTGGGCGGGGCCCATTTCATGGACGCCCTGCGTGCCACGCGACCTGAGGGCCGCATTCTGACCATCGGGTTCGCCAGCGGGGATATCCCCCAGATACCTGCGAACCATATCTTGGTGAAAAATATCGATGTGATCGGGTTTTACTGGGGCGGCTACCCGAAATTTGCGCCTGAGATCGTACAAAATTCCCTCTCGGAATTGATGCAGATGTATGAGCGCGGTGAAATCCACCCTCATATCGGCGCCACATTCCCTCTGGAACAAGCACAAAACGCGCTGGATTTCCTGCGCGAACGCAAATCCACAGGTAAGGTCGTGGTCACAACTCGCTAGACGAGCGGNCGAGAAGCGCGGCGCTCAGGTGCTCAGATAGGCCTGACGCACGAAATCNGCCAATGCCCGCGCGGGTTCACCATCTGACAACTCGGCACGGTAGAGGTTGATCTTGATGCGCGGCAATTCGGGCAATGCGCCATTATGGATGATTTTCTCCACATAGGGCGGCTCGGTCCCGTCGACGCTGGCATGAACGGCAAGATCGGCACTGACCGATGCCTCGACCGTGCGGGTGCTTTCACTCTCGACGGCCATTTCCCATGAGATCGCCGCCCGATCCAGCGCGTTCTGCACGCCTTTGCGGAAGATGCAGGCATGCTCAAACGCTAAACGCAAAGGCCGCTGTTTCCAGACCTGCCCGTTTTGCGCCCCGACCCAGATGAGGGGGCGCTCCAGCAAGGTCTCGCCGCCCGCATCAACCTGATCTTCGGTGGTGAGCATCAGATCAATGCGGCCCCGCGCGAAATCCTGCTTGAGCCGAGAAGTATAGGAGGACACCAATTGCACCTTCATCCGCGGATAAGCCGCCGCAAATCTGTGCAAGACCTGCGGGATCGCTGGATAGACAATGTCATGCGGCACGCCCAGAACCAGCTCCCCCTCATATTCATTTGATGTCAGCCGCCCCAGCACCTCGTCATTCAACTCAAGCATCCGCCGCGCATAGCCCAACATCTGCTCTCCCGCNCCCGTCAGCGACAGCTTGCGCGCGCTGCGGTCAAACAAGGACACGCCAACCGCTTCCTCCAGCCTTTTGAGCTGCATCGAAACCGCAGATTGCGTGAGGTTGAGAAAGCCGCTGGCCTTGGTCACTCCGCCAGAATCCGAGACAGCAACAAAAGCGCGCAGGGCCGTTAGGTCGAGGGTTCTCGGCATATCAACATCCTTGATGTTTCAGTTAATAAATATTCGTTTTATATATGCAATATCGCTCCGTATACATCAAGCATCGAAATGACACCTCCCCGTCACATCACATTTGCATATANCGAAAGGACNCCTNATGGCNTTCGCACTTACCAGTATCGGCGCACCAACTTCCCGCCGCATCTCGCTTGCCCGTTTTATCGCGCTCGCCTTTGAAACAAGGCGTCAGCGCCGCGCTTTGGCCAGTCTGGATGCCAATACACGCCGCGACCTTGGCCTGAGCCAAGAACAGATCGATGTGGAACTGGCCCGCCCTGTTTGGGATGTTCCACAAAGCTGGCTGCGCTAAAGCGCTTCGCGATCTCCTTGATCGGCCAAACAGGGCCTGAAATCCGAGATTTCACCGATTTGCAGGTTCGTGATGGTCTGAGGGTAAGCGCGAAACGCGCTCAATAGGTAAAAACTATCCAACAATAGGCTTTTACTGTGCAGCCTATCCCTTGAAAAAGCGCCCGTTCTTGCCGATATTACACGCAAGGATGGGCGTTTCGTTTTGCCCGCCCGTATTCTTAGGAGGGATACATGGCACAGTATCAAACGATCCGCGCTGGCAGCGCATCTGCAGCTCAGATCGACGAGGGCCTTCGCGCCCATATGAGTAAGGTCTATGCGACCATGTCCGTTGGCATGTTGCTGACAGCAGGCGCGGCTTGGGCCATCGGCACCAACCCTGCCCTGATGGCNATTTTNCGCGATCCAGTGACGCTAAGCCCGAATATTCTGGGCTGGGTGATCACATTCGCGCCGCTGATCATGGTTTTCGCCTTTGGCGCGATGATCAACCGTCTGTCGGCGGCTGGCGCGCAATTGTTCTTCTACACCTTCGCAGCCGTGATGGGTGTTTCGCTCAGCTGGATTTTCGCCGTCTATACAGGCGTGTCGATCGTCCAGACCTTTATCATCACATCGATCGCCTTCGCGGGGCTCAGCCTTTACGGCTATACCACGAAGAAAGACCTCAGCGGTTGGGGCACATTCCTGATGATGGGTGTGATCGGCCTTGTTGTGGCGATGATTGTGAACATCTTCCTGCAGAGCCCTGCGGTCATGTTCGCGATTTCTGCGCTCGGCGTGCTGATCTTTGCGGGCCTCACCGCCTATGACACCCAGGCGATCAAACAGGAATATATCGATCATGCACAGCATGGCGATCAGGAATGGTTGGCGAAATCCGCGATCATGGGCGCGCTGCGTCTCTATCTGGACTTCATCAATATGTTCATGTTCCTGCTGCAATTCTTGGGCAACCGCGAATAAACAGCTGGGTCAATGATCCAAGTTCAAGGGCTGGCCATGCGCCAGCCCTTTTTCGTTGCGGAAGATTGCCGCTAAAGCGACCTCTCCATCTGAAGTGCCGGAAAGACGATACCGGGGCGGAGGGTGATCTCGATCTCGCCCAAGGCCCGAAACCCCAGCGTCTTGTAAAAGGGCACCGCGGTCAGCGTGCTCTGGCATTGCAGCCGCGTCATTCCAGCCTTCAAAGCCGAGCAGAGTGTCTTTTGCAAAAGCAGCGTGGCAATCCCGCGCCGTGTCGCCTGAGGATGGGTCACCACATGGCGGATATGGCCCATGTCACGCGGGCCAACCCCGCCTTGCGGGGCGCTATGGGTCCAGCCCCCTGCCGCCAAGGCGCGGCCCTGCCCATCCTCGGCCATGAAATAGGTGCCCGCCTGTAAAAGCGCAGGCTGCGCGCGCGCGATCAGGGGCAAAGCGGTCACAAGCACCGAAGGCGCATAATGCGGCTTGAGCAGCACAGGATAGCTTTCGCGCAAAAGGGCATCGATGGCGGGCAGGTCTGCCCCCGTGGTTGGTCTTATATCTATCTGGTCGGTCATTGGCCTGACCCATTTTTTCTGATGAACAAATAAAAAAGGCCGCGCATTTCTGCGCGGCCTCTAGTCGGAAAATGGAAGGGATCTTATTTGATCTTGCCTTCCTTATATTCGACATGCTTCCGCACAACGGGATCGTACTTTCGTACGGCCATTTTCTCGGTCATCGTGCGTGCGTTTTTCTTGGTCACATAGAAGTGGCCTGTGCCCGCCGTAGAGTTAAGGCGGATTTTGATCGTGGTTGGCTTCGCCATTGTCTCGGCTCCTCGGAAGGCATGAATCGGCGCGGAGATCGCGCGCAATGAAAACTGTAGAGCGGGCTTTTACCCGTGCGTGGGCCAGTGTCAACCTCAAATCAGGGAAAGACCTGCCCCGCACGCCGCCAAACTGGCCAAAACCAGCACAAGGTCGAGTTTACGCCACATTAAAAGATATGCGGCCAATCCAGAAAGCGCCAAGGCGCTGATATTCAGGCTGTCTGCAACGGGCCACCAAAGCCCGAAATGCTGCTCGCCAATACGGCCCACCTGCCCGAACCAGACATGCAGAGCAAACCAGAGCGACAGATTGGCAATCACCCCCACCACAGCCGCCGTGATCGCATTCAACGCGCCTGTCAGGCGGGCTTGATGGCTGATCCATTCCACATAGGGCGCGCCTGCGAATATCCACAAAAAGCAGGGCATGAAGGTCACCCAAAGCGTCACAATTGCGGCGGCCACACCAAGCCAGACCCCGCCCTGCGCGGCCCCTGCAAGGAAGCCCACAAATTCCGTGACCAAAATCAGCGGGCCGGGCGTTGTCTCGGCCAAGCCGAGCGCATCCATCATCTGCCCTGTGGTCAGCCAGCCATATTGCCCGACCACCTCCTGAACCATATAGGCCAGAACGGCATAAGCGCCCCCGAAAGTGACGATTGCGAGTTTGGAAAAGAACAGCCCGATCTCGGCCAAAAGGCTGGCGGGTGCCAGCAGCCACAGCACTGCCAGCGGTAGCAGCCAAAGCGCGCCAAAAACCAGAACCGTGCCAAGCGTGGCTTTTCCCGAGACAGGTGGCAAAGCCTCCTGAGGTGGGTCGCCAGCCATAAACATCGCGCCGATCGCTGCGGCGGCCAAGATGACCAGCGGGAAGGGCAGTTGAAACACAAACAGGGCCAGAAACCCCGCTGCCGCCACGCCGTAAGCCAGCCATGATGTCAGCGCGCGTTTGGACAGTTTCACCAAGGCCTGAATCACAATGATGATCACAGCCGCCTTGATGCCCAGAAAAACCGCCTCAACCAAAGGCAGTTGCCCGAAACTGGCATAGAGGGCCGCCAAGGCAAGGATCACTGCCGCCCCTGGCAAGACAAATAAGCCCCCCGCGATCAACCCGCCCGCAACCCCACGCAAGCGCCAGCCTGCATAGGTGGCCAGTTGCATCGCCTCAGGCCCAGGCAGAAGCATGCAAAACGACAGGGCGCTGAGGAATTGCCGCTCGGATAACCAAACCCGCGTCTCGACCAATTCCTTATGCATCAAGGCAATCTGCGCAGCAGGCCCGCCGAAAGACAAAAGCCCGATGCGCCCGAAAACGCGGATCAAATCTTGGAAAGGGGTTTGGGTCGTCATGGGGCCGTTATTGCCTTATCTGGTCAGGGGCTAGCATGGCCCCCATGACAGTTTGATGACGCGAGAGCTTGCGTCAGAGCTCGATGCCCACGCCCGGATCAGGGTCCAGAACCCGCACACCGGGGAGGGCATTGGCCTTGAGCGGTTCTGCATCCTGCTCCAGCATCGGGAAGGTTTTATAGTGATACGGGATCACGGTTGAAAAGCTGAACAGATTTGCAGCGGCGAAGGCCGCGCGGCGCATATCCATCGTAAAATGCCCACCCGCAGACAATATGCCTACATCGGGGTGGTGCAGATCATTGAGCAGTTTCATATCGGCCATCACATCCGTATCTCCCGATACATAGACGCAGCGCCCCTCGCCCGCGATCATATAGCCCGCCTCGGCCCCCACATAGATCGGGCCATTTGGCCCCGCGATGGAGGAGGAATGCGTTGCATTGACCATCGTCACTGCAACATCGCCGATCTGCACCGTGCCCCCTTTGTTGAAGCCCATTACCTGCACATCATGCGCCTCGGCCCACCATGTCATCAGGTCATAGATTCCATAGATCGGAATGTTGAACTCCTTTGACAGGGCCACCGCATCGGCTGTGTGATCGCCATGGCCATGGGTGATCAGGATCGCGCTCGCGCCGTCATACATCTGCGCGCGCTGCGCTGTTGGAAACATCGGATTGCCGCTCTCCCAAGGGTCGATCAGCAGCACCTGCCCCCCGATCTCCAGCCGCAGGCTGCCATGTCCTAGCCATGTATAAATCATCGCCATTCCTCCAATGGGGTGGGTCCAAGCCAATCCTAGGCCATGTCAGGGCTTGGTCAAATCACAAAAGGCAGGCCAGAGTGCTTGCGGGGAACGGTTCTCGGGGCTAAACCGCCAAAGACAACGAGACGGAGTTCGCCATGTCCATCGACATCGAAACGGCTGCAAAGGTCGCCAAGCTTGCCCGCATCAAAGTGGAGGCAGAAGACCTGCCTGCGCTGGCCGGGGAATTCAACGCTATTCTGGGCTTCATCGAACAACTCAACGAGTTGGATGTCGATGACATCGAACCAATGACAAGCGTGACCCCACAGCGCCTGAAGCAGCGTGATGACGTGGTCACCGATGGCAACCAGCAAACCGCCGTTCTGGCCAATGCGCCCGAAGCGCGCGAAGGGTTCTTTGCTGTGCCCAAGGTGATGGAATAACCCCCACGCATTGATGCGGCACGGCCTGCCCCTGTAGCCCCGCCCGCCCCCGCGCGATCCAAGCTGATTTGAGGAAGACAAGATGAGCGAACTCTCCAAACTGACCATCACCGAAGCCCGCGATGCCTTGCGCAAGGGTGATGTCACAAGCGTGGAGTTGACCCAAAGCTGCCTGAACGCGATTGACGCGGCAGATGCACTTGGCGCTTTCGTCCATAAAACACCCGAAATCGCGATGGAGCGCGCGGCCGCTGCTGATGCGCAGATCAAATCTGGCGATGCGCCCGATATGTGCGGCATCCCCGTGGGCATCAAGGACCTGTTCTGCACCCAAGGCGCGCCTTCGCAGGCGGCCTCCAAAATTCTTGAGGGCTTCTTGCCCGAATATGAATCCACCGTTTCAGGCAAGCTGAAAGATGCAGGCGCTGTGATGCTCGGCAAGCTGAACATGGATGAATTTGCCATGGGCTCCAGCAACGAGACCTCGGTCTATGGCAATGCGATCAACCCGTGGCGCGGCGCTGGCTCGGATACTGCGCTGACACCGGGCGGCTCCTCGGGTGGCTCGGCCTCGGCGGTTGCAGCCGATCTCTGCCTTGCGGCAACTGGCACCGATACGGGCGGCTCCATCCGCCAGCCTGCGGCCTTTACGGGCACTGTTGGCCTCAAGCCCACCTATGGGCGGTGTTCGCGTTGGGGCATTGTGGCTTTTGCCTCAAGCCTTGATCAGGCGGGCCCGATGACCAAAACCGTGCGCGATGCGGCGATTATGGGCGCGGCCATGATGGGGCATGACGCTAAGGATTCCACCTCCATGGACATCCCCGTTCCTGATTTCGAGGCGATGCTGACAGGCGATATCCGTGGCAAGGTTATCGGCATTCCCAAAGAATACCGCATGGAGGGCATGCCCGCCGAGATCGAGAAGCTCTGGTCTGACGGTGCCGCGATGCTCAAGGATGCAGGGGCCGAGCTGCGCGATATCAGCCTGCCCCATACCAAATACGCCTTGCCCGCCTATTACGTGATTGCGCCTGCCGAGGCCTCCTCGAACCTTGCGCGCTATGACGGGGTGCGCTTTGGCTATCGCGCCGCCCTCTCGCAAGGCGATGGCATCACCGAGATGTATGAAAAGACTCGTGCCGAAGGCTTCGGAGATGAGGTCAAGCGCCGCGTGATGGTGGGGACCTATGTGCTCAGCGCGGGCTTNTATGACGCCTATTATAACCGTGCCCGCCGCGTACGCGCCCTGATCAAACGCGATTTTGACGAGGTTTTTGCAGCTGGCATTGACGCCATCCTGACCCCTGCAACCCCCTCAGCCGCCTTTGAGCTTGGCAAAGAGGTCGCCGACCCTGTCGAGATGTATCTCAACGATGTATTCACCGTGACCGTGAACCTCGCAGGCCTGCCCGGCATTGCGGTTCCCACGGGGCTGGATGCCAATGGTTTGCCGCTCGGATTGCAGCTGATCGGGCGCCCTTGGGAAGAGGGTGAATTGCTCAACGCCGCCTATGCCTTGGAAAATGCAGCAGGTTTTGTAGCAAAACCCAATAAATGGTGGTAACCTCCTGCTCAAAAGCGTCGATCAACAGACGCTAGCGAGCAGTAAAGGGTCAGCCTATGGGCAAGAATCTAGCAATCAGCTTGGGGCTGATGGGTGCATTTGCGCTATCAGGCTGCAATGCAGCAGCCTCCAATGATGTAGCAGCAGGCGTCGGTTTCGGAGATTACGCAAGCTACGAGGCCGCCCAAGAAGCACGGCGCGCACAATTGCGCGGCGAAATTCCGCCGCAGACCGTAAGACCCCCTGAACCTGCGCCCGCCGTCGAAATTGCCGAAACGGTGATTGAGCCGCCGCAAGTGGCCGACGTTGCGCAACCCGCAGCGCCCCAACCTGTGGTAGCCGCACCCGTTCAAACAAGTGCTGCCAGCGATGAAGTCGCCCTGCGCGCCGCCGCCGCGATTGAAGCCGCCGAAACCACACCTGCCCAGCCTGAGCCCGCAGCCGCCACCCCCGTCGCCACTGCCAGCCCGCGCCCGAGCGCGCCCGTGCAATCCAACCCCAGCATATCCGACGAACAGGATTTCGAGGCGGTCTCCGCGCGCGAAACCATCGAATCCGATGCTGAGCGCCGCACAAGGATGCAAGAACAACTCGTGGTGGTGCAACCAACCCCCGTGCCCGCCCGCCCCGCAGGCATTGGCCCGAATGTGATTGAATACGCGCTCTCGACCAATAACCCCGTCGGCACCCGCGTCTTTTCCCGCTCCCCCTTCCGGCAAGCCCGCCATGAAGCCAATTGCATGGCCTTCCGCACGCCTGATCTGGCGCAAGAGGCCTTCCTCGCCGCAGGTGGCCCACAGCGCGACCGCCAAGGGCTCGACCCCGATGGTGACGGATATGCCTGTTCATGGGACCCCAACACCTATCGAAACGCTGCGCAATCTGCGCGCAGTGGCGGATGAAAAGCCCCAATTTCGGCGAAAGGCGCGATGGCCTGCGCCCTGAATTGGTGGTGATCCATTACACCGCAATGACAAGCTGCGCCGCCGCGATGCGCGCGCTATGCGATCCCGCGCGCGAGGTTTCAGCCCATTACCTGATCGGACGCGACGGTGTATCCCATGCGCTGGTGCCTGAGGAAAAACGGGCATGGCATGCAGGCGCGGGCGAATGGCGCGGGAGGGGGGATATCAATTCCCGCTCCATCGGGATCGAGCTGGATAATGACGGGTTCTCGCCCTTCTCGGCCCCGCAAATGGACGCGCTGGAAGAGCTTCTTGAAGGGGTGCTGTCGCGCTGGTCCATCCCCGCAAATGGCGTGATCGGCCACTCGGATATGGCACCAGGCCGCAAGATCGATCCTGGGCCCCGTTTTGATTGGCAGCGCCTTGCGCGACGTGGCCTCTCAATCTGGCCAGACAGAGCCGCACCGAAACAGGAGCCTGCCCAATTCGCGCGCGATGCGCGGGCCTTCGGCTATCCCGAGATCGAGGGGGATCTCCTGCTTGCAACCTTCCGGAAACGCTTCCGCCCTTGGGCAAAGGGGCCCTTAGATGAGACCGATAGCGGGGTGATGAAAAATCTGGCCGATCGCTTCGGCATTGACCGTGATCACAGCCTCGCCTAGAGCGGTCCTCGCGCGGAGGGCTGGATGGCCGCTTTGGCAGGGCAACCTGTCCGAGAGGAAAGTCCGGACTCCCTGAAGCAACGGTGCCGGGTAACGCCCGGGCGGAGCAATCCGACGGAAAGCGCCACAGAAAAGAAACTACCTTCGCATTTGCGGGGGAAAAGGTGAAACGGTGGAGTAAGAGCCCACCGCGGCCCTGGCAACAGGGACGGCACGGCAAGCCCCACCGGGAGCAACGCCAAATAGGGACCATGCGGGGGCAGTAATGCCGCCGGGGCCGCTTCAGCCCCAATGGTCCGGGTTGGCAGCTAGAGCCGCCTGGCAACAGGCGGCCCAGAGGAATGGTCATCGCCCCTTCGGGGGTACAGAATCCGGCTTACAGGCCCTCCGCGCGCTTAGCCCTGTAAACCATGACGAGGCCAGCTCTTGTGGCAACTGTCGATGCCTCCGGCGGAAGTATTTAGAGAAGCAAAGATAGACAGGTCCGCCCTGCCTCTATCCAAGACGGCTTCAAGGCAAGGGCATCCCATCTTCGCTTACGGCCATCGGCACTTCTGCCTGTACCGCACCCCATCTTTTAACCGCGCATGGTTAAAGGGGCCTTAAGGGCCATCTTTGCTTTTGAAATACTTTGGGGGTTCGGGGGCAACGCCCCCGAGACACAGCGCGGCGTCAGGCCGCGCGGCGTTGACGATTGCCACCACCAGGCTTGCCAGAGCGGCGATTGCGATTGCCATTTCCACCCGGGCGCCCGCCGGGCTTTTTGGCTCCTTTGAAGCCACCCACGGGTTCCCATTCAGTACCACCGAGAATTGGGATGGATTTTTTCATCGTCTTCTCGATTGCGCGCAATTCCGACATCTCATCGGGCGAGCAAAAGGCAATGGCCGTGCCGTCACGCCCCGCGCGCGCTGTCCGACCGATACGGTGAACATAATTGTCAGGCACATTGGGCAGGTCGAAATTATAAACATAGCGCACGCCGGGAATATCCAGCCCTCGCGCGGCCACATCTGTTGCAACCAGCACACGCAAATCACCTGCCTTGAAGGCCACAATCGCGCGATCCCTCTGACCTTGCGACTTGTTTCCATGGATCGAGGAGGCCGCGAAACCTGCATTGGCCAAGGCCTTCATCAAGCGTTCAGCCCCATGTTTTGTGCGTGAGAACACCAACGCCTGATCATCGCGATGCTTATCCAGATAGGAGATCAACAGCTTGGTCTTGGCGGATTGATCAATAAAATGAACACCCTGCTCAATCTTATCGGCAGGCTTGCCCGGAGGGGCAGTTTCCACGCGGATAGGATCGGTCAGATAGGCTTGCGCCAATTCATTCATCTGCTTGGGCATCGTGGCCGAGAACAACATGGTCTGGCGTTGTTTCGGCAGAAGTGGCGCGATCCGGCGCAGCGCATGGATAAAGCCCAGATCAAGCATCTGGTCAGCCTCATCAAGCACAAGGAATTGCGTCTGATCCAAGCGAACCGCCTTACGATCCAGAAGGTCAATCAAACGACCGGGTGTTGCCACAAGCAAATCTGTGCCTCGGCCCAAACGTTGGATCTGTGGGTTGATCGAAGCCCCACCGACCACAAGATTGATCTTGAGATGCGCACCATCGGTATAGGCGCGCAAATTGTCGGAAATCTGTTTGGCCAGCTCTCGTGTCGGCGCAAGGATCAACCCGCGCACAGATTTGGGGTCGGGCTTGGTGCCTGCGGTCAGCAACATATGGGCCATTGGCAGGCCAAAGGCCGCTGTTTTACCCGTGCCGGTCTGGGCCAAGCCCATCACATCGCGGCCATTCATGGCATGCGGGATGGCTTTGGCCTGAATAGGGGTGGGATCAGTAATGCCTTGTTCGGCAAGTTTNGAAATTAGACGGGGGTGAAGCCCCAGCATATCGAAATCCATAAGGATTATCCTTTCGGAGCGCCCGAGAGCTTTGCCTCGTGCACATAAATCAAAGCGCGCCGATGCCCCGAGCGGGCCGGCGTCGCGGGTTGCAAGGTTCACGCGAAGCTCTGGTNGCNGGGCCGGATTGCCCCGATGCCGTCTTCGCGGCGGACCCCCTGCGTGACTGTGGGAACCTGGGAATGTGCTGTGATGGTCTACGAAGGCTGGGGTTTCCCCATATGCCAACGGGCCTGCTCACGCGGCAGGAACCGATCACGGATGGGTGCCATCTGGGCCTTTCGCGTCCATAAGTCAACAGCGCTTAGCGGCGCTCGGCAAAGAAATCCTTCAGGATGAGAGCCGCCTCATCCTCGGAAATACCGCCATAGACCTCAGGGCG
>JGI26086J50260_1000492_pt1 | contig 25280 bp, 20 predicted proteins | sample SaaInl3SG_22_DNA_FD_50260 | JGI IMG/M metagenome (IMG submission 50260)
ATCTGACCCTGACTGGCCTTGAGCAATCCCATGATTGTTTTCATCATGGTCGTTTTGCCAGCACCATTACGGCCAAGAATACAGACAATCTCGCCAGCATTAAGGCTAAGCGAAACTTCTCTGAGCACCTGCGCGCCCGCATATCCTGATGATACGGATGTCAGCTCAAGCATGGGTTTCTCCCAGATAGGCAATCTGCACATCACGATTGCCGCGAATATCGGCAGGCGTTCCTGTTGCCANCACCTTGCCCAGATTAAGCACCGTGATCTGATCCGCTGTATCCATCACCACATTCATATTATGTTCGATCAGCAATATGGTCATATCGCCGCCAAGCTCACGGATCAATTTTACAAAACCGGCAATCTCACTATCCGCCAGCCCCTGTGTGGGCTCATCCAGAATAAGCAATTGCGGATGCTGGCTAATCCCCATGGCAATTTCCAGCAACCGCTGATGCCCATAGCTCAAATCGCCTGCCATCTGATCCATGCGATCTGCCAGCCCGACTTTTTCCAGCGATTCTTCTATGGTGTTCTGAATCGCCTGTTCATCATTGCCCCATCGCCATGATGTGGCTAGCCGGACATTATCCTTAAGGCTCAAACGGCCATAAATNGACGTAATCTGAAACGTATAGGCAATGCCCTGACGGATGCGTTTATGGGCGGGCAGTGCCGTTACGTCCTTGCCATCAAACATGATGCGCCCCGCCGATACCGGAATCCGGCCGCATAACATGCCGACAAAAGTCGACTTGCCAGCACCATTAGGCCCGATAATCGCCCTGATCTCGCCTCTGGGGACGGCGAAATCCACTTGATCTACGGCTATCAGACCCCCAAAATGGCGGCTGATTCCATCCGCGCTAATATGCGGTGTTGTCATGATAGCCATGGCACTACCTTCCGCCGGAATTCACCCACCAATCCTTGCGGCAGGAACAGCGTTAACAACACTAACGCCAGACCTGCAATCAACATATATGCTGTGGTAAAGGAACTAGACAGATCAATCAGATAAAACATGAACAATGTTCCGATGAATGGCCCCAACGCTGTTCCGGCACCGCCAAGCAGAACCCAGAGCAACGGGAAAATAGAATACTGAACAGACGCAAAAGTCGCACCAGCATAGCCGAATAGCAACGCATATGCCGCCCCCGCCAATGCCGCCATCGTGCCAGACATAATCACCGCCATCCATTTATGGAAATGAACATCATAGCCCAGCATATGGGTGCGTTCCTCATTCTCACGAATGGCAATCATGACACGGCCAAACCGGCTATGGACAAGCCGGATTGTCAGCAACAGGCAAATGGAAAACAGAATAAGCGCCGCGTTATAGCGGTTCGTGGGCTGGCTTAAATCAAAACCTGCCATCACCCGTTCCGCCTGTTTAATGACAAAGCCCTCATCACCGCGTGTCCATTCGCCAAAATACAGAATGGTTAGAAAACCGGCCTGTGCAAACATTAGCGTCACAATCATGAAAGACACTCCGCTTGTCCGCAAAGCAAGGAACCCGATACCGGCCGATACCACCACTCCCGCCACTATTGCAGAAATCAGCGCCGGTTCCGGTGTCCAGCCAAGATGCACCATGGGCAAGCCCATGCCATACATACCAGCGGCAAAAAACATCGCATGGCCAAGGCTTAGCAAGCCGGTATAGCCAAACAGAATATTATATCCCATCGCATAGCATGCCAGCACCATAATCCGCGCCAGATTGCCGTGATGATAGGCAGGCAGAATAAATTGCAGGATAAATAATGCCCCTATCAAACCCAGATGAAAATAAAGTGATTTTCTGGCATCTGTCATTCCGGTTTTTTCTATCATGGGTTATGCTTCCCCAAAAGCCCGGATGGACGGAAAATCAGCACAAATGTCACTATCAGCGTGGCAATAATCTTGGCCAGCGTAGGCGTGAAGAAAACGGAAATAAGCCCATCGCTCAACCCGATCAGCACCGCCGCAACAACCGTTCCGGCCAGACTGCCCAGACCGCCGATAATAACAACAATAAATGATAACAAAAGCGGATCATGTCCCATCAGATAATGCGCTTGCTGAATAGGAACAATCAGCACCGCGGCAAGCGCCGCTAGTCCGGCACCTAGCCCGAACACAAGCGCATAAACCCGATCCACATTAATGCCATAAGCCTGTGCCACATCACGATCAAGTTGCGTGGCACGCATGATCAGCCCAATCCGTGTCCGCGTCATCAGCACCCATATAGCCAAGAGCAGAATAACCGCAAACCCGATAACAGCCAGTTTATATGTTGTCGTACCAAGCCCCCACGGCCAGTACATGGATAAACCGCTTTCTGTCCATTCAAACCATGGTATGGAAATGCGCTGATTAAAAGGCGGCTCAACCGGTCTGGCGTTTGAGCCATACGTCATCAGCGTGACTTGCTGAATAATATAGAGCAAGCCAATAGTCGCCACAATCGTGCGCTCAGGGTCATATTTGATACGCTTTAAAATCATGGTATCGGCAACAACAGCCAGACTACCGACCAGCACCGGCGCAATAAATAATGCCGCAACAAATGATACTGCGGGATGCCCGCCAATCATATCGGCCACAAACCATGCCAGCACCGCGCCTAGCATAAAAAACTCACCATGCGCGACATTAACCACGCGCATGACGCCGAACACCAGACTAAGCCCAACCGCCATCAGCGCCAACACGGCGGCGGTTACTAATCCTTCAATGCTACCGAGTATCAAATAAGGTGCAAGTTCCATGATTTACATGATCTATGAATAAAAATGAAAAAAAAATCTCCCCCCGCTTAATCGAAAACGGGGGAAGACATCAATGTGATTAGAAGGATTGCTTCGTGTAATCCACTTCATCCGGATAAAGCGTATCTTCGATAGAAGTTGTATGAACCAGATCAAGTTTGCTGTTACTGACTTTGGTAATGTATTGATGACCAAAGACCTGATGGGTTTTCCCATTAAAGCGTTTTGCGCCTTGCGGATGCGCGTCGGAATGGGGCATATCAGACATGCTTTCAACCGCTTCGATCAGCTTTGCCCGATCACCGGTGCCGCGATATCCTGATGCTTCCATGCCTGCCTTGACGATGTGCAGGGTTTCCCAGCAACCGAACATATGGGCATAAGTAGACACGTCTTTTGAATCCGAAACAGATGCACCATTTGCATCGACCCCGACAGCCGCCCGATATGCTTTATCATATTCGGACTGATTGGCCTGGGCGTAACGTGGATTGCCTTCCCAGAAATATGTGCCTTCTAGGAACTCAAGCCCCGGGCTGGACAAATCTGTTGCTTCCAGACTGTCAATAAAGCCAAAGATTTCCGGACGTGAGCTACCAAAAAACTCACCCATTTCCTTAACAAAGGTAAGAACCGCTGGCCCCACCATCACATGATAGATGACTTCTGTGTCACGCGGGATTTTCGGGAAGTATTTTGTGAATGACGTTTCTGTTGGTGGAATAGCAATTTTTTCAATCACCTGTCCGCCCTGTGCTTCGATAGCGGCAGAAAAATAATCTCTATGATCATGCCCGAAAGCAAAATCCGGATATACCATGGTTACTTTCTTACCCAGATTATTTGCAACGAACGGCGCCATGGCCTGAACCTGGCTTTTCACATCGGTGATGCCGGGCTGAAGCGTGTAACGGTTAAGCGCACCGCTAGCTACATGATGGCCTTCTGATACAACAAAATATGGTATCTTTAATTCACCAGCGCGTGGGGCAGAACCATATACCACATGGCTAAATAGCGTGCCAAAAGCCAGATCAGCGTTATGCTGAGTTGCGAATTTTTCTACGACTTCGGCGCCACGCTTCGGGTCTGTTCCATCGTCTTCGGCAATGATTTCAACAGGCCGACCATTTATACCGCCAGCGTTATTGATTTTTTCAACAGCGGCCATGGTCGTGCGATCATACCAGCGGCCATAAGCAGCACCAATACCGGTGCGGTGAACCTGAAAGCCAATCTTGATTGGCTCTGCGCTTTGTGTCTGGGCGTAACGACCCATCAACGGCATGGAAACAGCACCAAGTGCCAGACTAGCCGCCGCGCCCTTGATGATCTGACGACGTGGCGTCAATAAAGATTTTGATGTTTTTTTCATATTTTCCTCCCAATCAAACAACATAATACTAGCTGTAAGAACATATGTGTACAAACAGTCTGATCATAAAAAACCTTGTTTGTCTAGCCCCCTTTTGGCGCGGCAAGCAACCACAAACCCAGCCATGTGTANGCAATCATAAAGAGCGCAATCGGCATCTGGCTGATCACCGTTTCAAATCGNTTGCCATAACGCCCAGTCGCCAGATGATGCGCCACCAGCACGGATGCAATATGCCCCGCCACAACAACACCTGCCTGGATTAACCAGATCATTCGCACCCAGTCGAGATGCTTAAAAAACCCGTCTGTCACATGGAATCCCTGCAACCCCAGAACATGCACATCCTTACCGAACATACCATCAATAGCCAGCGCAACATATTGTGCCTCAACCAGCAATGATGGCAAATAATGCGCCACATGATAGGCCAGCGCGATAGGCAAAAGCGATGGCGCGTAAATGGCGATCAGTTCCGCCATAGAACACCGGTGTTGCGGTTGATCAGATGCCGCCACCATGCCCAGCCAGATAAGCGCTCCAAAAATAACAATCAGCGCGANATTTGCCAGAACAATACCGGCAATCGTTGGGGTAATAATCGCTGAACGCCCCGGAAAATCCAGCGGGTTAATATCTATCCATTTCAGCCAGACAAAGGTTTCGTTGAACCCGTCAAAAGACCCGACCCCTAACAGCATGAGCAAAAAGATGGCCGCTGAAATATGCGGGCGCAATACCCCGATATGCCGATGTGCCATCAACCGCCAGCCGGGTAGCCCAAACCGCACCACGCCAGCATGGACAGAAACCATGCGAAGCGATCCGAAACTGGCCATAATCATAGAGAAAAATTCCACATGCCGCGACCAAGTGCGAAAACCGAATATCAACATCCCGATCAGCGTGAACAGCCAGTATGCAAACATAAAACTGGCCAGCCGCGCCGGATCAGTGGGCGCCGGATCAGCCAGCGTGAAAACCGCAAAGCCGAATAGCAATAAAACCCCCGGCCAATGCGCCAACCATGATGGCCAGCCACGAACACCGTGCCAGCCAGTTAGCCAGCGGAGGAAATGATAGGCAAATATCCACGGATTGATCCAGCGCCAGACGCTGAAAAACAATCCTTCCACCATGACCAGCCCCATCCAGAACACCGCCCAGAATCCTAATGTTAACGGATTCCGCAAAGGATCAGTGGTGCCGTACCAGCCTGCGGATAATAGCCAGAAAAAATACAGAAATGCCGCCATATGAACATATCTGGCCAGCCGTTTCATGCGAAACTGCCGCCATAACTTGAGGCTATGATGTAATCCGGATGTTCCAGTGACCGGCATCAAAGCCAGCAACACTATCGTCAAACCAACAACAATCACCCCGCCAAGGATATATATATCCGTAGGCAGAAGCATGACAAAGCTTTGCCCCGACGCATGGGCATAGCATAATTTTACAGGCGCAATAACAGCCATCAACACAAGCATGAACAGCTTGCCCAGATGATTAAAGCAGCGCCAGCGATTGGTATTTTCTAATGCAATCATGATCATTCTGATGGTAAGACGATTTTGATATCTTGACAAATATAAAGAAATCTTCAAATCATTTGTACACAAATAAATATGGCTTGGCAAAATCATGACTGAAACAACATTAGCGCAACATGTCATCGGCATTGATGTCGGTGGTACATTTACCGATTTGGTAATGCTGGAAACCCATAGCGGCGCCGTCACCATTGCCAAAGTGCCTACCACGCTGGATAATCAGGCCTATGGCGTGCTTAATGCGCTCAAAGAAGCCAATGCCGATCTGCGGGCTGTTGATTTGATTATTCATGGAACGACCACCACCACTAATGCGGTGCTGGAACGCAAATTATCCCGCACCGGATTAATCACCACCCACGGGTTTCGGGATATTCTGGAATTAGGACGGCGCACACGGCCGCAAGCCTATGGCATGAAAGGCATGTTTACGCCAATTATCCCGCGCCATTTGCGGCTTGAGGTAGCAGAACGGATGGATTACGCCGGCCGTGTTGTCACGCCACTGGATAAGGACGGCATGCGGCAGGCGATCAGGCAATTGCTTGATGCTGGTTGCGAATCGCTGGTGATCCATTTTCTGCATGCCTATGCCAATCCGGAACACGAAAAACAGGCGGCGGCCATAGCCGCCGAATTATGGCCGAATAATTACGTTACCATGGGGCATGCTTTGCTGTCAGAAAGCCGTGAATATGAACGCGGCGTGACCGCGGCGGTTAACGCCTCGGTTCAGCCATTGCTGGAACGCTATATCCAGCGGTTAGTGACAGAACTAAAAAGCAATGGATATCAGAGCGAAATGCTGGTGATGAATGGTAATGGCGGCACGGTATCCAGTCAGGATGTTGCGCGTGAAGCGGCCAAAACAGTCATGTCTGGCCCTGCATCAGGCGTTATTGCCGCCATGAATACCGGCAAGGCGGCAGGCCATAATCATCTGATCACCTATGATATGGGCGGCACGTCAACCGATGTATCCGTTATCAAAGACGGTAAGCCGTCTGTGTCTAATGAAATTGAAATAGAATATGCGATGCCGATCCATGTGCCGATGATTGACGTGCGAACAGTCGGCGCGGGCGGCGGTTCAATTGCCCGGGTGAATGCCGCCGGATTACTAGAAGTAGGCCCCGATAGTGCCGGTGCTGATCCCGGCCCTGTCTGTTATGGGCGCGGCGGCACTGAGCCGACTATTTCTGATGCCAATATGATATTGGGGCGGCTTGAACTAAAGGCCGTCAAATCAGTTGAGGGCGGGATCAGTCTGGAGCATATCAAGGCGATATTCGATGAAAAACTAGGCCAGCATCTGAACATGGATGCGGTCGCCGCCGCCGATGCGGTGATCCGTGTCGCCAATGCCAAAATGGCTGGCGCTATTCGTATGGTGCTGGTGTCGCTGGGGGCTGACCCGCGTGATTTCAGCCTGTTTGCTTTTGGCGGGGCAGGCCCATTACATGCGGCGGCGATTGCCAAAGAGCTTGGCATTCCCACGGTGCTTATTCCGGCACGGCCGGGGATTACAAACGCNCTGGGATGCGTGGTTGCCGATTTACGGCAGGATTTTGTACAGACGATTAACACGCCGCTGGCAAAAATGGATGCCAAGCATCTGCATGATGTCTTTATCCAGCAGGAAAATCAGGGCAGAGCGATCATTGAGAAAGAACCTATCGATATTGATGAAATGAGCATTAGCCGTAGTCTGGATATGCAATTTGTCGGGCAGACACATATTCTTAATGTCAATCTGGATCATATGGATTTGCCCGCCAGTCAGGATGAGATACAGGATTTATTCGAGCAGGTATATTTTAACCGTTTTCGCGTAAAGCTGGATAAAATCAACGCCAATATTGTCAATGTAAACACGTCCGTTATCGGCAAACGGAAAGCATTTGATCTGTCACAATTGATAGAATCCGATGGCCGCAAATCCAGCCTTGCGGATGCCCAGATCGGCACGCGTCAGGTTCATGTTGCCGGACAATATGTTGATACACCGGTTTATCAGCGCGAATCCCTGCCGCTTGACGTATCTTTCATCGGGCCTGCCATGATACAGCAAATGGACACAACTATTCTGGTTGAGCCGGGCGACCGCGTGTCTTCGGATGCCAAAGGCAATCTGTTTATCCATGTCGGGAAAGGAGCAGAATGATGACTATTGATCCTATCACTCTCAGCGTCATTCAATTCGGATTACAACAGGTTTGTGACGAAATGGATTTAAGCTTTTCCCGCGCCGCTTTCTCGCCGGTTATAGCCGAAGCAAATGACCGGTCTGACGGTATTTATTCGGCCGAAGACGGATCATTAATTGCTCAGGGCGCTGGCGGCTTGCCTGTTTTTGTTGGCACCATGCAATATTCCACACGCGTGCTGATCGAACGGATAAGTGACGGGATAACGCCAGCACCAAAACCTGATGATATCTATATTGTGAATGACCCCTATCTTGGCGGCACACATTTAATGGATGTCCGTTTTGCGCGGCCATTTTACCGCCATGGCAAATTATTCTGCTGGCTATCCAACACTGGCCACTGGCCGGATACTGGCGGATCAGTCCCCGGCGGGTTTTCCGCCGCCGCGACCGCTGTTGAACAGGAAGGGTTGCGCCTGCCGCCCGTGCGATTATTCAAGGAAGGCCAGCTAGACGAAGAAATATACGCCATTATATGCAGCAATATCCGTGTTGCGGATCAACGTATCGGTGATGTTATGGCACAGGCCGCCGCGCTCAAAGTCGGTGAAGACCGGCTAAACGCGCTGATGGACAGATATGGCGATGATGTCATGGTGGCGGCGATTGCCGAATTGCGGACACGCGCGGCAACACAGATGCGGGCATTAATTCAGGATATTCCGGATGGTGTTTATTCATCTGTTGCATGGGTGGATAGTGACGGCGTTGTTGATGAGCCATTGGCTATCCGGCTAGCTATTCATAAATCCGGTGATCAGCTTACCTTTGATTTTGCCGGATCAAGCCCGCCCTGTATCGGCCCCATGAACTCGGTTCTGGCAACAACCCTTAGCTCTGTTTATCTGGCGATGCGGCATATCTTTCCGGAAGTCCCGATCAGTGCCGGGGCGTTTGAGCCATTAGACGTTATTGGCGTGGAAAACACATTTCTGGATGCGCGCTATCCCCGACCAGTGTCTGGTTGCGCGGCAGAAGTCAGCCAGCGCATAGCCGAAGCGGTATTTGCCGCATTGGTAGATGCCTTGCCAGATCGCGTTACCGCCGCCCCTGCTGGCACAAGCGGTAATTTTGCACTGGGCGGGCATAACGCCGAAAAAGGGCAGGACTTTGTCATGTATCAGCTGTCCGGCGGCGGCTATGGCGGCAACGCGGATCATGATGGTCTGGCCAATGGATGTTCCACTATCGGCATTTCCAAAGCCCCGCCCATAGAAATCATGGAACAGAGCTTTCCTGTTCTCTATCACCGCTATGCCCTGCGCGAAGGATCAGGCGGTGCCGGTTGTCATCGCGGTGGGTTCGGGCTGGAATACGAAGTGGAATTACGCCACGCAGAAGCCCGCGCCAGTTTTGTCATGGATCATGGCCGCTATGGCCCCCAAGGCGTGCGTGGCGGCAAGGATGGCGCGGTTAATACCGTTACTGTCTGGCGCAATGGAGAAGCATCCGTCCCGCCGCATCTGTCAAAACAGCAGGATATTCCGCTTCAATCCGGTGATCGCGTGGTAGTAGCTACCCCCGGTGGCGGCGGATATGGTGATCCGTTAACGCGTGACCCTGACGCGGTCAAAATGGATGTCATGCTGGAACGATATACCCATGATCAGGCAAAAGAATGGTTTGGGGTTATTATAACCACCGATGGTGAGGTGGATATAACCGCCACCAGAGAACAGCGGAAACAGGCGGCAACGCATTAATTAAGCTATTTTTCAGATCAGTGCCTATCCTGAAGCAGATTTTTAGAGCAAATTAACCATTTCCTGTTGATTTTAAGTTTCAAAACACCATATTCGTATGAACTTGGTTGGTATGACAAAATATGTATCAACATTTAGTGATTTGAATTGAACAAAATCATGCAGGACAGTTTCATGACCCCCTACGATGCGAATAAACTCAATCTTGTTTCAGATGATGCTATGCCTACACGCGAAGAAGCGGAAGAAGCTGTTCGCACGCTTATAAAATGGGCTGGCGATAATCCGGAACGCGAAGGTCTGCTTGAAACACCTGCCCGTGTTGTCCGTTCGTATCAAGAGTTTTATGGCGGCTATCACGAAGACCCCGAACATATGTTGAGCCGGGTTTTCGAAGAAGTCGAAGGCTATGATGATCTGGTCATGCTCAAAGACATCCGGATGGTTTCCCATTGTGAACATCATATGGTGCCGATTATCGGTACAGCCACCATTGCCTATCTGCCTAATCGGCGGGTTGTTGGCATATCCAAGCTGGCGCGGGTCATTGATATTTTTGCCAAGCGTCTGCAAACTCAGGAAACCATGACATCACAAATTGCCCAGACAATCCAGAATGTTCTGGAACCTAAAGGCGTGGCGTTGCTTGTCGATGCGGCACATCAATGCATGACCACTCGCGGGGTGCAAAAACAGGGCGTTACCATGGTAACAACCCGTTTCACCGGCGCGTTTGAGCAGGACAGGGATTTGCGCGAACGCTTTCTTATGCAGGCTGGCCAGCGNTAATCCGGCTTNTGCTTTCTGTTAACGCTTATCTATTGCTAATAATGGACATTTCTTTGCTTTGGCTTTATGGTTGGGCAAATAGTGTCTGACGGACTGATCAATGCCTTTAAGCCCGGTCATGTATATTCTGGGAATTCTGCTTTCTTTGCTGGCTGTGGCCATGCTGATTCCAGCTGGCCTCGACTTTTATGATGGCCATGAAAACTGGGCTGGATTTTTAGGATCATCGGCGATTACCTTGTTTTTCGGATTCGGGCTTTTGCTATCTACGCGGCTCAACGATACCGGTAATATTAATCTCAGACAGGCCTTTTTACTGACAAATCTCGCATGGATGAGCATTGGGCTATTTGGCGCCTTGCCCTTTCTGCTATCAGATACGGATATGGATATTCATGATGCCGTGTTTGAATCCGTGTCAGGCGTGACAACAACCGGATCAACCGTTATCCCGTTACTGGAAGTCATGTCACGCGGTATTTTGATGTGGCGCGCCGTCTTACAGTGGCTTGGCGGTATCGGGATTATTGTNATGGCNTTGGCCGTATTACCGATGCTGAGCATTGGCGGTATGCAGCTGTTTCGCACCGAATCATATGAAACTCCTGATAAAGTCATTCCTCGCGCCACTGAGCTGGCAGGCGGCATTTTCCTGATCTATACATTGTTAACGCTGATATGGGCGTTCATGTTCAGACTGGCCGGCATGCCCGGCTTTGATGCGCTGACCCATGCCATGACAACACTGGCAACCGGCGGATTTTCCACACGCACGGCTTCTATCGGGTCATTCAACAATAGTCTGGTTGAGATTCTGGTGATTGCAGGCATGATTGTCGGAAGCCTGCCATTTGCCCATTATCTGGCCATGACACGCGGGGGCTGGAAAAATCTGATCGAAGACCCGCAAGTCCGCTGGTTTGCCGCCATTATTGCTACGGTTAGTTTGCTGATTACCTTACAATTGATGTCCAGCATTGATCTGAATTTTCTGGATGCGTTACGGCAAGCCAGTTTTAATACCGTATCGCTGATGACCGGAACCGGTTACAGCAGTACCGATTATGGATTATGGGGCGGGCAGACGACTGTCATTTTGCTGATTGCCATGTTTATTGGCGGCTGTGCCGGATCGACCACTTGCGGCATTAAAATGTTCCGGCTACAAGTTCTGGCCGCCACGGCCAGAGTGCAGATGGCACGTCTATTACGCCCACATGCGGTAAATGTTGTTTATTACAATCGCCGGCCAGTACCGGAAACCGTCATGGATGCCGTCATGGCATTCTTCTATCTCTATATCCTCAGCTTTGTTCTGATCGCCATCATGCTTGGGTTGTCGGGGCTTGATTTTATAACCGCGTTATCAGGTGCCGCCACGTCTATCAGCAATGTGGGCCCCGGATTGGGTGAGATGATTGGCCCATCAGGTAGCTTTGAGGATATTAATTCTGCAGCCAAATGGATCATGGTTGCCGGCATGATATTGGGACGGCTGGAATTATTCACCGTACTGGTGATCTTGATGCCCGGATTCTGGCGCCGCTAAACCGGCAAGCCAGATTACCGTGCTACCGGCCAGCCATTATCAGTTGAAATATCCAGCACCTGTTTGCGAAACTCAGCATCAAAACGGGCAATCGCTTCGGACATGACAAATTGCCGAATCCGCTCGGAATCGGCAGGCGTGGTATAATCGGCAATGGTATTCTGATAACTGGATTTGACAACAATACTTGCCGTACGGTTATTGACCGGATGCGTAAAACTGAACACCGCTTCCAGATCAGCAACAATCAGCTTTCTCTGCTCATTGGTAAATAAGGATTTCAGATCATCATTCGACGCAATATCCAGTTCGCGCAAATCCGCGCGGGATACAGTCATCAGCAAATTACCATTAGCATCAGCAGGGATAAGCGTATCGCTACCCCAAGTGATCAGCATATCCGAAAGGCTGGGATAATAGAGATGGTCAATATATGGCTTAACCGCTTGCGGGTTATGATCATTAAAAAAATCTATACTGGCCACCTGTATTGGCAAATCATTGCCTAATGGTGTGGCAACCAGAACAGGTGGTTCCGGTGTCTGGCAAGACGCAAGCAAAACCGGTGATAGCAGAAAAATGCCCATGATGATGCGGCGGTAAATACCCTTAACGATATGTTTCATCTTACTGCTCCTTTTGGGATTAAGGTTTTAATCTGGCCGGATCAGGCATTAGGGACAGCATCCCATACCCATTCGGATTTGCAAAACTCGCATGACATGACCAGTTTATTATTCTCATCGGCCAGATCAATTTTTTCTTCATCTGTTAATGATGCAATAATCTGTTCGGCACGTTTTGATGAACACCGGCATTGATCACGAAGCGGCCGCCACGGTAATGGTCTGGCCGATAATTCATGAAACAACCGGTGCACAAGCGTTTCAACCGGTATCGTATGATCCAGCATTTCTGTCCGTTCCAGCGTTGACATCAACGTACATGCGGTATGCCAGATATCTTCTTCGGTATCACTCATTGGCANNACNTCNTCATGATTGCCGCCGGTTTCCGGTATCCGTTGCAACAAAAGACCGGTCGCGTGCCATGATCCGTCATAATAATCTGCGGCAAGCATCAGCGCGGTATCAATCTGTTCGGAATCCCTGAAATAGCGCAACGCCACATCCGTGATGCTCTGGGCTTCTATCGGCACAATCCCCTGATACCGGCCTTTCTTGCCCTGATCAACGGTAAATGCCAGATGCCCTGTTCCCATGAGTTGCATCATTGGGGCAGGCGCACCCATGCCGCCATCATCTGCGTCTATATCTTGATGTTCATCATATCCCATATAGGCACGCACCGCACCATCAGTGGTCACATCGGCAAGCAGGGTTTTTATCGCGCCTTCACCCTTGGCCTGAAGCGTGAAAATACCATCATAGCTCATGGTACTGGCAAGGCATGATGCCAATACCACGGATTCGGCGGCAAGCTTGCCCATGACTTGTGGATAGTTATGGCGCCCTAGAATTGTATCAACCACATGATCCATTCTGGCCAGACGACCACGGATAGCGGCCTTNCGGCCAACCCCTGCATCAATGACAAAAGGCAGTATTCCAGCCGAATTTCCAGCTAAATTTCCAGACAGCTTTTTTTCAGCCATTGCTAGTTATCCCCACCACTATCATTATCTCTATTATTAGCCGGCATTATTTTTATCAAGACAGAAACACATAATGGCTTTCTGTGCATGAAGCCGGTTTTCTGCTTCGTCCCAGATAACGGATTGCGCCCCGTCAACAACCTCCGCATCCGCCTCGTTGCCGCGATATACTGGCAGACAATGCATGAATATAGCATCCGGTGCCGCCAATTCCATCAGCTGTGTTGTCACCCGAAATGGTTCAAGCATATTTTTATGCGCGGCGGCATCAATATGTTCAGCACCGCCCATTGACGCTCCCATAGATATCCATGTATCCGTTACAACAACATCCGCGTCAGTGATAGCAAGTGCCGGATCGTTGGATAAATGGATCACGCCGCCAGCGGCTTTAGCCTTGGCAACAATACTGGCATCTGGACGTAAAGCATCAGGGGTGGCAAGCGTTAGCGTAAAACCAAAGGCCGCCGCCGCCTCAATCCAGCTATGGGCAACATTATTGCCATCACCTAGCCAGACAATATGCAGATGCGCAAAATTCAGATCAGGTGCTTTTTTTTCTGCGACCGTCATCACATCTGCCATGACCTGACAGGGGTGGCTTTGATTGGTAAGACCATTGATCACCGGTATGCTGGCATGATGCGATAATTCCAGCACCGTGTCATGATTTTCGGCACGAATCATGATAGCATCAACATAACGTGACATGACCTTTGCCGTGTCTGCCACGGTTTCACGACCAAGTTGCATGCCCTTATTATCCAGAACCAGCGGGGTGGCACCAAGCTGATTAACGCCAACCTCAAACGATATACGGGTGCGGGTTGATGGCTTTTCAAAGAGCAGCGCAATATTCATTCCGCTTAGTTTGGCTGATACGCTATCAGGACGTGCTTTCATAACCAGAGCATCCTGTATCATCTGCCGCAACTGATCAGATGAATAATCCGCAATATCTATAAAATGCCTAATCATGTTTATGACTCGCTTTTTCTTCACATGCGCCCAAAACCGCATCTAGAGTGGCCACCGCGTGATGAATATCTTCGGTGCTAACATTCAGTGGCGGCAAGAGCCGGACAGTATTCGCCGCCGCCGGCACGACCAGCATATGATGCGCACGACACGCGGCCATAACGTCAAGCGGGGTTAGATGATCCGCCAGAACCAGCCCGATCAGAAAACCGTTTCCCCGTATCTCGATAATCGCCTCATGTTTCTGTTTAAGCCTGTCCAGTTCGGCAAATAGTACCGCGCTCCGCGCACGCATATCTGCCAGAAAATCCGCATCCAGCACATCCAGCACCGCACATGCCGCTTGCATAGCCAGCGGGTTTCCGCCAAAAGTCGACCCGTGACTGCCCGGCGTCATAGCAGAACCCACCGCTTCGGTGGCAATCACCGCACCGATAGGAAAGCCGCCCGCAAGCCCCTTGGCCATGGCGATAATATCTGGCTTGATGCCGCTTGGTTCAAACGAAAACAAATGCCCTGACCGGCCAACGCCAATCTGAACTTCATCGGCGATAAGCAAGCATCCCACTTCATTAGTGACTGCTCTTAATTCGGCTAAAAATCCGTCTGGTAATGGTCTGGCACCGCCTTCGCCTTGCACGCTTTCCACCATGACCGCCGCTATTTCCGGGGTGCCGCTTTCTGCATCGCTGATCAATTGATCACGCAAGGCATTCATATTGCCAAACGGAAAATGATCAAAACCGTCAGGCATGGGGCCAAACCCCTCACGAAAGGCCGGACGATCTGTGGCCGCAAGCATGGCAATAGTGCGGCCATGAAACGCGCCTTCTGCACATAGGATTTTATGCCGGTTGTGATGCCCCATATGGTGCATGGCTCGCCGCGCCATTTTTACGGCGGCTTCGGTGGCTTCAGCTCCGGAATTACAGAAAAACACCTGATCCAGCCCTGATCGTTTAGCCAGAATCTGTGCTAATTCGGCCTGTTCGGGAATGTTGTACAGATTAGAAACATGCCATAATTTGCCCGCTTGCCGGGTCAGCGCGTCTACCAGTTTCGGGTGGCTATGGCCAAGCGTATTCACCGCAATACCTGTTGCAAAATCAAGATAGCGGTCGCCATCTGTACTGATCAGCCAGCTGCCTTCGCCATGCGAAAACGCCAGATCAGCCCGACCATAATTGCCCATCACCGCTGTTGTGCTGGTCATGCAGATTCTCCACCTGTAATTGGCAGAAAATGTTTGGCCAGTTGCAATCCTTGCGCCTGATAATGGGAACCGCTACCTCTTGCACCATAAAGCGCGTCCGGTACCAGCGATAATGGTTCATATACCAGACGGCAGACGGTCTGGCCTTCTTCGATCAGAAACGGCACATCATGCGAGCGGACTTCGAGGACGGCACGGGTTTCACCTGCGCCTAATTCGGGCATACCAAAACCGGGGTCAAAGAAACCGGCATAATGCGCTCTGAATTCGCCGATGCGAGTATCATACGCGGTCATTTCCGCCGCATATTCAGCTGGCACAGTCACATATTCCTGACTAGCCAGAATATAAAACTCATCCGGATTTAAAACCAAACCGCCAGCGTTAAGGTCTGCTAACGTGACTTTTTCCCAGAAACCGGACACCGGATATACCCCGACCTGATCCACATCAATCAGCCCGGCATGTTTCCGCGCGCGCCAACCAACAACCCCCGGCATCAAACTATGCGCTTTCCCCGACAGATCAACGCTAAGCGGGATACCGTCTTTGATTTTATGATTAACAATGCCTTCGCCATGGGTAAGCCCCGATTTATCCTGAAGCGCCATCATATCATCATCGCTAATATGCGCCCGTCCTGACCGCAAGCGNAGNTGTGACAATCGTGACCCCTGTCTGACCAGCACAGAAAAGGTGCGTGGGCTAATCTCAGCATAAAGCGCACCGCTATAACCGGCCGGTGCCATTTCAAACTCATCTGCATAATCGACAATCATCCGCGTGAATACATCCAGCCGACCGGTTGAGCTTTTGGGGTTGGCAATAGCGGTTAACCCTTGCGGCAGATGCGCGGATTCCAATAACTCGGCAATATAGACACAGCCCTTTTCCAGAACCGCCCCATTTGTCAGATCAATTTCATGCATGGCAAGATCAGCCAGTTTATCAGCAACCTTATGATCGGCACCGGGCAGGAATGAGGCCTGTACACGCCATGCTTTCGCCCCTAACCGCAAATCCAGTGACGCTGGTTGAATCTGGCCATCTGTCAATGGCGCCGCGCTAGCCAGAATCCGCTTGGCGAACGCGTCTTCTAGTTGGGGTTGGGACAGAATACCCGGCGGATAAGATAACCCTGACTGGGAAGATGTATCAGAAGATGCGTTCATGACCGAAACCGTTCTAGCTTTTGAGTTTATATCCGGTCTTTAATAGATAAATACCGAATAGGGATAGCATCAGCATTGTCAGGGATAAAATCAAGCCCCCTAAAAGCGGCGATGCTGAACTAAACCCAGTCATAGCATAGCGAAATCCGTCAATCATATAAAAAATCGGATTAAAATAGGCAATCACCGCCACGCTATCCGGCAATCGGTCAATCGTATAGAAAGTACCAGATAGAAAAACCAACGGCTGAATAACAAAATTGGTGATTGTTGCCAGACTATCAAATTTATCTGCCCAGATACCGGCAATCACACCAATAACAGCCATAATGCCCGCCCCAAGCGATAAAAACAGCACCGCCGCAAATATATTGGCCGGAATAATATTTATCCCCAGAAACGGCATCGTCATGATAGCAACAATGGCAACCATAATCCCACGCGTCATTCCGGCGGCGACCATACCAATAAATAATTCATAGGCGCTAAGTGGCGGCATAACCAGATCAACAATATTCCCCTGCACTTTACCGATGACTAAAGACGAAGATGTATTTGCAAAGGCATTTTGTAACACCGCCATCATAATCAACCCCGGTGCCAGAAAGGTAAGCAGGTTCATATCCCCCATCAGATCAACCCGATCACCAATAGCAACCGCAAAAACCGTCAGGAAAAGCCATGTTGTTATCACTGGCGCGGCAACGGTTTGCCCCAGTATTTTAACAAAGCGCATGACTTCGCGCCGGTAAAGCGTGGATAAGCCAACCCAGTTGATGAAACCGATTTGTATGGGTCTGATCACTGTTGTGGTAGCTGAATAGGTATCTTTGACGTTGTTTCTCGACATGGCCGCAACATATTCGCTATGCTGGCATAAATCAAGAACACGCTTAATCATGAGCTGTGTTCAAACCAATCGGGATATAGTCATTCATGGTGATTTCTGATGAAAAGCTAAATCGCCGGCTTGAAAATAAGGCCTTAAGCTATCTGGCGCGATTTGCCTCTAGCGAAGCCAATTTGCGGCAGGTGCTGATCCGTTTTGGTCGCCGGAAATGCTGGCCAAAAGACGGCGATAAAGACGAAGAACCCGCTTTCCTGATCCAGCTCAATCAGGCTATTGACCGACTGGTTATCCGCTATGCCCGACTTGGCTATGTTGATGATGCGGCCTATGCCCATGCGCGCGCGCGCGGCATGCGTGTCAGAGGAACATCAGGCAGACATATCAGCCATTACCTCAAAGCCAAAGGCGTAAACGGTGACGTGATTAGCCAGACCATGGATGATGATAACATCGGCAGCATGGATGCCGAAACAGATGCCGCCAGAAAATATGCCCGCCGCCGCAAATTAGGCCAGTATGCCAGCCCGAACAGCCGGGCAAAACCGGATTGGGAAAAACGCCATCTGGCCAGTATGATCCGTGCCGGATTCGGCTTTGACGTATCCAAATTGGTACTATTTACTGAATATGATGATTGATGCCGGATATCAGGCTATTGTGAACCACCCGAAAAATGGGTAAATTATAGGCGAATATTTAGGGGGGAGTACCATGTCAGACCATCACCAGTTTCCACCATCCGCTGAGCGGGCAAAATCAGCACTAGTTGATCAAGATACCTATCTGGATATGTATCAGCGTTCTATCGAACAGCCAGATGCGTTCTGGGATGAAATGGGGCGGGCGCAAATTGACTGGATGAAGCCTTACACAAAAATCAATAATTCCACCTATGATGCGACATCCCTATCTATTAAATGGTACGAGGACGGCACACTTAATGCCAGCGCCAATTGTCTGGACAGACATCTGGACACACGCGGTGATCAGACCGCGCTGATTTTCGAAGGCGATGATCCATCCACTAGCCGCCATATCAGCTATCGGGAATTACATGATGAGGTTTGCCGTTTTGCCAATGTACTAAAAGCGCGTGGCGTTAAGGCCGGCGACCGTGTCACCATTTATATGCCCATGATCGTAGAAGCCGTGGTAGCCATGCTAGCGGTCGTTCGCATTGGCGCCGTGCATTCGGTTGTCTTTGGCGGATTTTCGCCTGATGCGCTGGCTGGCCGTATTCAGGATTGTGATTCGCATGTCATCATTACCGCCGATGAAGGCGTTCGCGGCGGCAAACCCATCCCACTAAAAGCCAATACAGATAAAGCGCTTGAAATGTGCCCGGATTGTCAGACTGTTATCGTGGTCAAACGTACCGGCGGAAACATTGATTGGCATGATGGCCGGGATTTCTGGTATCACGAAGAAATGGCCAAAGTCGATGCGGATTGCCCCCCGGCAGAGGTTGGCGCCGAAGACCCGATGTTCATTCTGTATACGTCCGGATCAACCGGCAAACCCAAAGGCGTGTTACATACCACCGGCGGATATATGGTTTATGCCAGTATGACATTCAAATATGTTTTTGATTACCAACCGGGCGATGTGTATTGGTGTACCGCTGATGTTGGCTGGGTCACCGGCCATAGTTATATTGTTTATGGGCCATTAGCCACCGGCGCGACCGGCGTCATATTTGAGGGCGTGCCAACCTATCCGGATGCTGGCCGATTCTGGGAAGTGATTGAAAAGCACAAGGTAAACACATTCTATACCGCCCCGACCGCTATTCGTGCGCTGATGCGTGAAGGCAATGATTTTGTCACCCGCTATGATCGTTCATCGCTCAAAACACTGGGGTCGGTTGGCGAGCCTATCAATCCCGAAGCATGGATGTGGTATCATGATGTTATCGGTGAAGGCCGTTGCCCGATTGTTGATACATGGTGGCAAACCGAAACAGGCGGTATTATGATCACGCCGCTTCCGGGCGCAACAACCCTGAAACCCGGTTCAGCTACCAGACCATTTTTCGGCATTGAGCCTGTTCTGGTTGATAGCGATAACAAACCGCTAGATGGTGCTACTTCGGGTAGTTTATGTATCAACCGGTCATGGCCGGGACAGATGCGGACAGTATATGGGGATCATGACCGCTTTATCAGCACCTATTTTACCACTTTCCCCGGACGATATTTCACCGGTGATGGCTGTCGCCGTGATGAAGACGGATATTACTGGATCACCGGACGTGTTGATGATGTGATTAATGTATCTGGCCANCGCATGGGNACAGCTGAGGTCGAATCCGCGCTGGTTGCCCATCCTAAAGTCGCTGAAGCCGCTGTGGTTGGATATCCGCATGATATCAAAGGTCAGGGGATTTATGCTTATGTTACTTTGCTAGCCGGACTAGAAGGCGATGATGCGCTTCTGGCTGAGCTCAAGCAATGGGTGCGCAAAGATATTGGCCCGATTGCTACACCCGATGTGCTGCAATGGGCACCCGGACTGCCGAAAACACGATCTGGCAAGATTATGCGGCGTATTCTGCGTAAAATTGCCTCAAATGAAATCGACAGTCTTGGTGATACATCCACCCTGGCAGACCCTGCCGTGGTGGATGATCTGGTAGCTAATCGCCCAATCGGCAATTAACTTTTGGATGCTTCTTGTGTCAAACCTAACTCAATGGCTCTACACACGGCATGAGTGCGATTTTTAGCACCCAGTTTACCGCGCAAGCTTTTGAGATGGTGCTTCACCGTGACTAGTGCAATGCCGTATTTAATGGCAATTTCCTTATCGGATTTACCAGCTAGCAAGCCTGATAACATATCCAGTTCACGGCCAGTCAGATCATTTATCGGCAAGAAATGTTTTTCACCATTATGATGGCTGGTTTCTTGCGGCATAAATATCTGGCCTTCTATCATAAGTATGAGGGCACTGAAAAAGGCCTTAATACCTATATTTTTGGGAATATATCCCATAGCACCTGCTTCTAGCACCATTCGCATTTCCGAATTACTTGTCGGCGCACCCATGATAGCAATCGGGACTTCCCTTCGGGTGGCTTCTAATGTGCGTGTTAAACCTGCCAATCCTTTGATATCAGATAAGCCTGAATCCAGAATGATCAACGCGGGGCTGACCCCGCGATTAATGAGAGCTGTTACCTCGCTGATCCTGTTAGCTGGTAATATTTCCATCGTTTCATCACGTTGTTGCGATTCTTCTATGATTAAATCACGAGAAAACACATTTGCGTAAGCGAGTATTATTTCCACATTGCTCTCCATCATTTCGTTAAGACGATATGCTGATTTTCGGGAAAAAATACTGCCGAAACTCTATAATGTATCAACGNTGAGTATTATAATACTCAAATTCTAGATCAGATGAATTATTTTTTTTGGCAGACAATTACCGTTTCGCATTATTCAATTGATAGCGAACGACAAAATTCCACTTTTGGCTTTCATCTAAAACGTCTTTTGACCGCGTGTTTTCCCAGCCTAGCTCTAGGGTTAGGGCATATTTGTCTAGCCAATCCGGTGAAAATACCAATTTACTCGTAACGTGCCATAAGTTATGCCGATGAAGTCGCCAAGGACGCGGATGGATAAGGCTTTCTTTGGTCAAATTTAGCTGAATCCACAATTTTTCTTTCGCATTTGGCGGTATCAGATGCACCAAACCGGTTATCCCTAGACGATCCGAGCTTTGATCACGCGGCGATGTTATCCGTTTGGCCGTTGATATTTCCGCATACCAGCTGTTCCACCAAGTGTGTGTTCTATTCGCCCCAACTATCATTGGATTGATCATTGGATTAGTTTGATGATAACCAAATGCGATGCCCTGATCCTGAAGCGTCTGATCTGGCTGGCGTGGATAGGTTTCAAATGAACCCTGCATGGTCATGCGCAGATAGGCGATATCGGATAAAGGCAATATCATCGCCTGACTAGCACTGGATTGATGCCTGATCACGGATACGCGATTCTGGCCACGCTGATTTTCCAGCCGTTTTAATAATATCTGGCTTTCCAGTATCGCCCAGCTAGTCTGATGTTGCCAGCTTCCGCTTATCCCGATCCCCTGACGGTCATATCCGCGTGGGGTGGTAAGCCGTTCATATAACAACAGACTGGCCCGATAGTTCCCCTGTTTACGCGGGATAACAAATCCAATACTGGCATTGGTTTCTGCATACCATCCAGCCACATGACGATCACCAATCGTAAAATCGGGGCTAATGCTTATGCCGCTCAAATTCGATTCGATTTGCCGGATCATCAGATCAAGCTGTGATTCCGGTTCTGCCGTGATGGTTTGTTGCGCGGTCGCTTGCGCCAGATTCTGATCATATCCAGTGCTTATATCTATCGCCCATTTCAGATTAGGGTGACGCGAACATTGCCGCAAAAACCGTTTGCTGTCTTGTGCTAGCCAATCGGTTTTATCGCCATTTTCATCAACAGATAACTGCCGTAAATACGGTTTTGCCAGATCACAACGCCCCATGGCAACATGTATCAGCGCCAGTTCATAAAGGTGACGGCGCGACAATACCCGCGACCGTTCCGCATCCAGCCCTAATGCCATGGCCTCATCATAGAATCCGTCTAATCTTAATATGATTAGCGATTTAGTTAACAGATCATCATCCCGAAGGATCAGATTCCTGTTCGAGTGAATGAATTGTTTTGAAGATATATCATTATCTGCCAGACTTGCTGATACTGATAATGCGAACATACCAATCAAAATGGTGATAGAGAACAAAGACGGCATGCAAACAGCATGACATAGCAATCATTAACAAAAACTTAACAGAATGAAGAAAAATGATCATTCCTATCGCATATCGTTAAAACGTTTTGTTCATACCCATCATGATCAATTCTGCGGTTTCGCCTTTTCTATGCCCATCATTCATGCGGTATCCTAATCCGGCATAAAATTNGGTGTTTTCTGACCATAAATGTTTCATCATCACATCCACGCGNCTTTCTCTATCATTTAGATTCAGATCAGCATGGGCGTGACTGTAATGCGTTTTCCCTGTCCCCACATCAATCTGTGACGGCAGTTGAAATTGTATCTGTCCGGATTGAACCGCTGGCGGCAATAACAGATCAAGATGCAGTCGGGTAACATGGCTAATATCGAATGTCGCACCAAGACGAAACGCATTATACTGATATTGTCCTGACGTGATCAGACTATGGGTTTTCGGGTTTAGGCGAGTCTGGCCTATCATGGCTTCGGCGGCTAGTGTCACCATTTCATATTGCTGTCTGATACCGGCAAACCCCCATAGCGATGCGGATGCNGTATCAAATGCGCCTTTCGCATAACCATCAGCCCATCCTTGTTGATGATCAAACCCCANCCCCATCCAGCGTTGGGTGTTCTGGTGATACTGGCTGATCACCCCATGAACAACAGACCGGTTTTTGCCCTGACTAAAAAAGATTTGCTGACGGGTATCGTTGCCAATATGTTCATAACCAACCCAGTTACCATCAGATGAATAGCTGGGATCGGTTAGACGTGCGGGCAGATATGCCGATAACGGGATGCTACCCTGTTCAGCAAATCGAAAGCCGGATTGCGCCAGATGCTCCCCATCTCTCGCCTTAATCACATTATACCCTGTTGCATAGCGTAAAGGTGAGGGCAGGATATATGTATCAAGTGCCAGCACAAAGGCCGCATTATCAAAACTGTCACGAACAATAATGGATTGATCAGCCAGAGCATGACGAACAGAACCGCCCAGAACATTAGGCGTGACAAGCACCGATTGTTTCAATGGCATTTTCACATATGATGTTGTTTCTATACTTGTCGCGCCAATGGGATCAAGCGCATCTGGCAGATTGATCAATCCCTGACCGAATACATTCGCCATCTGGGCTTCGGTGCAGGTTGCTATGGTGCATCCATCCGCCGTCACCAGACCATCATAATTAGCGGTTGCCAGCAAACGGGCGGCGGCTTGCCGTGGCGTCATCCCCGGAAACTGTTCCAGTAATAACGCAATAGAACCGGATACAAACGGCGCCGCCATGGATGTGCCGGATTTACGCGAATACTGATCATCCGGTATCGCCGCATATATGCCGCCGGAATATTGATCATCACCGCCCCCCGGTGCCGTAATGCACCATGCTTGCGCGACCCCACACCGGTTTGTATAACGCGGCTCTCGCAGGTTATTATCGGCGGCAACAACCGTTAACCAGTTTTGTCTTAAATCCGGATAGTGATAGGGAAGCCCGCTGCGGATAGATACCTGATCATCGCTATCATTTCCTGCCGCCCAGACCATAATAGGGCCATTGACTTGCGCCAGTTGAAAATAGCTTTGCAATTCCTGACGCAAAATCTGATCAAGGGTTGATTTGGGAATATCGTTAATTTCATAAATCGATGCCCATGAATTATTGATTACCGGCAACCCTCTGCTTCGGGCATTGCCCAGAATGGCTGGCACCATATCATTACCGGATTGNCTTCCGAACCTTCCTTCTGCGTTTAATATCCGGTAACTGACCAGATCAGCATAAGGCGCAACCCCGTGAATGCCGCGCTGATTGCGTGCCGCCGCAATAATACTGGCGACATGCGTGCCATGCCCGAACGGATCAGTCACTCCTTGGGTATCACCCTGCCAGTCACCGCCGCCAGAAACGCGGCCATCCAGTTCTTCGTGATCACCATCAATGCCGCTATCCAGCACCCCGACAGATATGCCAGAGCCGGATAAACCGGTCGCGTAAAATGGCGTTAACCCCATTTCCCGTAATGTTGGTGTATCCACATATTCTGTTGCAGATGCATCAAAATCGGGCACCGCTGGATCAGCAATGAATGGTCTGATTTGCGGTAATGTTCCGCTTTTGGTATCGGTTGTAACGGTAAAGCTACTGCCACCACCGCCGCCGCCGCCGCCACAAGCCGTTAATGCTGTGCTGGCTAAAAGGATAACCATATATAAAGACTTTTTCGGAAAAACATTCAACATCTGCACCACCTAAACTATCCAAAAAGGGTATTATCGGTAACAGATGCCGCCTTTCATATGATGCAAAGGCAGGAATACGCCGGACGGAAAGTATCAGTGATACCCCTAGCGAATGGTAAAATATGATTGCGATAGCTGAAAACCGCCGTCAGCCGCTCCACGGCCGGCCTATCACGGCCTATGACGGCCTATGACGGCTTAACTGTTTATAGCGGCGTATCCGGTCATGATATCATCAATCAGATCATCGGCATGCTCAAGCCCCACAGACAGGCGGATATGACCATCCTTTATGCCAAGCAATGCCCTGTCTTTTTCATCCAGATTGCTGTGGGTTGTGGTAAAGGGATGACAGATCAGTGATTTTGCATCCCCCAGATTATTTGAGATATCAATAATGTTTAAGCTATCCAGAAAGCGGAAACACGCGGCTTGGCCGCCGGGTAATTCCATTGCAATAAT
>JGI26086J50260_1000495_pt1 | contig 25249 bp, 27 predicted proteins | sample SaaInl3SG_22_DNA_FD_50260 | JGI IMG/M metagenome (IMG submission 50260)
TTGAACCCCAGGTTTCAGATCAGGAGGCCTACAATCAGGCTTTCGAGTTGATTCGCGCGCGGGATTTCGAGGCGGCTTTAGATGCAATGGAGGAGTTCATTGCAACCTATCCAGACAGTGAGTTGGTTCTGGATGCCCGTTTTTGGCGCGGACAGGTGTTCGATGTACTCGGCCAAGATGCCAATGCCATTGAATCCTTTAAGAACCTGACATTGATTGCGCCCGATTACCGTCGCATTTTGCAGGTGAAGGTGAAGCTCGGGAAACTGCTGATCAAGAACCAAGACGTGCTCAATGGTCGCAAAGTGTTGCAAGAAGTGATTACTGAAGCGCCGCAGAGTGTCGAAGCCGGATTGGCGCAGCGCGAACTCGAAAGCAGNAACTGAGGCGATTCATGGCCGAATCGGCAACGCTCCGCATCACGGAGATTTTNACCAGTTTGCAAGGCGAGGCTGCANCGGCCGGCTATCCCACTACATTCATACGTTTGACTGGCTGTCCTCTGCGTTGCGTCTACTGCGACAGTGCATATGCGTTCAATGGCGGTGAGACTTGGTCTGTGCCCGATTTGATCGCGGATGTTGACCGCCGTAGCCCGCGTAGGGTCTGTGTCACTGGCGGTGAACCACTGGCGCAGCCAAATTGTATCTCACTGTTGTCGGCCCTTTGCGATGCTGGCTTTACTGTCTCTCTTGAAACTTCAGGTGCAATGGATATTGCTGCTGTGGATCCTCGAGTCTCAATCGTGCTCGACATCAAAACCCCAGGTTCTGGCGAATCGCATCGGAACTTGCTGGAAAACTTTGCGAAATTGAAAGCTACAGATCAAGTTAAGGTGGTGATCACCAGTCAGGATGATTTTCGCTGGTTCGAAGCCTTGTGTGACCAACATGTGGAGATCTTCCAAGCTGATCTAGTTTGGATTTCACCNGCGTTTGAGGCTGTCGATCTGAAAGCACTTGCCGGCTGGGTGATTGAGAGCAAGCATCCGTTTCGCATGCAGTTGCAATTGCACAAACTGATTTGGGGTGAGGAGACGGGGCGATGACTGCCAAACCGAAGGCTGTGGTACTACTCTCAGGCGGCTTGGATTCGGCGACTGTGTTGGCTATGGCCCGGGCGCGTGGGTTTACGTGTCATACCTTGGGGTTTGATTATGGGCAAAGNCATAAGTCGGAGTTGGAAGCAGCAGTNCGTGTGGCTCAGGCGCTNGGCGATCAGCCACATCAGCTGATTCGGTTGGATTTNGCGGCCATTGGTGGGTCCGCGTTGACCAGCGACGCATTCTCAGTGCCGACGGATGGTGTGGCCAGTGGCGGGATTCCGGTGACCTATGTGCCGGCACGGAACACGGTGTTTTTGTCGATAGCGCTTGGCTACGGCGAGGTGCTCGGCGCGACACATCTGTTCATCGGAGCCAATGCGGTGGACTACTCTGGTTATCCAGATTGCCGTCCGCAATTCATCGAACAATTTGAACGGCTGGCCAACGTGGCAACGGCGGCGGTGGATGGTGGGCCGAGCTGGCACGTCGAAGCGCCTCTGATGCAGATGACCAAGGCGGATATCGTCACNGCAGGAACCGCGCTTGGNGTGGATTACGCGTTGACCGTCAGTTGCTACCAGGCAGATACAGAAGGGCGCGCCTGCGGACGCTGTGACGCGTGTCGGTTACGTCGCAAAGGGTTTTTGGATGCAGATCTTGCGGATCCAACGCGTTATCAGCCTGGTGTTAGCCCGCAAATCTAGAAAAATGCCAATTTTGGGTTGCACATTCCCGGTTGGCCGGTATCATACGCGCCCTATCAAGGGTCACTTGTGATCCACCTCTCTGGGGGTCGTTAGCTCAGCTGGTAGAGCAGTTGGCTTTTAACCAATTGGTCGCTGGTTCGAATCCAGCACGACCCACCATTTTTTTCCCCTCAAACACAATGCCTCATGTCGTAGTCAATAGAAACCGGACACCGTTTTGGGTTGTCGTTAAGCTCTTGCGGGAGCCAGGTCCGTCTTGCCCTGATGTAGCCGCTTTCAATTGTAGTACCCCCAAAAGATAGTGAACGAGATCCTCACGAGTCTCATAGCAGATTAATGATCAGGTCTATGGAGAGTGGAGGTTGTTTCTCCGCCATGGTTTTCGCCCTTGGGGGTAGCTATCCCTCTTGTCACCGGCGAGTCATGGTAGTGGCTGGTTCGGCGAGGTTGTTCAGGTGTCGAAAATGTCATGATGTTTGCGGTAACGGTACAGACATAAGACTGGACCGCTTGGTGCCGAGGGTAAGAAAGATTCGAGCCTTGGTGAGGGCATCTCACGATCTTTTAGAGCGTATTCGGCGAAATCCGAAAGGAATGCACTGGACGATACCTTAACCTCTGGTTGATAGGTGCGTCGCGAATTTCGAGTTGATCAACATTAACTTAATACAGTATGTGAGAGACTGGAGTCCTCTGAGGTTACAGGATCGAGACTGTGATATCTGCAGAAAGTCTATGTCGGGTAACCCGTTCTGCGTTTGGTAGATCGTTATGAATGACTTTGGCATGGATTGCATTGCTTGCATAACCGTAAGATGACCATCGATCCAATAGTCGGCGTTCGATTATTGAGAGATCGATTTCAAGAAAAATCGAAAAATCCCAAAAACTTTTGAGCTCGGACCATCCAGGCTCGTTTAGTAAAAGGTAGTTACCTTCCACGACCACAATTTGTACTTCTTTCGGTATTAAGTGCGCGCAGTTAATAGTGCGCTCATTCGAGCGATCGAAAATAGGTACGTAAATGTCTTTCGATTCTTTGAGTCTAGCAACGGTAGATGTGAATCCATCCAAATCGAACGTTTCTGGAGATCCCTTTCGATCTGTTAGGTTCATGTCTTCGAGAATTGAGTTGTCGAGATGAAAGCCGTCCATCGACACACATGCGCAGTGAGGGACGCTATTGGCCAGCTCATGCGCGAGAGTCGTTTTGCCTGACGCAGGAGCTCCTGCGATAGCGACGAGTAGACGAGATGAGCTGTCGGATCTCAAAGATTTGAGTTGATCAATGATGCTGTCAGTAATTTCCATGTTCATAAAGCCTACTGGGTTCACAAGGTAAAGGTCTACAAAGAACTATTTCTATATCCAGTTACCAAAAGCTGCGTTTGTGAAGTTATCTATTTGCATCTTTTCTATCATCAGTGTTACCTAAAGTAATACTATTTTGATAGAAAAATGGTTTTATTGCTCCGCACAATGCAAAAAAGTATCAAAATGAGGGGGAAATAGCCTACTCTCTTGACGCGGTCATCGATTTAATTTGTGCATCCACGGGGTGGATAGACAAACATAATAAGGAGTCTAAAAATGATTCGTAAAACGTCCTTGGGTGTTGCAGTTGCATTATCACTCGCTACGTCAACCGCAGTTCTTGCTGAAACGATCACCATCGCTACTGTGAATAATGGCGATATGATCCGTATGCAGGGCTATACAGATCAATTCACAAAACAAACAGGCATCAATGTCGAATGGGTCACGCTTGAAGAAAATGTTCTTCGTCAGCGCGTGACGACTGATATCACGACCAAAGGTGGTGCCTTCGATATCATGACTATNGGTATGTATGAAACGCCGATTTGGGGTGCAAATGGATGGTTGATCCCGTTGCATAAAAACGTGAANTTCAACACGAATAACCTGTCAGCTGCATACGATGTCGACGATATCTTGCCAGCAATGCGTGGTGGTCTAAGCCATGAAGGAACGCTATACGCGGCGCCGTTCTATGGCGAGAGTTCAATGATCATGTATCGAACTGATCTTATGGCAAAAGCTGGCCTCAAGATGCCGGATGCGCCGACTTGGGACTTTATTGCCAAGGCTGCAAAAGCCATGACCGATCGTTCGAACGATATCAACGGTATTTGCTTGCGTGGCAAGGCTGGTTGGGGTGAAGGCGGCGCGTTCATCACAGCAATGTCTAACTCATTTGGCGCGCGCTGGTTCGATATGGACTGGAACGCTACATTCGACCAGAAGCCTTGGGCTGATACATTGAACTTCTTCGTGAATATGATGAATGAGTCAGGTCCAAAGGGTTATGCAACCAACGGCTTCAATGAAAACCTATCACTGTTCCAGCAAGGCAAATGCGGCATGTGGATTGATGCCACCGTGGCGGCATCCTTTGTAACGAATCCTAAAGATTCAACAGTGGCAGACAAAGTTGGCTTTGCGTTAGCACCTGACACAGGACTCGGAAAGCGTTCAAACTGGCTATGGGCATGGGCGCTTGCTATTCCTGCTGGTACTCAGAAAGAGAAAGCTGCTCTTCAGTTCGTTGAGTGGGCTACTTCTAAAGAGTACATCGAGCTTGTTGCTGCGAAAGAGGGTTGGGCTAACGTTCCTCCTGGGGCACGTACATCACTTTATGAAAATCCAAACTATACAAAAGTACCTTTCGCGCAGATGACTCTGGATTCAATCCTGTCAGCTGATCCAAATAACTCAACTGTTGAGCCGAGCCCTTATGTGGGTATTCAGTTTGCAGCGATTCCTGAGTTTGCTGGTATTGCGACCCAAGTGAGTCAAGAGTTCTCAGCAGTNTATGCGGGACAGCAGTCTGTTGAAGAGGCGCTTGCAAAGGCTCAAGACATCACAAACGAGGCGATGGAAGCTGCGGGTTACCGTTAATCCAGATACCGATTGAAGTGGGGCGTTTTACGCCCCTCTTTTCTTCAGGCAACGATTTAAAAGAGATTTCTTGTGGCGACTCAACATTCACGATCTACAGCTCGCTTGATGATGGCACCGGCTGTANTTCTGTTGCTCGGTTGGATGCTCGTTCCACTGATCATGACCCTTTATTTCTCGTTTAAAAAATATCTGCCTCTACGTGGAGGGGATCTTGGCTGGGTTGGTTTCGACAACTATGTCCGGTTTGTTTCATCCAGTTCTTTTTGGCCAAGTGTATCGACCACACTGATTATCGTCGGGGGTGTTCTAGCGATTACCCTGATCCTCGGGACGCTCTTAGCACTGCTTCTTGATCAACCAATGTGGGGCCAAGGCGTGGTTCGGATTCTCGTCATCGCCCCATTTTTCGTCATGCCAACCGTATCGGCTTTGGTTTGGAAGAATATGTTCATGGACGCAAATTATGGCCTTCTATCCTACTTGTGGGAATTCTTTGGAGCAGAGCCAGTACAGTGGATGTCCCAAGCATCGCTGACGTCCATCATTACTATTTTGAGTTGGCAATGGTTGCCATTTGCAACACTGATTCTCTTAACCGCTATTCAGTCTATAGATCATGAACAGCTCGAGGCGTCGGAAATGGATGGCGCGACGGTACTGAAACGATTTTGGTATATCGTTTTGCCACATTTGAGCCGAGCAATTACCGTTGTTTTGTTGATTCAAACAATCTTTCTTTTGTCGATCTTTGCCGAAATTTTTGTGACAACAGCCGGCGCTTTTGGTTCAAAGACGCTGACATACCTCATTTTTCAACGAGTACTCGAGAGTCAAAATGTGGGCCTGGGCTCAGCCGGTGGTGTATACGCCATTATTCTTGCAAATATTGTCGCGATCTTCCTTATGCGGATCGTCGGCCAGAATCTCGACAAGTAGGGGCTTGGTATGGCGCGAGCAGTTTCTCTGAATCGAAAGACCTTCAATACGCTTCTCGCATGGTCGCTCGGTCTTTTAATTTTTTTTCCAATTCTTTGGACCATTTTGACAAGCTTTAAGACCGAGGGTCAGGCGATTGCTGATCCTCCATTGTTTTTCATGTTTGATTGGACTCTTGAGAACTATGCGATCGTTCAGGAGCGGTCGAACTATCTTCGGTTTCTTACCAATTCAATCATTATTGCAGGTGGATCAACGCTGCTTGGAATCTTGGTGGCTGTGCCCGCAGCCTGGTCGATGGCGTTTGTTCCTTCGAAGCGGACGAAAGATATTCTACTTTGGATGCTTTCAACGAAAATGCTGCCAGCAGTTGGCGTTCTCTATCCAATCTATCTCATCTTCATTGAGCTTGGGTTGCTAGACACCAAGATAGGGCTCGTCGTGGTTTTGATGTTTATTAATCTTCCTATCATCGTGTGGATGCTCTACACCTATTTCCGGGAAATCCCACCGGAGATTTTGGAAGCAGCTCGCATGGACGGTGCTTCGTTACGCTCAGAAATACTCTATGTNCTCACCCCGATGGCGATTCCAGGGATTGCCTCGACCATTTTGTTGAATTTCATCCTTGCATGGAATGAAGCGTTTTGGACTCTTAACCTGACGGCAGCTAAGGCGGCCCCGTTGACCGCATTTATTGCCAGCTATTCAAGTCCAGAAGGCCTCTTCTATGCAAAATTAAGCGCCGCATCGACGATGGCTATCGCACCAATTCTGATTCTCGGATGGTTTAGTCAGAAACAGCTTGTGCGTGGTCTCACCTTCGGCGCAGTTAAATAAAGGAAATTCCATGGGACGTATCGTTTTAGAAAAAGTCACCAAAAAGTTTGAACGCGTTGAGGTAATTCAGCCTCTCGACTTAACCATTGAAGAGGGTGAGTTTGTAGTCTTTGTTGGGCCGTCTGGATGCGGTAAATCGACACTACTCAGACTGATCGCAGGATTAGAGGATGTCACCAGCGGTGATATTTATATTGATGAGAACAATGCGACAGCATTGCCGCCAGCGCAACGAGGGCTTGCGATGGTGTTTCAGTCATATGCGCTATACCCACATATGTCGGTCAGGAAGAACATCGCCTTTCCTCTGAAGATGGCCAAAATGGATCAGGTGGAAATCGATCGTCGTGTTAATTCGGCAGCCGAGGTGTTGAGTCTGACCGACTACCTTGATCGCAGACCAGGACAACTTTCGGGTGGTCAACGCCAGCGGGTCGCAATTGGTCGCGCAATCGTTCGAGAGCCGGCTGCATTCCTTTTTGATGAACCATTGTCGAATCTTGATGCCGCGTTACGGGTTGGCATGCGCCTGGAAATTAGTGAGCTGCATGCACGCCTGAAGACCACCATGATCTATGTCACACATGACCAAGTTGAAGCGATGACGATGGCTGACAAAATCGTTGTACTCCAGGGTGGTGTCATCGAACAGGTTGGAAGNCCGCTCGAACTTTATCGCAAACCTCGTAACCGATTTGTTGCTGGGTTTATTGGCTCGCCGAAAATGAATTTTATTGAAGGTGATGAAGCAGCTAAGTATGACGCGCATGCAATCGGTATCCGCCCTGAGCACATCGTTGTATCTGAATCCAAAGGCGATTGGACGGGTGTTATCAGTGTGTCAGAGCATTTGGGGTCGGATACGTTTTTCCATGTCCATGAAACAGGTCTCGCGGAAACAATAACAGTTCGGACGGATGGTGAGGTTGCCTTTAAACATGGGGATACAATCCATCTCTCTCCGCGCGCCGAGATGGTTTACAAATTTGATAAGCAAGGCCTCCGGATTTGAACGATATTAGCGGAAAAAGTGTATTAATTACCGGGGCTGCTCGCGGCATTGGTTACGCATTTGCGCGCGCCTTTATCAAACAGGGCGCAACCGTGATGATCGCTGATTGTGATATTAACCGTGCCGAGCAATCTGCCACGGAACTTGGTGAACAATGCTTTGCTACTCATGTGGATGTTGCTCAGCAGTGTAGTATTGATCAGGCAATCGAAAATACCATCGAGACCCTGGGACATATTGATGTCCTTATCAACAATGCGGCTGTGTTTACAGCTGCGCCAATTGTCGAGATCGATCGCGCGGACTATGAACGTTGCTTTGCAATCAATGTCGCAGGCACATTGTTTATGCTTCAAGCTGTTGCGAAACACATGATTGAACGCGGGTGCGGTGGAAAAATAATCAATATGGCTAGTCAAGCGGGTCGCAGGGGCGAGTCGTTGGTTGGCGTCTATTGTGCTTCAAAAGCATCCGTGATTAGCCTCACGCAGTCTGCTGGGCTTAATCTGATTCAACATGGAATTCATGTTAACGCGATTGCACCAGGCGTNGTCGATGGTGAGCACTGGGATGGCGTCGATGCATTTTTTGCCAANTATGAAAATAAGCCGCTTGGACAAAAAAAGCGAGAAGTGGGTGANGCGGTTCCATGTGGACGCATGGGTACCCCTGAGGATTTAACTGGAATGGCACTGTTTCTGGCCTCAAAAGCATCGGATTACGTTGTAGCGCAAACCTACAATGTTGATGGTGGTAATTGGATGAGCTAACGATGTCGATTGCAGCAGTACCACAGTTTGAAGTTGTCCCTCCAGAGCTTGGTAGCATCCGCTATCTTGAGCACGGGTGGCCTTGCGACTTGATTCGATGGCATGCGCATGATGAGTATGAGTTGCACCTGATGGTTGCCACAACGGGGAAAGTTTTCGTCGGTGATTACATCGGTCGATTCCAACCTGGTCAGTTCGTATTAACTGGNCCGCGATTACCTCACAATTGGGTCACTGAGACAGGTGCGCATGAGGCGGTGTCTCTTCGCGATATGGTCATTCAGTTTCGTGATGACTCGTTGAAACGGCTCGCAGAAGCGTTCCCTGAATTTAAAAATGTTCTGCCGACACTCGAGTTGGCGAGGTCAGGGGTTGAGTTTGTAGGGTTCGATCAGAGCGAAGCGCAAGCGTTATTGGCTTCAGTACGAGATACCCATGGCGTTGCTCGCGTTTTAGCGTTTTTGAACGTCTTACAAAAACTTCATGAGTGGCCAAATAAGCGTGCTCTGAGCTCTGCAAAAATTCATTCAACTTTGACTGGTGTGGTCGAATCGAGAGTCAACGATGCGGTTGATTATGTTGTCGAGAATTTTTCTCAAGAGATTTCGCTTGAACGAATGGCTGCAATGTCGGATATGAGTGCAAGTGCGTTTTCTCGCCATTTTCAAAAATCGACCGGCAATAAGTTCGTTGATTTCGTGAACCAAGTTCGCATCGGCAAAGCCTGTGTCTTGTTAACTGAAACAAATGATCAGATTTCGTCGATTTGCTACTCGGTAGGTTTCAACAACGTGGCAAACTTTAATCGACACTTTGCAAAGATCAAGGGCGTGACACCATCTGAGTTTCGGCGAGTAGTGAGGGCGAATCTGAGTCCAGGAACTGCAGGTCACATAGCTCCAGAGGTTTTCTAAGTGTTCCTTGGGATTGATCTTGGTACTTCATCGCTCAAGGCTGTTGTCATTGATTCGCAGCACCAAGTTCGTGCAACAGCTGAGGCGCCACTTGAAGTCAACCACCCCAAAGCCAGCTGGTCCGAACAAGATCCCGTGCATTGGGAACACGCATTGGCGTTAGTCTGTACAGAGTTGAACAGCCAGACGCAGCTGCAGCAGGTTGAACGCATCGGACTAACGGGGCAAATGCACGGTGCAACTTGCCTTGATGCCAAAGGTCGTATTTTAAGGCCTTGTATCCTGTGGAACGACGGTCGGTCAGGCGATGAATGCCAAAAGCTCAATCGCCTTTGCGATGACTTTACTCAGTACTCTGGCAATCTTGCGATGCCCGGATTTACTGCACCAAAGCTCATGTGGCTGAAGCAGCACGAACCAGATATCTATCGCCGGATTCGGCATGTTTTGCTGCCGAAGGATTATTTGCGATTTGTACTGACTAACGAGCTATGTACTGATCCCTCTGATGCATCGGGCACCTTGTGGATGAATCCACGGACAAGGCAATGGGAAAACGCATTAATCGAAATGACGGATGGGAATCGAGATTGGTTACCGGACGTCATTGAGGGCCCAGATGAGACTGGAATGGTGACGCTGGAGGCGAGCCGAAAATATGGCATTCCACGCGTCCCTGTGGTTGCGGGTGGTGGTGATAATGCGTGCGGAGCCTTGGCACTTGGGATTTCGAATCCGTCTCAGACATTTATTAGCTTAGGAACATCTGGCGTCTTCTTTACGGTCAGTGAAAGCCATCAGACATGTCCAGAGAAAACGGTTCACGCTTTTGCGCACGCGCTGCCGAATACCTGGCACCAGATGACCGTGACCTTGAGTGCTGCGCATTCACTGAATTGGTTATCAGGTATCACAGGCCGGTCGGTGACGGATATGGTGAATCGAGTCTCTGTCTCGAACCAGATTGAAACAGATGTGCAGTTTCTTCCATATCTCAATGGCGAGCGCTCACCTCATAACGATCCGGATGCGCGTGGTGTGTTTCTCAACCTGTCGTCAGCGACCACAGTTGACGATCTTTGCTTAGCCGTAATGGAAGGCGTCGCTTTCTCGTTTTGTGATGGCTTAGCCGCCCTAAGAGAGGCGGGTGCAACGATTGAATCGACCCTCTCGATTGGCGGCGGAACACGGTCGAAATATTGGCTTCAGATGATGGCTAATGCACTCGAAATTATTGTTGAGACATCAGATAGCGCGATGGTTGGGCCTAGTTTGGGNGCCGCTCGTCTTGCAATGACAGATCAAAACGCAGCATATCCGAATGAACAAATTACTGANCGCCTCCTGCCTGTGGGAGCTCGCGCAGATTACTTCCAATCAAAATTAACGAATTACAGACACNCGTATCTGGCCCTACGACAGATGCGTGGATAACAAGGGTTCAAATAATGGCAACAGAGAATTTGCAACGGATTTCGTACGATAGAAGTCAGATAACAGCAGGAATCATGCATGTTGGCGTGGGTGCGTTTCATCGAGCGCATCAGGCTGTCTATATTGACAGCCTGTTAAAGGAGTATCCGCAATGGGGTATCTGCGGTGTGAACTTACGCGCTGAAGATCGCCCATTATTTGAGGCCCTCAACGCACAGGATGGGATCTATGTCCTCAAAACCGTTTCTCCTGAAGGGGAGATGGCGTTTCGTGAGATCGGTTCAATAGTTGAGCTGATTGACGCCTCAGATGCGTATCAGGTTGCGGTCAAGCGAGCGACAAATGATGCAATCCGCATCATCTCAATGACTGTCACTGAGAGCGGATACAACTTAGATGATCACAATGTGTTGGATTTGGCTGCCCAGCCAATCGTTGATGGTTTGGCCACTGGAGTTGGGTCATCGATTTATACATTCCTTCACGCAGTGATTCTTGCACGCGCGAATAGCGGATCAGGGCCGATCACTTTTTTGTGTTGCGATAATTTGCGTGACAACGGCGGGAAATTAAAAGCCGGTCTCATGCAGTATCTGGAGGCCGCAGGTGATCAAGATGCGATGGCATGGGCGCATGAATATGTCACTTTTCCTTGTTGCATGGTTGACCGGATTACACCGCGCATCGACCCACGTCATAGTGATGATGTGATGAAACGATTTGGTGTCTCTGATGCGGTGACTGTGATGGGAGAATCATATATCCAGTGGGTTCTTGAGGATCATTTTGCAAACGGTCGTCCATTATTTGAAACCGTTGGTGTTGAGATTGTTGATGATGTTGAACCTTATGAGGACGCAAAGATTCGTGTCTTAAATGGTGGTCACACGATCTTGACCTACCTTGCAGCTTTGAAAGGACATCACACATACGACGCAGGAATTCTTGATCCTGAATTACTTGAGTTTTTTAGGGCGTATGAGACAGAAGAAGTGATCCCCGCGATTGGTGAGTCTCCAATCGATTTAGCAGCATATCGAGATATCATTGAATCTCGATTCTCTAATCAGCACATCGGTGACACAGTCGAACGCATTTGTATGGACGGTGTCAGCAAATTTCCAATTTTTGTGTTGCCAACGATAAAAGGCACTGTTGATCGAGGGCTGATTCCTGTTCGTTCAATTCACGGGATCGCGTCATGGTATGTGTTTATGCGACATGCGGACGCAGGAGTCATCCCGTTTAAGTACACCGAACCAAAGTGGGATTGGATTTTACCAATGCTCGCTTCAGGGCAAGAAGAGACCTTTGCGCGAGAAGCGGACCTATGGGGTGATATCCCCGAGCGTTGTCCTGAATTTGTCACCAGCCTCGTCGCTGAAATTGAACGACTAGAACGTGTTTTCGCAGTTCAAATAGAGGGAGTTACTGGGTGATTGTTATTGGTGGCGATGCCATTGTTGATCTGGTTGACCGTGGGCAACGTCTGTTTGAGGCTTGTCCTGGGGGATCAACACTGAACTGTGCGTTGGCTGCCGGTCAGTTAGGCTCTCAAGTATTGTATGTGTCGACACTCAGTACAGATTCGTACGGTGATTTGCTCGCTAACCGGTTGGCAGAATGTCACGTCGAATTGAGGGGTAATGCACGCTGCTCGGCTTATACCTCGTTGGCAGTGGTCTCTTTGGATGCAACGAAGCAGCCGAGTTATGCCTTTTATCGTGAGGGGACAGCCGACAGAGACGTTCCTGTTGCTGACATCGTCGCGTCATTCCCAGAAACGATGTCGATCTTTCATGTAGGATCTTGTGCCTTGATTCCTGGAGAGGATCAAGATGCATGGCTTCAAGTCGTTATGGCAGCCAAAGACCGTGGTGCGTTGATCTCCATTGATCCGAACTGTCGTCCGTCGATGACTAAAGATCCCACTGTCTACAGAGAGGGGATCGCACGCTTTTTCCATGTGGCGGATCTTATTAAGTGCAGTGATGAAGATCTTGACTACCTGCATCCAGAATGGACTGATAACGCACCTGAGAGGTTTATCGAGAACTATTCACCTCAATTGTGCGTATATACTCAGGGTGCTGCCGGGCTTCGAGCCTTTACAAAGGCAGGTGTTTCGGCGCAGGTGTCTGCATCGTTGCCAGGACCTTTGTCGGATACAGTAGGCGCNGGGGATTCAGTACATGGAACATTGCTTTCTGAGATCGATCGTCTGGGTTTAGCTGGGCAGCAATTATCAGAACTCAACGAGCCACAATTAACTGAAATACTCCTCTTGGCCTCACGTGTCGCTGGTGTGAACTGCACACGCGTAGGCTGCCGACCACCGACGCGGCAAGAGGTCACTGAGATTTTTAGCGTTTAATTTCAACAGCATATATGGCGGTGCTTTTAAAAATAGAATTGTATGTATAGTCTCAACATCAACTATTTTTATCAGTCATTCGCATATAGTCCGAACCAATTTTTTATTGCGTTGCAAAGTCTCTTAGCATCCTAACTACCGTTCCCATGGTTAGTCGATTTTGGCGCCTATTTCGGGGCGTCTCGGGCATCGAGCTTAGCCAGCATGAAGTCACGATGTTCAACATACAATAGATCCGCGACTCGCCGAATCAAATGTTCCTCATAGTGATCAAGATGGCCATCGGCNTAAGCCACAGCCCACATTTTGTAAATCAGCTCGATCTTTTCTGCATGCGTCAGGTNCTCATTGAGAACCCGAGTGTGCTCGTAAAGTGAGATGGAATGTGTGANGTGTTGCCGTGCTGCGCCAAGTAGTGTGGCAAACGCACTTGGGGTAATCCCAAAGCTGTCCGCCATGGCTTGCTGCATGGTGTCTAACTCGTCAGTCTCTTCAGCACGGTCAGCGAGAGCGACTTCCAATAAGAGTGCACATGCAGCAAGGGTCTCAGCCGGAAAGGAATCCAATACTTGCGATGCCTGTGAATTGTCGTCGGCAAAGAGTTCATGAATCCATCGCGTGAGGGCAGTTTGCATCAGAGAATCTCCCACAGTGTCTGACCAACGATCCACAAGCANCCCAAGCCACCCAACCCAAAGAGTGCGGCCGATGCGCCATGNGAGAGGCCGAACTGTCGTTTCAACTGACGATTGTCTGGGTCTNCTTGCAAACGGTCGGCGATTTGATTGATGCGATCGGTCAAAATCCACAGGTTGCTGGCAGCCAAGACTGCCATTGCCATGCCAATGGCTCCAAAAAGGGTGTTTTGTGCAGCGAAGCCTGCAACCGTGATAGCTACGCCAACACCGATTTCAAGCCGAAACAGCTTTGGAAAATATGCGCGTAAGAAACGACTGGCATCNGNCATCTCAAGTGTTTGAAACACGGTGGGTGAGACAGTGGATACAAACACAGTCATGGCTCCAAGCCAGGCTGCAGCGATTACGGCGGTGATCATGGTGCTTCTCCCAAGTTACAGGAAGTTGATGGGGNGGGGTTTTCGAACTACAAGGAGTGGCCTTAGTCAGGCATCATCACNCTTGCCAAACCAATCTTTCTTCACTGCTTTACGCTCAATGAACGCNACTCGTTCACGAAGCATCAATTCGTTCCACTTGCTGGTCAGAATTTCCGTTCGGAGTGCATCTGATTCGATCTCAGCCAACTTGGCCTCAAACTGAAAGAATTCTGTCTCCAAACTGTGCAACTCAGCTGGAGTGAAATGGAGCGCACCTTCTTCATTAATAAAAGCCATCCCCAGATCATACGGACGTGAGCCCATGGAGCAAGCTCCACAGAGTGATCCGGAAAAATAATTGCAAACCGACTGGGTAGGAACCAAGTCGGCTCGATACGCTACGTCTAGTCGCTGAGTGCCTCACGTAGTAACTGACATACGGCAACAGTAGATTGGGGATTTTGGCCAGTGATTAATCGGCCGTCACGAACGGCGTGCGAGGTGAAGTTATCACTGCACTCAAACTCTCCACCAAGCGCACGTAGACGCGTTTCCAGCAGAAAAGGCTCAACACCAACTAACTCGATTTGCTGTGTTTCCGCATCGGTGAAACTGTTGACGCGTCGTCCTGCGACTAGGGGTTGTCCATTTTCAGCCTTTGCTTGCAAAAGTCCGGCTGGTCCATGGCAGACGGCTCCAACGACCGCACCGGCAGCCCAGGCTTCGGTGACAATCCGGCCGATGGTTTCGGTATCGAAATCCCACATGGCGCCGTGACCTCCGGGCAAAAAGACGCATTGGTATGCGCTTGGATTCACGTCACTGGCTTTGATCGTATTTTCCAGCTGCGCCATCGCCTTGCGATCCTCCATGAAGCGAGCCACCATGGGTGGGCGTTTCTCAGGCTCTACGATTGTTTTGGGATCTGGGTGTGCCGGCCCACCGGCAACTGAGGCGATCGTAACGTCCCAGCCGAGATCGATGAGAGCCCAGTAGGGAGCAGCCATTTCATCATAATAAAATCCGGTTCCGCGACCTGTGTTGCCAAGTTTGGTGTGGGAGGTCAGGACAAGCAGTGCAGATGTCTTGTTGGTCATGGGTTGTTCTCTACTTCGTTGTGAAATTATGCGATAAAACATGGCATGCTCGAGACACATCGGCAAGCCGTTCTCTTCATGGTGAATGCGGAATATTGTGCCGGGATCACATAAATCGACAGGAGGATCTGTAATTGACTAACCGAGACGACGAGATCAAGGCGTTGCAGAGCGAGGCGGAGGAGCTTCGACAAAACGTTTGGATTTGGAAAGGCATCGCTTTTGTATTGTTGGTTTTGTATGTTTTTGAAGCAGGTGGTGTGTTTTAGCTGTCGAAAATCTGTTTGTCGGTGAGGGTTATCCATTGAATACGCGGTCAAGGCCAGGATTGAGATGAAAGTGTCTGCAAAATATGTGGGCCCGGTGGTCATGGCGGCCATCATGGCATTTATTATGACGGGCTTTGTGACTTGGATGAATCTCGGGTTAACCCCAAATTTCCTGACTAATTGGGCTACGGCGTTTGTTTTTGCTTGGCCTGTGGCTTCAGTGGCTGCTTTTGTGGCGCTGCCTATCGCACCGAAGATCACGTTATGGATCGTGCGTACGATCAATGGGATGGCACCTCCTCAAGGGTGAATGGTGCGCAGTGATCGGAACGTTGGAGGTCTTGCAGTTGCAAGCCACTGCAAGATTGCATCGGCACTGCACCCTAAACTTACGACTGGCATGAGGGCTCCGCAATAAACGTCATGATGAAGAACACACAGTGGTGCATTTTGGTTTGGTTCGACGTGATTCGACTCACTTTGGATCCAGACCCGTTTCAGTGTGCGTCATGGCATTGCTAGCGCAATTGCGGAGTTCTCGTGCTGACCATCAGAGTGTCGGCGAGTTGTCGATTGGATGGGGCATTGCATGAGTAGTTTCGCGTTTGTGCGTTCGATCGAGGCCCTTCAGGGCCTGGCCATCGGCTTGATTCTGCTAGTTGTCTTGTTGGGTGGAAATCGTGAGATCGCCAATCCTGATGGCATCGATATTGACTGGGCCGCACAGACCGACGACCAGCCACTGGTCTGGCAGTCGGGTAACCAAGTCAACCTCGGATTTACTGACGACCGTTTACTGTTTGATTTGCGATATCGCAATCCACCGCAGGACGAGTCGCTCTGGATCAGCCTGACCCCCACATTTCATGATTCTGTGGTGGTCGAGCACTTTGATCAGTCGGGAGGGCTGATTAGTCAAACGATCAAGGGTGACAAACAGCTGGCCACCGCCTCGACCGCATTGGATCTCGAGCAATTACTATTTCCAATCCCTCAGGAGGCTTCACAGACACGGATTGTCATGGCCAGTGTGGGTAACCTCCGTGCCCTGGTGCAGGTGGGACTGGCGCAAGATTTTTTCCGCAAAACCTTTGTTCAGGGTGCGTTGCAGTTTTTCGTCATGGCATTGATTGTTTTGGGCGCTCTGTGGTGTGCGGTGTACGCACTCATCAGTAGGAACAGTTTGCTCGCATGGGCTGGAGCCTACCTGAGTGCTTGGTTGGTGTTATTGCTCGGCATGTCCAACGTGTTGGTTTTGTATGCCCCGGAGTTTGCGCTATTGAGTCATCACATGGTCAGTGTGGGGGCGATTAGCTCAACGCTATTCGGTGCCATGACTCATGCCAACTTACTTCAGCATCTCACCCGAACGACTTGGCTGTTCCAAACACTGAAAGGGGCGGCCCTGCTGTCTGTGGTTTGGATTGCGCTCTATGCGCTAGGATTCGAGCGTCTGGCATTGTCTTTTAATATCTGGATGGTTTCAGTCGTACCCATCGTCATGCTGATCGGGATTGCGATGGCAAAGCCACGTTCTCGCCTTCTATCCTTATTTTGGCGCCGTATCCGAGTCATCTATGGTGGGCTTTTTGTGATTGTGACGGTCACCGGAGTCTCTGGCTTGGGCGTCGGTAATCAACTGTCGATGACGTTTTTTCACGCTTTAATTACGTTGCTGATTCTGGCTTATGTCCTGATGGCCTTGCACAATCTCGAGAAACGTTTCTTGTTGCGCTCACAAATCCGTACCCGCACGTTACTGCAAGCCAAAGTGCTGCTTGAAGAGCAACTCAATGATCAGCGCTCGCTGGTGTCGATGATGAGTCATGAGATCAAAACCCCTTTGACGACACTGAAGTTGTTGACCCGGAAACTGGCGAATAAGCCGGCTGTCGACTCGCAAATTGCGCACATCGATCATGTGGTCGATCAGTCACAGATGCTGGAGCTGTTGGTGTCTGGTTCGCGAAAATACGAGTTGGTTGATCTCAATTTGTTGGTGATCTCTGAAATTGATAACTTATCGTATCGCCTCACAAAGAAGCCGTTGGTTGAGTTCAAAACCCGTGGACCCACGCAACTTCGCTGCGATCCGTTTGTGGTCAGGACAGTCGTCCGTAATGTGGTGGAGAACGCGTTTAAGTATGGACTGAAACCGCTCAATATTGGGGTCAGCTTGATAGGGAAGGAAGGCCGAGTGATTTTACGGGTGAAGAATCCGACTGATTTTCCGACGCAGCTGGATGCCGCTTTGATTTTTGATAAGTATTGGCGGGCTGACAGTGTGCGGGGTTTACGTGGCACCGGTCTTGGCATGTGGATCGTCAAGCGTTTGTGCCGCTCACACAACTATGGCATTCGTGCGCACACCAAAGGCGGACAGTTTGTTGTCGATGTGAGTTTCCGTGATGCCTGATGTTGTTACTACAATCTTCTTGTGCGAAGACGACATTGATTTGGCCGCTGCAACCGCTGAGTTGCTCGAAGAGCATGGGTTCCGCGTGGTTGTGACGCACGATGCTGATGAGCTTCGTGATGCCTTGGTAACCGGAGTACCCAGTCTGTTTGTATTGGATATCCAATTACCCGGAGAATCAGGGCTGCAGCTGGCAAAATCGTTGCAGGGCAGTTGGGGTCGTGTTCCGATTGTGATGCTCAGCGCCTTTGATCAGTTGAAAAATCGCTTGGCCAGCTACTCCAGTGGTGCTTTGATGTTCTTAGCCAAACCCTACGAGCCAGACGAGCTGCTGGCTGTGGTCGATTCGCTGCTGGGGATCGAAAAACGGGTACGCGGTGAGCCGACTGTGGTACAGATGTCCGTGACACGCGCTGAATTGTTAGGGCCCGAGGGTCGGGTACGCTTGACCGATCGCGAGTCGGCAATACTTCGTGTGTTTGCCGGGCGGCCGGATTTGACAGCCGAGTATTTCGAATTACTTGAGGCTATTGGCTTTGAGCTGAGTCAGCCCAATAAAGAGGCATTGGAAGTGATCTGTTCACGCTTGCGTCCAAAACTGAGGCGAGCGGCTGGTGTGGATGCACAATTGGTGAATAAGAAGAATTATGGGTATCAACTGGTGATGGCTTTAACCATCACCGACTGAAATCGAGGTAGCGATGTTTCGGAAAACACTGCTTGTGGCTGATACGGTCCTGGCCACGTTGCTTTTAGTCTCCCTGGTTGGTCTGTTTCAGGTGTATGTATTGCATGCTAGCGAACGCGCTGACGTATTGATTTTCGCTTCGGTTCTTGGTGTTCCTTACGCACTTTTGCGGTTTGTGACGCTTGGGAATCCGATTCCCTACACGGTATTGCCAGGGAAAGACGCTAAAAGCCCTTAGGCAGTCGTGCTATCACAGCGTTGACACACGCCTCGCAACTCAATGGTTGATTGTGTTGGCGTCAGACCCGTGGCTGTGGCGAGCGCATGCAGTTGCTCGGATACTACTGAGTCGCTGATTTCAGAGACCGAGTGGCAATCATCACAGATGGCAAAAGCAGACATCCGATGTGGTCCACAGGTGGGATGCTGACAGGCGACAAACGCATTCAGCGTGTCGAGCCGGTGCACCAGGCCCAAACCGACCAACTTGTCGAGTGCCCGATAAATCTGAGGCGGCGCGCGCAACCCCTGATCTTTGAGTCGCTCCAAAATATGGTATGCGCTGAGTGGGGTTTTTTCTCGCTGAAGCGTCTCAAAGACAAGCTGCTGGTTGCGCGTCAGGCTAATATCGAGTGCTTTCATGAGCGTGTGTGCTGGCGGAGTTTCAGCCAAGTCGCCAGTGGTGTCAAAGACAGAAGAAACATCCCCAATGCCGCCACTACAATGCTTGGGCCGGAGGGGCTGTCGAGGGTAAGTGACGCAAACAGACCGACGACTGTGGCCATGACTCCGATGAGTGCCGCGATGCCGAGCATGTGTGCTGGACTTAAAGCGAATCGGCGCGCTGCTGCTGCAGGAATGATGAGCAGTGAGGTGATTAGGAGTACGCCCACGATTTTCATTGCAATGGCGATGGCGGCGGCCATTAACAACATGAAAATCAGCTCAGCGCGCTGCGGATGTAAGCCCTCAGCTTCGGCCAGTTCAGCATTCACAGTGGCTGCGAACAATGGTTTCCAAATCAGACCGAGGATTGCCAAGCAGCTGATGCCACCAATCCAAATTACGACCACGTCGGTGGCTGAGACTGACAGAATGTCACCGAATAAAAGGCCCATCAAATCGACACGCACCCAAGTCATGAATGCCAAAACCACCAAACCAATCGCGAGCGCGCTGTGTGAGAGTAGACCCAACAGGGCATCTGTTGAGATCTGCGCACGGCGTTGCAGCAACCACAAAACCACTGCCAACAGTGCACAGATCGCGAAGACAGCCGTGGCCATGTGTAGTTCTAGCAAAAAGCCAAGTGCGACCCCGAGTAGTGCACCGTGGCTGAGAGTGTCACCAAAGTAAGCCATGCGACGCCAGATTACGAAGCACCCTAAGGGGCCCGCGACAAGAGCCACCCCAATGGCGGCAAACAGTGCCCGGATGAAGAAATCATCAATCATGTTGGCAGCCTGCATGATGATGGTGCACCTGACCATCGGCGAGGTGCTCGTGGTCGTGATGGTGGGTGTAGACGGCTAAATTGCTGTCAGCGCGGAGGCCAAACAATGTTTGAAATTCTGCACTTTCCGCGACCGAGGTGGGTGTTCCTGAGCAACAAACATGGCCGTTGAGACAAATGACTTGATCTGTCGCTGCCATAACCACGTGTAAATCGTGAGAAATCATCAACACGCCGCAGTTGAGCTGATCACGAATCTCGGAGATCAGTCGGTACAGCGCGATCTCGCCACTGTAGTCGACCCCTTGGACTGGCTCATCCAGGACCAAGAGATCTGGTTTTCGCGCCATGGCTCGCGCTAACAGAACACGTTGAAACTCGCCTCCTGAAAGCGTGCGTACCTCAGCATACCGTAGGTGGCTGACCCCAGCTTGCGCCAACGCTGCCTCTATTTCGATTTCAGGAAGTGCACCNGTTAGCGCCATGAAATGCGATACTTGCAGCGGAAGAGTCCAGTCGATCCGCAGCTTTTGCGGCACATAGCCGACCCGCAGGCCTCGCTTTCGTTTGGCTTCTCCCTCGGTGGGTCGTATGACTCCAAGCGCCATCTTTGCAGTGGTCGATTTCCCAGAGCCATTGGGTCCGATCAATGTCACGATTTCGCCCGCCTGGACCTGCAAATCAACGGCTCGAACCAACCATCGGCCGCCACGCTCGATGCCAGCATTGTGCAGAGAGATTAAAGCGGCTTCGCTCATCTGTTTGTCCTATGACACTACTTACGTTAATCACCAGTAATGTTATATTATAACGGTCTTCTATGATATCGAACCAACCACTTAGGATCCTGATGCATCATCGTTTCGCTGGCGCTTTGCTTTGTTTGTGTTTATCTGTTTATGGGACGGTTGAGGCGCGGTCATTACGCGTGGTGACATCCATCTTGCCTGTACACGCATTAGTGGCTTCTGTGANGCAAGATCTCGGTGAGCCATTGCTGCTGCTGTCTGGAGGCGCATCGCCTCACCACTATGCGTTAAAACCCTCGCAGGCCAGTGCCCTGCAGGCGGCTGATGTTGTGTTTTGGGTGGGGCCCGATCTCGAAAACTTTTTGTTGAAACCGGTACAAACAATTGTCGCGCCCGGCGCCTCCGTTGCCTTGGCGGATACCTCGGGATTAACGCGTTATCCCTACCGCGATTTGGCAGATGACCTGAAATGGAATGCGAACACACATCGGCACAGTCACGCGAGCCAGGGGATGGATCCACATCTGTGGTTAGATCCGCACAATGCAATTGTGTGGCTCCGGGAAATTGCAGAGCAATTGGCACGGCGCGATCCAGAAAATCGGAGCCGCTATGAGCTCAATGCACAACAGATGATTGATCAAATTGAACAGAAGTCCGCCGAGATTACGAGCCGATTGGCGGGTTTGGAGACGCGTCCTTTTGTTGTATTCCATGACGGGTATCGATATTTCGAAGAGCGGTTTGGTATGCAGGCTGCTGGGTCCATTACCCTGTCGCCTGAATTGCAGCCCAGTGCAGAACGAATTCAGCGAGTCAGTCGTTTGATCCGGCAGTCCAAGGCTGTGTGTATTTTTTCAGAGCCACAGTTCCCAACCAAGCTGGTACAGACTGTGACCAATGGCTTGCCAATTCGACGCGAGGTGTTGGATCCACTGGGGACAAACATTGCTGCAGGATCTTCCCTGTATCTTGAATTACTTGAGCGTATGACGACATCTTTTGAAGCGTGTTTACGAGGCGATGGAACATGAAGACAGTCAAAGTGCTAGGCGGTTGCGTGGCTGTGGTCGCTGCGTTGATGCTGACCGTACCGCATGTATGGCAAGGCGCCAAGGCGGATTTGGTGCGCATTCCCTACGATCGGCCTGAAATGGTCGCCTTAGGTAAAACGGTGTACGCAGGCCACTGTGCCAGTTGTCATGGGCTTGAGTTGGAAGGAGAACCCAACTGGCGCCAACGTGATGCCTCTGGTTTGTTGCCAGCACCGCCGCATGATGCCACCGGTCACACTTGGCACCATCCGGATGCGATGTTGTTCGAATTGACCAAATATGGTGTACAGCGGTTCGTTGGGGACGACTATCAGTCAAAGATGCCGATCTTTGACGGTGTCATTGAAGATCGCGAAATTTGGGCTGCTCTGGCCTACATTAAATCCACTTGGCCTGAAGCGATCATTGAGCGTCACAACAGCTCATTTTCGATGCAGTGATCGGGCTCTCGCTGCAGATCCGCTCTGATCTGTGGCAGCAATTCCAAGCCAAAAATTAATGAGTCAAACATTCCTTGATGCACCTCAATGTCTTTGTCTGCGATCTGCGATTGACTGCGTGTTCACGCAAGGAGTGTCAAAAATGAAAGAAAATGTTGGTGGTATGGATAAGTGGATCCGCATCCTGGCGGGTGCATTGTTCGTTGGATTGGCGTTGACCGGCGCAATCGGTCCCTGGGGATGGCTGGGTCTGGTACCGATGGTGACCGGAATTTTTGGCTACTGCCCAGCGTATTCGCTGTTTGGCATGTCCACCTGTCCATTAAAGTCTGAGTGAGGCGAGAGCGGGGCATGTGCCCCACTCAGTCACCGATTGCGGGCGGCTGATTCCATCGCCTTGCGCACCGTCACGGCTTCCATGGAGTCATCGATTTCGACATCACTCCATCGAATCACCTGATCTTTACTTACAGAGGACTTCAGTTTGACCCGATGAGCGAGACCAATCGGTAACGCACCAAGTGCCAAAGAGTTGGCAGCGGGGCAGAGTTTGCCGTAGACCGTGAAGCCACCCTCGCCATCGAGCATCTCGCCTGATGTAAGGTCTTTTTTCGCGGTAGCCACCACGTCGCTGTGAAACGCTTGGGTTGAGCCCGTGGGCTTGCCAAGCAAGGCTGCCGACAAGATCGACGCATTTAGCTCAAGTCCAATCAGATGAAAGGGCTTGTACATCGCAGAAAAACGACCGGTGGAATCGGTGTTCATCCCGTATTGCTTGAAGCATGCAGCCGCATAGGCATTGGGAGCTTCAAGTACCACATACACACCCCAACGCAGATCGCGGTATACCGGTCGGCTGTCGCGTTCAATTGAGGTCACCACCTCAACCATTCCGGAATGATCAAGTTGGCCGCCGAGCGCGCGCGGTCGCAGCACATGCGCCAAATCGTCCATTCCAGCTGGCGGGAAAGCCAGACCGTTCTCTGGCGCTTTAAGCCCTGTGCCATTGGAGATGGCCGCCATTTCCAGAGCTGATTTGGTGCCGTCTAAAAAGCTATTGAACATTTGGCTGTTCATGCCGGCTTCGGCGGCCTGTTCAGGAGTCAGCCCATAGTGGTTCCACACCGTGTCAGGGGTCGAGTAGTGGTATTCCGGCAGATATTTTGTGCCTTTCCCGGCGGCAACGACATCGAAACCACAACTTCGGGCCCACTCAACCAACTCAATGGTCAAAGCCGGTTGATCGCCATACGCCATGGAGTAGACCACGCCAGCCTTACGGGCCTCTTCTGCCAAAAATCCACCGGCTAGGACATCAGCCTCCACATTTACCATGACGATGTGAATGCCGCGCGCAATCGCTTGTCGGGCATGGGTGATACCTACCAGTGGGTTGCCGGTAGACTCCACCACCACATCCGGTGCACAGGCATCCATCATCGCGGCTGCGCTATCGAAAAATTGGGTTTTGCCAAGTTGGGCATCGGTCCAACCGACATGGCGGCAGGTGTTTTTCGCACGTTCCATGTCCAGATCAGCAATGCCAGAGACCACCATATTTGGCGTGGTCGGCACCTGACTTAAGAACATCGAGCCAAACTTGCCGGCGCCGATCAACCCGACGCGGACCGGCTTGTCGGCGCGCGCCAATAGGTCTTGATAAATGTACATATGAGTTTCCTTACGCCGCCTGGCTTCTCGCTAGTTCGCTCAGGCAGTCATCGGCTAGCGGTTGAATTGGCGTGAAGTCTCGGTGCGCAATCCACTCTTTGCGGTTAAATGCACGGATATGGTTGTCGACATGGCACAGCGACAAATACACAATGATCCGGCCAAATGGCGAGATGTTCGGTGGGCTTGCATGCACCAACAGCGATGAGAACATCAGCATACTACCTGCGGGTCCGGTGGGTGCTACGCAACCGCCACGCTCGGCCAACTCAGTCACCTTCGCACGGTCGAGTGTCCACAACGGATAGCTGGTTGTCTCCAGATCATGTCCCGCATCCACCACGCCCACCTTGTGGCTGCCCGGAATGAACAGTAAGGGTCCGTTGGCTGCGGTAACGTCATCTAAAAATACGGCAATGTTCATGGCACGTGGCTCGGGCATTTCATCGTCACGTTTCCAGGTGCCGTAATCCTGGTGCCATTGCCACACTTCACCATCAAAGGCGGCTTTGGCATTGACCTTGTATTGGTGCATGTACAGATCGCCATCGAGTAGTTGTGAGACCGGCTCGATCATCCGTGGATGCGCGCCGAGGCGACGAAATCCCTCGTTGTAGGTGTGCGCGGCAAAGGCGGTACGTGCGACCCCATTGGATTCGCGCCAGACTTCCTCACGCTCTTCCTGGTAGATTTTTTCTGCCTCACCTTTGAGGTACGCCGCTTCTTCTGGTGAGAACAGGCTCGGGAAAAAGAGGTAGCCGTCTCGATCAAATTGTTGAATCTGTGCTTCGGTCAGTTGCATCGCATGCTCCTTGTTCGGGGTTGTTATTGTGAAGGTCCCAGCGGTTGGGTGAGACGCTTGTAGGTCGCTTGTCCGCTGGATTCTGCATGATGTGCCGAGAGTTTTGCGGCACGGTCGGGTTCGTGCTGGATGATCGCTTCCGCGATTTGCGAGTGTTCATCCCAGATGTGCGTATACAGTGAGGGGTCCTCGAGCACCCGGTGCATCGAGCGCACCATGTGGGTCCAGCTTGTGTCAGCCGCACGGCTGATCTCGGGGTTGCCGGAGAGGGTGTAGAGCAGTCGATGGAACAACACATCTGCTCGCGCCAAGCCGCCGACATCGAGCGACGCTTCCGCATCACGCCCCATCTTGATAATGGCACGCAATTCGTCGGCATCCCGCTCAGTGACCCGTTCCGCCGCTAAGCGCGCCGCCAAGCTATCGATGGCACTACGGACTTGGTACAACGACAACAGCTGCTCTGGATTGACCGGTGCGACCATTTTGCCTTTTTTGCCATGATCGACGAGCAATCCATCGTGCTCAAGTAGCATCAGCGCGTGACTAATTGGCTGTCGGCTAACGCCCAAGGTTTCCGCCAACTCCTCTTGTTTCA
>JGI26086J50260_1000496_pt1 | contig 25215 bp, 24 predicted proteins | sample SaaInl3SG_22_DNA_FD_50260 | JGI IMG/M metagenome (IMG submission 50260)
GAAGTAGTAAGACTCTCAGGCATGAATATTACCATAGATGATAATGATAACCCGCTTACGATTAAGGTAGCCTCTATTCCAAACACCAAGATGCAAGTTTATTTCTTGGACAATGAGGATTTCTTTCACCGTAAGTTCGTGTACAATGACGAGAACGAAGAGTTTTTTGCAGACAATGACGAACGAACCATCTTTTTCTGCAAAGGTGCCTTAGAGACCGTTAAAAAATTAGGTTGGTACCCAGACATCATTCATTGCCAAGGTTGGATGACAAGTTTAATCCCGCTTTACCTAAAGACATTGTACAAAGACGAGCCAGTGTTTTCTAACGCTAAGGTGATTTATTCGGTATATGAAAATGATTTTAAAGAAGACCTAGGCGAAGACTTTATGCGTAAGGCAAGTCTTAACTATATAGAGGACGAAGAGTTAGAGCCGTTTTCCAAAGCAGACTGTACAAGTATGCATATGGGCGGTGTAGCTCACGCAGATGCTGTAGTAAAGTGCCGTACCATAGATGAAACGGTTAGTCAAAAAATAGACTCGATAAGCAAACCTGTTCTCAACCATACAGATGAACAAACAGCAGATAACTACTTGAATTTTTACAATTCGTTATTTGCAGATAAAGAACAATAATTGTGAAACACAACAATAGAAAAATAAAAGTTAAGGGGTTGTTGCCCCTTTTCTTTTTACTTGCCGTTGCCGCTTGTAAAAAAGAAGCAACTGACATAGGTCTTACGCTAGTAGAAAACGATGTGCTGAAAAAGTCCGAAAAGGCTTCTTTTAGCCAAGCANTTTGCCGTACCGTACAAGACGACTCTATACGAACAGATTTCCTCTCTACGGGCTTGTTTGGGATGGTAAACGACCCAGAAGTGGGCACTAGTATAGCCAGCCTTATCATAGAGCCAAAAATAACGGAATCTGGAGATGGGTTCGCAGACAAAACAGCAGATTCTACACGGTTGATATTAAAATTTGATCTGAACCAATCGGTAGGTGGTGTACCATACTTGCTTAGGCACGGAGATACTGCCAGCCAAATCGCCTTTGATGTATATAAGCTAAATGAAGACATGCCTGACGACTCTGTGGCCATATATGATAGCTATAGACCTGAACTGGGTGCAAAAATTGGCGAATACACAGGTGCGTTTAACTTATTAAATAAGGAGGAAATCATAGGGGATGACACATTTGATATATCTCCTGAGATAATTATAACTTTAGACAACACTTTTGGCCAAGAGATATTGGACCTGAGTTCTTTTAATAATGATGAGCTTAAGACTATACTGAAAGGGGTGGTACTGGTGCCCAAAAATGTTATTTCAGGTGATGGAGTTATTGTAGCTATAGAAACACGCTCTACCCTATCTCGAGTGCTGGTGTATTATGACACTACTAATGTGACCATACCACTTGGTGTGAGTTCCAAATCAATCAACTACTTCGAGACCACACCCAATGCTGCGGTAGCATCACAGCTAGGTGGAAGTGGACATTTTGACAAGACCTACCTACAGTCAATGAACGGGACAAAAATTAAGATTGAGTTCCCAGACCTAAACACATTTATACAACAGAACACAGATAAAATAGTAATAAATGAGGCACACATGACGGTTTTAGTAGATCAGAGTACAATCACAAGTGAGTACGCTGTTCCACCTAGGGTTTTGTTATATGCGGTAGATACGCTAACCGATAAGACTGTTTTCTTCGAAGATCTTACAGATTTTCAGAATCAAACTACGTTGAATTATGGAGGTGCTTATGATGCAGGAATCGTAGGTTATAACTTTAGGTTTAACAGATTTTTACAACGCTTAGTAGATGATTACAGAACACGCGGAGTAGATAATTTTAATGGTTTTTACCTGAGAGTACCTACAGACTCGCCACTTACTCCTCACAGAGCAGTGATAAACACCAATACAGCACAAGAAGCAATCAAGATTTCTGTGACGTATACAAAACTCAATTAGCAGCAATCTGTTTTATTTGCAGTAATGTCAGACATAAGGTTAGTCGGTAAACAGCACAACGATCACAAGTCTGTGATAAAAGTGGGAAATGAGCTTGTTGGAGCTAAGGAACTCTGTCTCATAGCTGGCCCTTGTGCGGTAGAGTCAGAGCAACAATTAGATGAAATAGCAAAAGGCGTTTCTGACTTAGGTGTAAAATTTATGAGAGGAGGAGCATACAAGCCCCGCACATCTCCATACGCATTTCAAGGATTAAAAAAAGAAGGGCTCAAACTACTCAAAGCGGCATCAGACAAATACGGTGTAAAGATCGTTACCGAAGTGCTAGACACTACGCTTATAGAAGAGGTGTATCCGTATGCCGACATACTACAAGTAGGATCTCGTAATGCTAAAAATTATCAATTCTTGAAAGAATTGGGCAAAGTAGACAAACCGATACTTCTGAAAAGAGGAATGAGTAGCACTATAGAAGAATGGCTCCTTGCCGCTGAATATATAATGACTGGTGGCAATGAGAATTTAATACTGTGTGAGCGTGGAATTAGAACGTTTGACACTTCGGTGAGAAACACCATGGACATAGCAGCTATTCCACTCGCCAAAGAACTAAGCCATCTACCCGTAATAGCCGACCCAAGTCAAGGTACCGGGAAGAGAAGCCTAGTAACACCACTCTCTTTAGCCTCTATAGCGGCAGGAGCAGATGGGCTAATGATAGAAGTACACAACGAGCCAGAAGAGGCGTTGTCTGACGGTTTTCAGAGTATGTACCTCAACTCTATGGGCGAAATGATCAAAGTGCTAAGAGCTCAGGCAGAGCACTCAGGCAGAACATTAAACTTAACAAAACAACCAATAACAGTATGAACTTAGCTATTGTAGGCTCTACCGGTATGGTAGGCCGAACTATGCTTCAGGTTTTAGCAGAACGAGGTATAGAAGTAGAAAACTTATATCCCGTAGCCAGTAAATCATCACTAGGAAAAAAAATAACCTATGGTGGTAAATCGTATGATGTCTGCTTACTGGAAGATGCCATCGAAAAGGACCTTGATTTTGCCTTATTCTCAGCTGGTGGTGGGCTCTCCAAGGAGTGGGCACCAAAATTTGCGGCAAGGGGAGTAGTGGTGATTGATAATTCTTCTGCTTGGAGAATGGAAGAAGAATGTCCGCTTGTGGTACCTCAAATTAATCAGTCAAGTATCTCAAAAGACAGTAAGATAATCGCAAACCCCAACTGTTCTACCATACAGCTGGTGATGGCTTTAGCACCACTAGATGCAGAGTTTAAGATAAAGCGACTCGTTATATCTACCTATCAAAGTATAACCGGTACAGGAAAAGATGCCGTAGACCAAATGGAGCAAGAGCGTGCCAAAGGTCAGTCGGACAATATGGTATATGCCTATCCTATTGACAAAAATTGTATTCCGCATTGTGATATCTTTTTAGAAAACGGCTATACCAAAGAGGAAATGAAACTGGTACACGAAACCAGAAAAATATTGAACAAACCCAACCTTCCTGTTACAGCAACCGCAGTGCGTATTCCTGTGGTAGGTGGTCATTCCGAATCTGTGAATGTAGCTTTCGAAAATGACTTTGAAATAGAGCGAGTAAGAGAACTTCTTGCCAACACAGAAGGTGTATCTGTGGTAGACGATATAGACAATAACATATACCCTATGCCTATCAATGCTGAAGGTAAGGATGATGTGATGGTAGGAAGAATTAGAAGAGACGAGTCACAAGCCAACACCCTCAATATGTGGGTAGTAGCAGATAATTTGAGAAAAGGTGCTGCAACTAATGCAGTAGAAATTTTAGAAAAACTAGTACAGAAATAATATGCCAGCAGGATTTTTTACCCTACCCGTTTCCAGAGTAACGCGAGAAACTAAAGATGCCGTGAGTATCTCATTTGATGTACCGAGCTTGATGGCATCGCAGTACACGTATAAAGCAGGTCAGTACCTTACGTTTAGTATTATGATAAACGGTGAAGAGGTGCGTAGGTCGTATTCTATGTGCAGTAGTCCTTTGGGAGACGAGGAAATCACCATTGCCGTAAAAGAGGTAGAAGGTGGTAAAATGAGCACATATCTCAATAGTCAAGTGAAGGAAGGTGATGTGCTAGACATTATGCCACCTATGGGTAAGTTTATTCTAGAACCAGATGCCAATGCAGCAAATCATTACTTCCTATTTGGCGGTGGAAGTGGAATCACTCCACTGTATAGTATTATCAAAACAGCATTGATATCGGAGCCCAATAGCAAGTGCTACTTAGTGTACGCCAACAGAGACGAAGATAGTATCATTTTCAAGGAGCAAATAGATGCTTTAGAGGCTGCTCACGATAACTTTAAGGTGATACACAGCCTTGACAAACCCAAGGGAGCTTGGATGGGTCACAGAGGTTTCCTTACCAAAGAAAAGGTTTCGGAAATTGCTCGACAAGAACTAGGACTTAATTACCCCGTAGCTCAATATTATACGTGCGGACCAAGCCCTATGATGGATGTAGTGGTAGAAGGACTGAAAACAATAGGTGTGCGAGATGAAAATATTCATACGGAGTATTTCACTGCAGTATCTAAGAAAGAACAACCTGCCGACGAGAGCAACGAAGGTACCGAGGCACTAAATTACAGTGAAGAGGTAATAGAACGTAAGATTCAGGTAGAGGTTTTTGGTGACAAAAAAGAGATAACTGTAAAGCCAGAACAGACTATACTCATAGCGGCACAGGATGCTGGACTTGATCCACCATATAGTTGCTGTGTAGGGGTTTGTACCACGTGTAGAGCACGATTAAAAAGTGGTAAAGCGTCTATGGACGAACGCGAAGGACTAAGTGATGCTGAGATAAACGAAGGATATATCTTAACCTGTCAAGCACATCCACTAAGCGATGATATTGACTTAGTGTTTGAGTAAAAGTTTATTAGGCGTTATGCCAATATTTTTACTTCAAAACCTGCTTCGGTCTTTTTGATAGTAAGACCTTCGTCGTAGTATATTCCTAGGTCGTGTTTAGGGATTTTGTAATCCGTAAACCCAGCCTGAGCCATAAATGCTCTAAGTTCTTTTTCAGTAGAAAACATCTCATTGTGGTGTGATTTCAGAGGCATCTTTTCTTGAGTGTCGGCAGTAGATTTATAGTTTTCCAACATACTTTTTATCTTCTCTAGGTATGCGTCATCTATATCTATTGGAACGGCTATTGTGATTACTTTTTTCTTATTCTTGGTCATCCAAAATTGCGAGCGACAAGAGCTGCTACAAAATTTTGCAGTCTTACGATTCGCAAGAAACTCTTGATTACAATTTTGACATTTCAACGCAGTGGATTTATGGTTCTGCTGAAAACCTTTAGTTGTTCTGTAAAGTGCCATTTGCTGTTGCATAGTTCAAAGGTAACATGCACCTGAATAACGTTTATTAACGCTTAAAAAATGAGTGAATAGGAAAAAGTACAATTGCTAATTGTACTATAAATCCCAAACAGAGTGTTTGCGATGAATTAAATAGTGCCGAATATTGAGCCAGAAAGCAAGTACAAAGTAGATAATTACAGGACTGCCAAAGGTAAAAAATGAAACATAGATAAAGTACAGGCGAATGGTGCTAGAACGTATGTTAAACTTGTCGCCTAAGTAAGCACACACCCCAAAGGCGTAGTTTTCTATTTTTTTTTTGATTTTTTCCATACCTATTTGAGCAGCAGCTTTTTGCCTAAGTTACATTGTAAACAACGCTGAGATTTACAATATGTTTTATACAGGTGTAACAATGCTTGTGATGTCAATGCATTTTTACTATCCATACCTATGGTTTTCCATTGGGTAATAATCGTGTTTTTCTCCGAAGTTATGGATTGCAAATACGCCAAGGATTTGTCTGTAGCCCCGTCTTTTTTATTTTTTTCATAAAAGAACACGAATGGTATAATGGCATTCAGAAAAAGGTGGTTGACAAATCCGGTGGAGATTCCTTTGGTTTTCTTTTCTGATGATTTTTTGAATGTATAATGCGTTTCCCAATAATCAGAGGGCGTAAAAGTGAGCTTACGTTTTACTTCATCTACAGCGGGCAAATCCAGGACCTTTTGTATAAATAATGGTACGTGATGAAAAAACGCGGCTAGCTGAGCTATTTTTACGGTAGGCAGGTTCATAGGTCGCATTCTACCTGTTTTGAGTAAAGTGTGTGATGAGCTTAGCCCATACTTTTGGCTAAGAAAACCCCACTCCTTTTGCAAACCAACATAATAATTGTCGGCAATTTCATCGCGTAACAAACCTGCTGCTCCAAAAAACAATGCCTCAAGCTGAAAGAGTGACTTGTGATGTTTCTGTATGATGTCATAAGTGACCATATTAGCTAATTCTTCAAAAGCCTCGGTATTAGCGGGCATTCCAAAGCTACGTACTAAAGCCGTAAAAAAAGCATGGTTCCAGTCTCCTTTGGAATGGGTAAGGTAAGTGTCAAATGCAGCACAACGAGATTCTAGCCGCTCTACAATCATGCGGTCTAACCACATGTTTTTATCAAAGTCGCTGAGCGTATGCACTTGATTTTCACAAGGGATGTATGCCTTGTTTTTCATTAGGCGGTCGTATTTTAAAAGTGCCGCATTGTTTATCCTATCGCCTATCGCCAAGGATGGAACGCTGGTGCCATCCTCACGCACTACATCTGTAAGTATGGAGTAGCACACGTGAAGTACTACATTATTAAAAGCCTTGTCCTGATGGTGGGCGTGGTGATTCCAGTCTTTCCCATCTATATGAATCTCTACAGAGCCATAATGCGTAGTATCGTCTATGATAATCTTGGCATTTTCGAAATCGGGACCATTGCTCCTATTCAAAAATCCTTGGTTTATTACCTGAATGTGTTGACCACTATTGGTGGTGAGATTTTGGGTGTCGTACAACTGGTGCTCCCATATAAACTGAAGCAAATCTTCGTTGTACCCAAAACTCATAGGTGGGTAGTATAGGGTTGTGTTTCTTCGGCGAGTTCTTTGGCTTTGGCTCGGGCTACTTCTGCAAAATCACTGTTGCCCGAAGCGTAAATGATGCCGCGAGAAGAGTTGATGAGCAATCCACCGTTTTTGTTTTTACCATTTTGGCATACTTCGGTAGCACTACCTCCTTGAGCACCTACACCGGGTATGAGCAGAAAATGATCGGGAACAATGTTGCGTATTTCTTGCAGCGCATCTGCCTTGGTTGCTCCTACTACAAACATGAGGTTCTCCATAGTGCTCCACGTGCTTACTCGTTGTAGCACGGTTTGGTAAAGCGGCGGATGGTACAAGGCATTGGTCTGAAAATCAAGACTTCCTTGGTTAGATGTCAGTCCTAATACGATCGTTATTTTTTTATCAAATTTCAGAAAAGGCTCTACACTATCTAGCCCCATGTATGGAGCTACCGTGATGGCATCAAAATCCATTGTTTCGAAAAAAGCTTTGGCATACATGGTACTCGTGTTGCCTATATCACCACGTTTTGCGTCAGCTATGCTCAATACATTGCTCGGCAACATTTCTCTTGTTTTTTCCAGTACTTTCCACCCCTCGCTTCCTAGTTGCTCGTAAAATGCTGTGTTCATTTTGTAGGCTACAGCATAGTCTTTTGTTGCGTTTATGATCTCACGATTAAATTCCAGTATACCCGAAGTGTTTTTGGGTACTCCGTCAGGTAACTTGGTTATATCCGTATCTAAACCGACACATAGATAGCTTTTTTTCGACTTGATTTCTGAGATTAACTGAGATACATTCACACTTCAAAAAAAACTAAAATAGTGTGTATTTTAAGAATTATTTACTTTTACCGCNTATTATGAAAAGGATTTTAACACTTACGGTGATTATAAGCATAAATTACCTGTCCGTAGTAGCTCAAGATAAAGGAGTTTTTAGTGGGAACTTTCAATCCAATTTTTCGGTTTTCTTNAGAGATTCGCTTATTGGAGCAGTGGAAGGAGCCTCTCCTCAGTATGGCAAACAGATAAGCAGTTCTGAGGCGTGGTTGTATATGAACTATGATATCAAAGGGTGGCACTTTGCTGCACGATATGATTTGTTTAACAATAGCAATCTGCTAAACAGAGCCGGTGCTTACTCAGATCAAGGTTTGGGTTTTTGGCAGGTGAAAAAAAGCATAGGCGACCTAGAGCTTACTGCAGGTTCTTTTTATGATCAGTTTGGTTCGGGAGCGGCGTTTAGAGCTTTTGAAAACAGGCTTATCGGTATAGATTACGCTATGGAAGGTGTACGTGCTAAGTACACTATATCGGATGATTTTGTGGTAAAAGCATTTACCGGAAGACAAAAAGGTGGCCTGGAACGGCGATTTGATGCTTCACCACAAGTGGTAAAAGGTATCAATGCCGAAAAAGGGTTTTATACCGAGTCAGGAGGTATTATTAATGTAGGAGCCTCTGCGGTAAATCGTACTTTAGACGAAAATTCTTACTCCAAATTAGTGACGGAGATACAAGAGTTGAACCTGAGCGTAGAAGATGGTTTTTATCCCAAGTATAATACTTACGTGATGAATGGATATTTCAATGCATCACTAGGCGATTTTGGTTTCAACGGTGAGTTCAATTACAAAACGGCAGAGCCTATTAAAGATAACAATGCGAACTTATATAGCAGCGATGGCACGCTTGTGTTGGCAGGAATGAGCTACTCCAAAAGAAAACTAGGTGCCAATAAGAAAGGTGGCCTTGGAGTGAATGTGCAATATCGTAGAATAGACAATTTTGCACTCAATGTATCTCCATACTCGGAACTATCGCTACTACAAGGCTTTTTATCATACCAGCCATCACTCAGCAGACAGGCGAGCTACCGAATGTTAGCACGCTATCAGGCACCTGCCCAGTTTGTAGGTGAGCAAGGCATACAAGCGGAGGTGATTTATTCATTTAATAAAAANACAAATGCGACACTCAATTTTTCTGACATTACAGACCTCAACGGTGAGCAGCTCTTCAGGGAGCAGTTTGTGCAAGTAGAGCATAAGATTAACAAGAAATGGAAAGGTAAAGTGGGCCTTCAGATGGTGACGTATAATCAAGCGGTATACGAAGTAAAAGACCCTAAAAAAGCTAAAAATGTAGAAACAATAACGCCATTTGCTGAGGTAACTTACAAGATAAACCGTAAAAACAGTATTAGACTAGAATCACAAATGCTGAATACGGAGCAAGACTTAGGAAGTTTTTATCACGGNATATTGGAGTGGAACAATTCACCCAAGTACTCAGTGGCGATAAGTAATATGATAAACACCAATCCGGTGCGAATTGTGAACGAATCATTAGCAGACCAAGTGCTACACTATCCAAGTGTATTTGTGAAGTATAATGTTAAAACTACTTCATTTACAGCGGCCTACATTAAGCAAGTAGAGGGTGTGGTATGTACAGGTGGTGTATGTAGGNTAGAGCCTGCTTTTAGTGGGTTAAGGTTTACACTCTCTACACAGTTTTAAGTCGAGTAAGCTATTGTTTCAATACAAAAGCTTCCATATTGTATCGTTGGGTAAATTGGTCTAAGATGTTTTTACTATCGGCTTTATCTCCGGTAGAAGCAGCTATTACACGATGTAGTCCACGTATTTCTTTTATGACGCCTTCTTTCCCTTTGGATTGTAGCTTACGCAAAAAATTTTCGGCATTAGATCGCTTAGAAAAACTACCAACGAGTAAGAGGTAAGGGTCGTTTACGTTTATAGAGCCACTACTATTTACAACATCTGTAGCATCGGTGGTGCTTTCGTCTATTGTTTCNTCAGTGGTGGTTTCGGTGTATGTATCATCTATTACGTCACCGGCAGTACTCTCATCGGCATAGCTTGCAGTATCTTCAACATAGGGGTCGATGCTATCAGAAGTAATGTCTGTTGTTGGTTCTTCTGTACCGCTAGTTTCACCTTGGTCTACCGCTGTAGGATCGCTTGCAGCAAATAGGTTGCTTAGGTTAGTAGGTCTAAAAAAAACAAACCATACAAATGCTGTGAAAGCTAAGATGTAGGTAAACCANTTAAGGAAATTCATAATACAAAAGTAAATGTACAAAGGGTATTATACCACCCTAGTCGCTAAATGTCGTGTTTTAACTTGTTTTATTTGGCCCAAGCTTAGCAAATCTTCGTAAAGCAAAAAGCCTCACACGCTATGTGCAAGGCTTCTTTGTGTTATTATGAATGGAGCTTATTTAGCAGCAGCAAAACGGCTAGCTATTTCGTCCCAGTTTACTACATTAAAAAACGCTGCAACGTAATCAGGTCTTCTGTTCTGGTAGTTTAGGTAGTAAGCGTGTTCCCACACGTCTAATCCTAATATTGGTGTTCCACCGCAGCCTATTCCTGGCATAAGTGGATTGTCTTGATTTGCAGATGAGCATACTTCAAGCTTACCACCATTTACACATAACCAAGCCCANCCCGAGCCAAAACGTGTGCCAGCAGCTTTGCTAAATGCAGCCTTAAACTCATCGAAACNTCCAAAAGCAGCATCTATAGCAGCAGCAAGGTCTCCCGTTGGGTTTCCGCCGCCATTAGGACTCATTGCCGTCCAAAATTGATTGTGATTATAGTATCCACCACCATTGTTTCTTACAGCATTGTTGCTCATATCTAGGTTGGTAAGGATATCTCCTATGCTTTTGCCCTCTAGGTCTGTTCCGGCNACGGCATTGTTTAGGTTGTTGGTATATCCATTGTGGTGCTTGGTGTGATGGATTTCCATGGTACGAGCGTCTATGTGTGGCTCAAGTGCATCGTGTGCATACGGTAATTGTGGTAATTCAAATGACATGTTATTTCTTGTTTATTTGTTTGTGTTCAAAAGTAATATTAGAACATCATAATGATAATTTTGTTTATCAATAATGGAATTAGAAGAAGTTATCGTTAAACGAAGATCCCTTTTTCCCAAGCAGATGAGTGGGAAGCAAGTGCCGCAAGAGTTTATAGCTAAAATGCTAGAAATGGCGAATTGGGCACCTAACCATCGCAATACAGAGCCGTGGCGATTTAAGGTGTACACTGGTGAGGCTATGCATGCTTTGCTAGATGAGTGTAAATCGTGCTATGTGAGGGATACGCCTGCCGAAAAATTTAAACGTATAAAATTAGAAAAGATAGAGGAACGCAAAAGCCAGGTAAGTCATATCATAGCGATATGTATGCACCGCAACTCGAAAAAGAGTGTAGTACCGGAATGGGAGGAGCTAGCAGCTACTGCTATGGCGGTGCAGAATATGTGGCTTACTCTCGCCGCAACGGACAAGTATGGTGGCTACTGGAGTTCACCAGCGTATGCTATGGGCGATGCGTTTAGAGCGTTTCTTCANTTAGAAGNCGATGAGCGTTGCTTAGGTTTGTTTTATGTCGGCAACATAGCCCAAGATGCTGTGCTGGCACAAGGCAAACGTGGAGATTGGCAAGAGAAGGCTAGTTTTAATGGTTAAAGGGGAGGTAAAAAGGCAGTTTGTAACTACAACTTGCTTTACGGTTCTAAATGATAATATAGAGATACGAACAAACTTGGATATGTTAGGCACACAAATACTGTGACGTTAGGTACAGTAATCGAAGACCTTTTAATTTCGGATGAAGGTGACACAATATTCTTTAGAAATCGTATAGACTCATTAAGGTTAACATTGGTAATTAAGAGCTTAGAATCAAAATCCTCCGTTAAATCGACGTATAGCGACAATGTTGATCTGCTGTTAAACAAAGAATACTATTATTGGTCTAAATATGAAACACCCTCACAGGACTTTAAGCCAGATTGGTTTAACTCTTATTATCACGATAGCTTTCTAAATGACCTTCATCGGGCTAAAGTTTTGTACAGTCTAAACTTTATAGATTAATGCCAAACGCATTACAAAACTCAAATCTATACGTATTAAACACCAAAAACTTCTTAGGCTATTTTCCTTTAAATGACGTATAAGTAATATACGGCAAATGTTATTTCTATTGCCCTGATGGTACACTGTTTGAAATTAGGGAATACAATATGGGTGTGAGGGTGTACTAAAGCGTCTACAAAACCACCCTGCCCATTTTCCCACCTTTTCCACATCACTTGCTAGGTGCTTTTTATCCAATAACTTTGCCCAATTTTAAACTGTAATGCCTAAAGATAGTAGTATAAAACACGTCCTAATCATCGGTAGTGGACCCATCATCATCGGACAAGCCTGCGAATTTGACTACAGTGGTAGCCAAGCCGCACAAAGTTTGAGAGAAGAAGGAATAGAAGTTTCGCTCATAAACTCTAATCCGGCCACTATCATGACCGACCCCACCATGGCCGAAAACGTTTACCTCCTGCCGCTTACCACAGCCAGTTTGGAGAAAATACTCATAGAGCAACCTAGCATAACCCACGTACTACCTACCATGGGAGGGCAAACTGCTCTAAACCTCGCCATAGAAGCCGAGGAAATAGGCCTGTGGGATAAGTACAATGTGAAAATACGTGGTGTAGATATTGCCGCCATAGAAAAAACAGAAAATAGGGACCTTTTCCGCTCATTTATGATAGAGCTGGGCATTCCTATCGCTACCAGCAAGATAGCAAACTCGTACCTAGAGGCTAAGGAAGTAGCACAGCAAATCGGATTTCCGTTGGTGATTCGCCCTTCATTTACCATGGGTGGATACGGTGGTGGATTCGTACACAAGAAAGAAGAATTTGACGAAGCGGTAAAACGCGGGCTGGAAGCATCGCCTACACACGAGGTGCTGGTAGAGCAAGCAGTACTCGGCTGGAAAGAATACGAGCTCGAGCTGCTCCGAGATGGAAACGACAACATTGCTGTAATCTGTACCATAGAAAACTTTGACCCGATGGGTATTCATACGGGTGAAAGTATTACCGTAGCTCCTGCTATGACACTGAGCGACACGTGTTTCCAACAGATGAGAGATATGGCATTTGATATGATGCGAAATCTCGGAACTTTTGCTGGAGGATGTAATGTACAGTTTTCGGTAAATCCGGAGGATGAGCAGATTATCGCCATAGAGATAAACCCACGAGTTTCGCGTAGTTCGGCATTAGCATCTAAGGCAACAGGATATCCTATTGCCAACATTGCTGCTAAACTTGCCTTGGGTTACTATCTCGACGAACTCAAAAATCCGGTAACCAAAACCACTTCGGCGTTTTTTGAGCCAAGTATAGATTACACTATCGTAAAAATACCNCGTTGGGATTTCAAAAAATTCCCTGGTGCAGAAACCACTCTGGGCTTACAGATGAAATCGGTAGGTGAGGTGATGGCCATAGGAAGAAGTTTTCAAGAGGCTCTGCAAAAAGCATGTCAATCATTAGAATTAAAACGCCAAGGAATAGGTGCCGATGGGTATGAGTTGAAAAAACTAGACCCTATCTTGGAGAGTTTGGCTAATCCGAGCTGGGATAGAATATTCCACATACGCGATGCCATGGCACTAGGTGTACCTATCACCAGTATCCAGAAAATCACTAAAATAGATCGTTGGTTCTTAGAGCAGATTTATGAAATAGTAAAAATGGAGCGTGAGATTAAAAAATACACGCTAGATAATATAGATGCTGAAACTTTTAGGCTTGCCAAGCAAAAGGGATTTGCAGACTCACAAATAGCACATCTCATAGGTGGCGACATTACCGACATGGACGTGTATGCTAAGCGAACAGAAATGGGCATAAACCGAACCTATAAAATGGTGGATACCTGCTCGGCTGAGTTCACATCGCCTACCAATTATTTCTACTCCACCTTTGATGGGGAGAATGAAAGCAAGGTTTCGGACAAGAAGAAAATCATTGTTATCGGTTCAGGACCTAACCGCATAGGCCAAGGAATAGAGTTTGATTACAGTTGTGTGCACGGCATAAAGGCTGTACAAGAGTCGGGTTATGAAGCCATTATGGTGAACTGTAATCCTGAAACGGTAAGTACGGATTTCAATACGGCAGATAAGCTATACTTTGAGCCTGTTTTNTGGGAGCATCTTGTGGGATATCATCCAATTAGAAAAACCAGAAGGTGTAATCGTACAGCTTGGTGGTCAGACGGCACTCAAACTTTCCGAAAGATTGAGAGATGAAGGGATTAAAATCATCGGAACTTCGTTTGAAAACATGGACTTGGCAGAAGATAGAGGCTCATTCTCTACCTTGCTCAAGGATTTGGGTATACCCTACCCTAAATTTGGCGTAGCCGAAAATGCATATGAAGCGATAGAAGTTGCCAGAGAAGTAGGTTATCCTGTACTCGTACGTCCGAGTTATGTGCTTGGTGGTCAGGGTATGAAAATCGTCATTAATGATGAAGATCTCCAAAAAGCCGTAATCGATCTGCTTGGTGATTTGCCAGGTAACAAGGTGCTAATTGACCACTTCTTAGATAGAGCCGAAGAGGCTGAGAGTGACAGTATAAGTGATGGCGAGGACTGTCACATCATAGGGTTAATGGAGCACATAGAGCCAGCGGGTATACACTCCGGTGATTCGTCGGCGGTGTTGCCACCATTTAGTTTCTCAGACAATGTGATAAATAAAATAGAAGCATACACCAAGAAAATAGCCAAGGCTATGAATGTGCGTGGATTGCTTAATATACAATTTGCAGTAAAAGACGAGGAGGTATATGTGATAGAGGCTAATCCGAGAGCAAGTAGAACGGTGCCATTCATCTGTAAAGCGTACCGAGTACCTTATGTGAATATTGCTACTAAAGTTATGCTAGAGCACAAAATGCTCAAAGACTTTGACATTAAGCCATACAAGCATGGATATGCGATTAAGCAGCCAGTATTCTCATTCAANAAATTTCCGAATGTTAATAAGGAACTTGGGCCAGAGATGAAGTCAACAGGCGAGGCAATACTCTTTGTTGANGACACCAAAGATCCTGCTTTCCGCGAGTTGTACAACCAAAAATCAATGTTTTTGAGTAGATAAGCGTGTTTAAGTACATCATCATAGGGCTTGTAGTCTATTGGTTATACAAACGAACGTTTTCATCTGCTAAGCGACCTAATAGGCAGCAACCTGGAGGAACACCCAGACCTTCTCAACCCAATAAACAGTCTACCATAGACCACTCTAAAGGTGGTGAGTACGTGGATTATGAGGAAGTGGAGTAGGTTTGTTTAGTGTGTGAATCAGCGGAATCTGTGTTGTCAACGTGCAATTTCAATTCCCGTGAGCCTGCATTACTGAGTTATCATAATTAGAAAAACCAAAAGTAGTCCTTGATATGCAGTAGCTCATTCCTATCCAAGTCTGTTTGTAATGCTATCTGTTCGTCTGGAGAAGAGAGTGCTAGTATCATTTGAGTCGCTTTATACTTTAGGTTCTTATCTGATTTTAGAATTACTCCGTAAATATCCTTTCCAATCTTTTGATGGTTATTGGTCACCCAATTAAAAGAGATGTCTCTTTTTATAAGTTGCTTAGCAACCAATTTACCTTTTTTACCAGCACCCCACAATGTCAGTGTTTTCGAGGTGTTATAGTGTAGTTCTAAGAAATAGTGAACCTTAAGCGGTAGGTAGGCGATAGGAAAATAAAGAGACTCATTGCGAGAGGTGCGTGTGGCACTATCACGCCAATGATGAATGATGTCCTTTAGTCGAATAACTGCTAAATCACTTTTTAATACACGAAAAGCCAAATCGTAGTCTTCGGGCATTAACGTAGATTGAAAACCACCAATTTGCTCAAAATCTGCACGATGCATCATCCAAGCAGATGAAGGCATAGGGCACTCGCGATATACATCCCTCCAAAAATCACCACCATCCATTAACCCATTGAGCCACGTCGTGTACTTCTGAAAGCCATCTCCCACCTCGTGCTCATCGCAGAAATAGCTGACTTTCCCTGTTACTACGCTATATGGTTTTAGGGCACTTACCATAAGTGAGAGCTTGTTGGGTGGCATAAGGTCATCAGCATCCATTCGATGAATTACACTCCCTTTAGCGAGCTTGTATGCTGATTGCATGGCTTTTATAATCCCCGTTCCACTACTGTTAGCTGTTGTTATATTTGGATATCGTGCCGCATAGTTGCGGAGCACCTGCTCAGAACCATCTGTACTTCCATCATTTATAGCAACAAGCTCCCAGTAGGCATAGGTTTGATTTACGATAGAATCGAGGCAAGGTTTCAGGTATTTACCAGCATTTTTTACTGGCATTAAGATGCTTATCAAGGTGGTCCGGTTTTATGCAAGTTTATGAAACTAATTCAAGAAAAGTGTTGTTCCTTTGTTGAAGGGACTGGGCAATTTGAAAAATTTACACCGATTACATTTCCGGCCGTAACCAATGCGTATAAGAGCAGGCCTTAAATCCAGACTTGTCGGTAATGACCTCATCTTAGGGTGAGAGAACGTTGGAAGTTCGTGACGTGGAGGTGGCCAAATCCTATCATTTTTTGAAGTTTTTCAAAAAATTTCAGTCCCTTTTTTTAACTTATAACCCCGCTCCCCACCAACACATCACCATCATACCACGCAGCAAACTGACCTTTGGCTACAGCTTTCTGATTTTCCGCAAAGCGGATGATAAGTCCATCGGTGGTCATTTCTAGATGAGCAGCCACTAGCGGTTGGCGATACCGTATACGCACCTGATATTCACGTATATCTCCCACATTCATCTTGTCGGCATCTTTTATCCAGTGTATGTCCTCAGCGGTGATACACAATCCTGGCCGGCTCAACCCGAGGTGGTCCTCTCCTTCGCCTACATATATGGTATTGGTGGTGGTGTTGGTTTGTATGATAAACAACGGATTTACGTATCCACCGATATTCAATCCCCTACGTTGCCCAATGGTATAAAAATGAGCCCCGATGTGTTCGCCTACTATCTTACCATCTTCCTCGATGTATTGATGTTCTTCGGTAGGTTTCAGTTCCTGCTTGTATCCTGACCAGTCGCGAGCTATTTCTACTACGTTCCCTTTCTTTTCTTTGAGCTGCTGCTTTAGGAAATCGGGCAATTTCACCTTACCAATAAAACAGAGTCCTTGACTATCACGCTTCTCGGCAGTGATTAGATCTTGTTCCTTAGCAATACGACGTACTTCGGGTTTTTCTAGTTCTCCTATCGGAAAAAGTGCCTTTGCCAGTTGCTCCTGACTTACTTGGCACAAGAAATAACTTTGGTCCTTGTTTCCATCCTTGCCTGCAAGTAGCTCAAAACCTGTTTCACTCTCTCCCTTACGACAATAATGCCCTGTGGCTACGTAGTCGGCTCCTAGTTTTAGGGCGTGTTTTAAAAAAGTATCAAATTTTATCTCGCGGTTACACAATACATCTGGGTTTGGCGTGCGTCCGCTTTCATACTCTTTAAACATATAAGAAACTATACGCTCGTAGTATTCCTCGCTTAGGTCTATAGTGTGAAAAGGAATGCCAAGCTTATCGGCTACCAAAAGGGCGTCTTTACTATCTTCTTCCCAGGGACATTCTTCGCTGATAGTAAAATCAGTGTCGTGCCAGTTTTTCATAAAAACACCAATTACCTCGTGTCCTTGCTCTTGTAACAGATATGCTGCTACTGACGAGTCTACCCCTCCTGATAACCCTACTACTACTCGTGCCATCTGATCTGCTATTCGATTACGGTGATTTTGTAATTTACCGTATGATTTTCTGTTTTAAGTACTAACATAAACAACCCTTTGCTCGAAACGTTCAAAGTTATTTGACCTGACAAGATATTTCCCTGTTCCACCAATTGGCCTGAAGGGCTATAAAGCTCATAATTATCGTACTGCGTACCTTTTATGGTAAGACTTTCGCCTATACGAATAGCGTTAGGAACCAACATAAATATTCCCACGTCGTCTGATTGAAGTTGGAGTGATGGTGAAACTTTGAGCATTTCTTGGCCCACAATACCGCCTTCGGCAACTAACCGTATGGTACTTGTGCTAACCGTTCCTTTAAAAACCTTGTACACCTCAATGGTATTGATGGTGTAAATATTTTTGTGATGGGAATCCCAGAGGCCATACTGGTCTATGACTTTTCCCTCTACTACGGTATTACTGTTGTTTACTCGCTGAGAAAGCGACCAAGGGGTAACCATGCATTGTGCAGAGGCAAGAGTGAAGGATAATAAGATGAAAAGAGGAGTTAGGGTTGACTTCATAAGATTGCTTCTATTGTGTTAACTGATATACCCAAAGATATTTTAACAAAACTAATCGGTTTGATATGCTAGTCCAATTTATTATTAACATTTGCACCAAGTAGAAACCGTTATGTCAAAAATCATAGGTGTATTGGGCGGAGGCCAACTGGGTAAAATGCTCTTCGAAGCAGGATCGCCTACTAATGTGAGTTACGTATTTTTAGAGAAAACAAATGATTGTCCAGCATCATTGGTGTGCAGTAATCAAGTGCTTGGTAGCCTGCAAGATAGTGATCAGATTAACGTTTTGGCGAGTAAAGCAGACGTATTCACCTACGAGATAGAACACGTAAATGTAAATGCTCTTGCTTCATTGGAACAACAAGGCAAATCCGTGTTCCCTAAGTCGTCCGTACTTTCTATCATACAAGATAAAGGGCTTCAAAAAGAATTTTATGCGAAGAATCAAGTCGACACGCTTGATTTTACATTGGCTACGACCGACGACTTGCAAGAAAAAGTAGTAGCTTGGAGTGACGATAGATTTGTGCTGAAGCACCGCAAAGGTGGGTACGATGGAAAGGGTGTGCAATTACTCGACAAACAGAAGTTTGAAACACTCGTAGCGGCACAAGATGAAGGATTACAAAGTGAGTACGGTTACGTAATAGAAAAACTTGCCAAGGATGCCATAGAAGTATCTGTGATAGTGGCGGTAGCCCAAGATGGAAGTACTACCACATACCCACCGTGTGAAATGGTGTTTGACCCGCGAAGTAATCTGATGGACTACCTCATAGCTCCGAGTAGCCTGAGCGATGATACTAACCAGCAATGTGAGGCTCTCGCACTCCAAGCGGTAAAAGCATTTGATAGCCCAGGTCTGTTTGCCGTAGAGCTCTTTGTAGAAGCTGGTGGTGGTGTATATGTGAATGAAATAGCACCACGACCGCACAACAGCGGTCACCACACTATAGAGTCTTGCTATACCTCTCAGTACGAGCAGCTCAATAGAATATTACTAGGCCAACCGCTAGGTAGTACAGCCTTAGTAAAACCAGCTGCTACGTGCAACATTGTTGGACCGCGAGATGTAAACGGAACCTACCAACTTGCCAATTTAGATGAAGTACTTACCATTGAAGGTGTTTATATTCATATGTATGGAAAAACCTCAACATCACCTGATAGAAAACTAGGCCACTTTACTGTACTTGCAGATACTCGAGAAGAAGTGGTGCGTAAGATGGAGAAGGTGAAGGGTTTACTTGAGATAGTAGCGGAGTAAATCTATGCTTCAAAAAAAATAGCAACGAACAATGTTGAATCGCCCTTATCTTTGCCCTATGGCAGATGTACTAATCATAATGGGGTCCGACTCAGATCTACCGGTAATGGCTGAAGCGGCAAAAGTCTTGGAGGAAATAGGTGTATCGTTTGATCTCACCGTAGTATCTGCTCACCGCACAGCAGACAGAATGTATGACTATGCTAAGAAAGCACATACAGAAGGCTANAAAAGTATTATAGCGGGTGCTGGTGGAGCAGCTCATTTGCCAGGCATGGTCGCTTCACTCACTTCGCTTCCAGTAATTGGCGTGCCTATAAAAAGTAGCAACATGAGTGGAATAGATTCGCTATACAGTATTGTACAAATGCCTCCAGGCATACCAGTAGCTACAATGGCTATAAACGGAGCCAAAAATGCCGGTATACTAGCCGCTAAAATGATTGGAGCACATGATGCAGACGTACAAAAACGAGTTATCGCATTCACAGACAATATGGAAGCTACCGTACTGGCTAAAGCAGAAAAACTAGAAGAAATAGGCTACAAGGCTTACTTAGAAAGCAAATAGTTATCTTCTTGGCGTTGCCTTTGCGTTGGTCAAAATCCAAAAGCCAATTTTTCAAATTCCGCATAACAAGGAAGCGTAGCTTCGTAATATTTAAACCATAGAATGATAAAAGTAGACAACTGCCTTATATCTGAAGACATCGTAGAAAAAGCATTTGCCTGTAATGTAAAGGCGTGTAAGGGCGTGTGCTGCATTGAGGGAGATGCGGGTGCTCCATTAGATGACAGCGAGCTTGAAGTACTAGAAGCTAATCTGGACAAAATAGTTCCAGAGATGGATGCTACTGGACTGGAGACTTTGGAAAAAGACGGTTTTGCGGAGCGAGACCCTTTTGACCAAATGATGGTGACTACCTGCAAGCCAAACAAAGAATGTGTTTTCGTGGTAAAAAAGAATGGTATATTGAATTGTGCTGTTGAAATTGCGAATAAGAAACATGACTTTGGTTTTCAGAAGCCTATTAGTTGCCACCTATATCCTATCCGTGTAGACAAATACAACGAGTATTATGCACTCAATTACCATAGGTGGAGCATCTGTGTAGATGCTTGCACAAAAGGTGCTGAGGACGATATAAAGGTGTATCAGTTTGCCAAACCTGCTCTAGAGAGAGCATTTGGTGAGGAATGGTACAAAAATTTGGAAATTGCGGTGAAGGAATACCTCCATCGTTAGAGGTATTTTACCGCGAAAACACGACCCTTAAAATAGGTCTTGCGAACAATAAGACGTCCAACGTGATCCCATTCCTCGTATATGCCATCAATTACACCGTCTATATAGTTTGCGTTTAGTTTTTTGGAGCCACAATCGTAATATTCTATTTTACGTCCGTTCTCTATACCACGGGTGTACATACAAACGGCTTTNAGCTTACCACTAGGAAAAAAAATCTTTTTGAATACCGTGTTTGTGGCCGTTGAGATATATTTTTTGAGCTCTTCCTTGTTCGTCTTCTGTTTGTAATACACCAGAAAAAGGACTCTCAGCCAAGAACAAGCGTTCTCCTTGCGAGGTAATTTGGTGCTGTATGTTCGACATTGTACTTGCCACGGATTTACAATATGACGACGTAATTACACAAAGTCACAAAAAAACCAAGGTTATTAAAAGCAATTCACATTTTGGCTAAAATTCAGGACGTTGATTAATCTTGTGTATTATTCCTAAAGGCATAAAAAAAGGCGTCCTATTGGACGCCTTCTATAGTTTATGTGCTGATGTATTAGCTACATCCAGTTGTAGTACCACAGTTGGTGCATAAGTGACAGGTACCATTTCTGATGAGTGCAAGACTACCGCAATTAGTACAAGGCAATGCATCACCTGCCGTTCCTTTAGGCTGTGGTGCTGTGTATGAAGCCTCAGATGCCGCTGCTTGAACTTCCGATACTGGCTTTGCAGCTGGTGCTGGAGTCACCTTAGCAGCAGGTGTATCATCGGTTTTGGCCTTGGCTAAATCTTTTTTAGTCTGTGCTTCTTCTTTAGTAGGCTTGATGTGAACAAGGTCACTTCTATCTAAATACTCAAATCCAAGTAATCTAAATATATAGTCGATGATAGATGTTGAGTTTTTGATATTAGCGTGTCCTTCTACNATTCCACTCGGCTCAAAGCGTGTGAAGGTAAACTTACTTACGTACTCTTCTAGCGGAACACCATACTGTAAACCGATAGATACAGCAATAGAGAAGCAGTTCATNAATGAGCGGAATGTTGCTCCCTCACGATGCATATCTATNAATATTTCACCGAGTGTACCATCATTATACTCACCAGTTCTTACAAATAAGGTTTGGCCTCCTACTTTAGCTTTTTGAGTAAATCCTCTACGTTTCCAAGGTAATTTTTTACGCTCAACTATACCTGATAGTTGACGCATAAACTCTGTACTCTTAGAGTTGTCTAGAATATTCTGTGCAGCCTCTAAAACTTGCTCTTGTGTTAACTCTTCTATGCTTAAGCTTGCAGCTCCACCTAGTGCACTGTCTACTGCCGATATGGTGTCCTCTTCGGTCTCTTCTACATCCGACTTGTTGCTAAGTGGTTGTGATAACTTACTTCCGTCTCTGTATAATGCGTTAGCCTTAGTGCCTAGTTCCCAACTTAGCTGATAGCAAGACTTGATGTCCTCTATGGTGGCTTCGTTTGGAAGATTAATAGTTTTAGAAATAGCACCAGAAAGGAAAGGTTGAGCGGCAGCCATCATTTTGATATGACCATGAGCGTGTATGTATCTCTCGCCTATCTCTCCACACTTATTAGCACAGTCAAATACAGGTAAATGCTCATCTTTGAGATGTGGAGCACCTTCTACAGTCATAGTACCACACACGTAGTTGTTTGCTTCGTTAATTGCACTCTTGCTAAATCCTAGAGCTCTAAGTAAGCTGAAACCATCTTTGTTATACTGCTCAGCAGTGAAACCTAAACGTTCCATCGTTTCGTCTCCTAGTACCCATTGGTTAAACGCGAAACTAATTTCGAATGCTGAAGCAAGACCTGCTTCTATTTTTTCTAAGTCTTCTGACTTAAATCCTTTTGCTCGTAAAGTATCGTGGTTGATGTGCGGTGCGTTTTCTAATGTGGCATACCCTTTTGCATAATTTACAATTTCTACTATCTGCTCTTCGTCATAACCGAGATTACGTAGTGCAAGAGGAACAGATTGGTTTACTATCTTGAAGTATCCACCTCCTGATAGTTTTTTAAATTTCACAAGAGCAAAATCTGGCTCAATACCGGTAGTGTCACAATCCATTACGAGACCAATAGTGCCCGTAGGAGCAATTACGGTAGTTTGAGCGTTACGGTATCCATACTTCTCTCCCCATTGAACTGCTTGGTCCCAAGTGCCTGTTGCTGCACCCAATAGATACTCTGGGCAGTATGCTGGATCAATACCTACAGGTTTTACACTTAGTCCATCATACTCGTCAAGGTTGTANGCTGCATAGCGATGATTTTTCATCACACGTAGCATATGCTCTTTATTTTTCTCGTATTGCTCAAATGTTCCAAGGAAACTGGCCATCTCGGCAGATGTAGCATAAGCAGTACCCGTAAGTATCGCGGTTACTGCACCACATATGGCAGAAGCTTCTGGGCTATCATAAGCGATGCCACTCACCATCAGTACCGAACCTATGTTTGCATAACCAAGACCTAACGTTCTGTATTGGTATGATAATTCAGCTACTTCCTTACTAGGGAACTGAGCCATAAGCACCGATATTTCAAGAACTACCGTCCATAGTCTTGATGCATATTTAATTGCTTCTACGTCGAGCTCCTTTGTCTCTTCGTTGTAGTATTTTCTTAAGTTGAGTGATGCAAGGTTGCACGCCGTATTGTCTAAGAACATGTACTCAGAACAAGGGTTGGATGCATTAATAGGTCCACCTTCTGGACACGTATGCCACTCATTTATAGTGGTATCATATTGCACACCAGGATCNGCACAAGCCCACGCAGCAAAAGATATATCGTCCCATACTTTTTGAGCTGGAACACTTTTGATTGGCTTTCCGTTAGTTCTTGAGATTAGCTCCCATTCGCCGTCATTTTTTAAAGCTTCAAAAAACTTATTGGGTATACGTACTGAGTTGTTGGAATTTTGACCAGATACAGTAGCGTAAGCTTCTCCTTCATAGCCAGAATCATAACCAGCATCTATAAGAGCCTGCACTTTCTTTTCCTCTTCTTTTTTCCAGTTGATAAATTCCATTATCTCTGGGTGATCTAGGTTGAGGCATACCATCTTGGCAGCTCTACGTGTAGTACCACCAGATTTAATTGCACCTGCAGCTCTNTCGCCTATTTTTAGGAAACTCATCAATCCTGAAGAGTTNCCGCCACCGCTTAATTTTTCATTTGCACCGCGAATGTTCGAGAAGTTGGTTCCTACACCTGATCCATACTTAAAGATACGTGCCTCACGTACCCACAAGTCCATTATACCACCTTCGTTTACCAAGTCATCATCTACCGATAAGATGAAACATGCGTGTGGTTGAGGACGTTCGTAAGCTGATGTACTTTTTTTAGTTTTACCAGTGTCTGGGTCTACGTACATGTGACCTTGTGGCCCACCTGTGATTCCGTAAGTGTTGTGTAAGCCTGTATTAAACCATTGAGGACTATTTGGGGCAGCCATTTGACCCAATATACTATAGACCAATTCGTCATAGAAAACCTTTGCATCTTTTTTGCTGGCGAAGTAGCCATAACGCTCTCCCCATGTTTTCCAGCAATCAGCCAGTCTGTGTGCCACTTGCTTTACGGACGTTTCTGATCCGGTAGTGCCATCCTCTAATGGTACACCGGCTTTTCTGAAATATTTTTGAGCTAAGATATCCGTAGCTACTTGAGACCAATCCTTTGGGACTTCCACATTATCCATTTTGAAAACTTCGTCTCCCGCAGGATTTTTGATTACAGATGTTCTGTATTCATACTCATAGAGGTCTGTGGCTGCTACACCGTCTTTGGTGTTGAATCTCTTAAATTTTAAGGCGTTTTTTGTGTACTTCGGTTTTTGGCTCATTGCGTTCGGTCTAATTCTACTGGTTCATATTATGATGTCTCACTTTTATCTTTTAGATGAAAAAAATTTATAGTGAGTTTTGGCTCAAAAATAGTCTTAACCACACCCAAGAATAAAGTGTGGTTTTCCACACACTCACAATAAAATTTTTAGGTTGCCCAATTTTTAAGAGATTTGCGGTGTTGATAACATAAAATCACAAAATTTATTTGGATATAACCGAATTGTAATGATGAAATTTGAAGTGCAATTCACAACCGAAAGACTATTAGCATATTACACAAAATATCGTCACATAAGCGTACCAAACAGAAAATGTTGGCAGTGCTAGTAGACCCAGACAAATCTTCTGATAGTCAACTAGATACGCTTCTTTTAAATCCAAATTTTGAGCTAATTGATTTTTTGTTTGTTGGAGGTAGCTTGGTGACCGACGGAAGTATAAAAACGTGTCTCCAAGCACTCAAAAAACGCACGGATAAGCCCTTGGTAATTTTTCCAGGGAGTCCAAACCAGATAGATAATCAAGCTGACGGGATTTTACTGTTGAGTTTAATCAGTGGACGTAACTCAGACCTACTCATTGGTAGGCATGTAGAGTCAGCTCATAAACTAAAACG